>LSQX01024641.1_pt2 | contig 13671 bp, 6 predicted proteins | sample 654561 | NCBI WGS metagenome assembly LSQX01 (sample SAMN04489861, study PRJNA283612) | anaerobic digester metagenome | isolation source: 4 biogas reactors fed with cattle manure at either 37C or 55C with and... | place: Denmark: Kongens Lyngby | collected 2014 | reverse complement strand
ACCCTCGAGTGCTCGGGATGCTACGTGCTTCCCGGCGGCAGCGAGACGCATACGCAGCTCCAGCTCGAATCGATGGGGACAGTGACGGCCGATGATTTTGAGACGGGTACGCGCGCTGCGCTCTACGGAGGCACAACAACGGTGCTCGATTTTGCCACGCAGTTCCATGGCGAATCGATGGCCGAGGGACTCGCCCGGTGGCATAAAAAAGCGGAAAACAACTGTTATATCGATTACGGATTCCATATGGCGCTGACCGAATGGAACGCGGATCTGAAAAGCGAAATGGCTTCCATTGTTGAAGGCGGCATCTCTTCGTTCAAGATCTATATNNTATATGGCCTACAAAAACAACATGATGCTGCAGGAAGATGAGATCTACGACGCGCTTTCAGAGACGAAACGGCTCGGCGCGACGGTCGGTTTTCATTGTGAAAACGGTCTTCTCATCGATGTGCTCGTCAAAGAGGCGAAAGCGCGAGGGAACACGTCGCCATGGTATCATCAGTGGACGCGACCACCGGTGTTTGAGGAAGAGGCGATCACGCGTTTGGAAACGGTCAATGCGCTGCTTCATGCCGATCATTACGTCGTCCATCTTTCTACGGCGGACGGATTGGACGCGATTTTGAAGGCGAGATCGTCCGGGATCGATGTTATTGCGGAAACTTGTCCGCAGTACCTGCTACTTGACAATACGCGCTATGGCACAGAAATGTCCGAAGATTTCGAAGCCGCGAAGTATATCATGAGTCCGCCGTTGCGCGATAAAAGTCATCAAGAGCCTCTTTGGGACGGGCTTGCCTGCGGAGATATCCAGTTTGTCGGCACTGATCATTGCTCATTTAACTACTGCGGCCAGAAAGAGATGGGATTGGGCGATTTTTCGAAGATTCCGAACGGAGCGCCGGGGATCGAGCTTCGTTTGTTGTTGCTCTATACCTACGGAGTAGAAAAAGGTCATATGGACATATCGCGGTATTCGGAAGTGACATCGACGAACGCGGCAAAATATTTTGGTCTTTATCCGAAAAAAGGGATCCTCCTTCCCGGAAGCGATGCCGATATCGTCGTTCTCGATCCCGAACCGGAGTGGCAAGTGACGTCGGATCTTCTCCACGAGAATTGCGATTATACTCCATATGAAGGGTTTTACATGAAAGGCGCCGTGCGCGATGTTTTCTTGAGAGGCCAACATAAAATTGTGTCCGGCAAACTGGTAAAAGACGTCCGAGACGGACAATATCTAAGAAGAGGTCGCCCGTTGAAGGATATCAGGTAAGGAGCGTAAAGTTATGGCATGGACATTAAAGGTGAACGGTGTCCTGTACGACATCGCAGAAGACAAACGGTTGATCGATTATCTTAGAGAGGATCTGGGACTTATTTCCGTCAAAGACGGGTGCAGTGAAGGCGCCTGCGGAACGTGTTCGGTTATCGCCGACGGCAAGCTCGTTAAAGCATGCGTGCGCCGCGTTTCTCAAATGGACGGCAAGTCGATCACGACGGTTGAGGGGTTAAGCCCACGCGAGAAAGAGGTCTATGTACACGCCTTTGCGGAAGCCGGTGCCGTCCAATGCGGCTATTGTACGCCGGGGATGGTCATCGCGGCCAAAGTGCTTTTAGATAACAATCCCGATCCGACGCGCGACGAGATTGTGCGCGCCATCCATGGCAATCTTTGCCGATGCACGGGCTATAAGAGTATTGTCAATGCTATTGAGCTTGCCGCCCGTTTTTTCAGGGAGAATCTAGAGGTGCCTCTACAGCCTGACGAAGCGGGGATCAATGATCGAACGCATCGGTTGGATATAGCGGAAAAAGTGCTCGGAACAGGCAAATTCCCTGATGACTATCAATTTGACGACATGGTATACGGGCAAGCATTGCGAACACGTTACCCGCGCGCTCGTGTTGATCGAATCGACGTATCTCGTGCGCTCCAACATCCGGATTGTATCGACGTTTTGACGGCGGCAGATGTTCCGCAAAATATTATCGGCCATATCGTGCAGGATTGGAATGTCATGATCGCGGAAGGCGATATAACGCACTACATCGACGATTCGGTAGCGCTTGCGGTCAGCAAGAAGCGCGAAAGCCTTCCCGAAATTTTGGAACTCATCGAGGTTGATTACACGCCGTTTGAGCCGATTGTTGATCCTTTTGAGGCGATGAAAGAAGATGCTCCGAAGATCCACCCCAAAGGGAACATTCTCTCCTCTGAACATTTGCGCCGCGGAGATCCGGAGAAGGCCATAAAAGAAGCAGCGTATACCGTGACGGAAACGTATCACGTCTCTTGGCAGGAACACGCTTTCTTAGAAACGGAGTGCGCGATTGCATGGCCGTCGGAAGATGGCGGTGTCCATCTGATCACTGCGTCGCAGTCGATCTATGACGAACAGCGCGAAGTTTCGAACATGCTTCAGTTGCCCAGAAAGAAAGTACATGTCCGTTCAGGGCTTGTTGGCGGCGCCTTCGGCGGCCGCGAGGATATGAGCGTACAGCACCATGCGGCGTTAATCGCGTGGAAAACGGGTCGTCGTGTGAATGTGAAATTGTCGCGCTCAGACAGCACCCTTGTCCACACGAAACGTCACCCCATGACGATGAAAATGACGACGTCGTGTGATGCAGAAGGTCATGTAACGGCACTGATCGCCGAGATCGTTGCTGATACGGGCGCTTATGCTTCGCTTGGCGGACCGGTGACGCAGCGTGCCTGCACGCACGCTGGCGGTCCTTACAATTTCCAAAATATCGATATCAAGGGCTACGCCGTTTATACAAACAATGTGGTATCGGGCGCGTTTCGTGGTTTTGGCGTGACACAGAGCTGTTATGCCATGGAGTGCAACCTGAATCTTCTGGCGGAAAAATGCGGTATCGATCCGTGGGAATTCCGCTATAAGAACGTCGTGCGTCCGGGTGATACGTTGCCGAACGGGCAGATTGTGGACGAAAGCTGCGGCATCGCAGAGTGTCTCGAGGCTGTCAAGGAGGCCTACGACTCGAGTCCGAGAGCCGGCATCGCCTGCGCGTTCAAAAACAGCGGTTTGGGGGTCGGCGTGCCGGATATCGGCCGTTGTCGCCTCACCGTAAAAGAAGGCAAAATTTATGTCCTGACGTCAGCCGCCTGCACGGGTCAGGGCATTGCGCAGACAGTGGTTTCAATCACGTGTGAGACTCTCGGTTGCCCACCCTCCATGACGGTTTACGTACAGCCTAACACCGACCTTACACCTGACGCCGGCACCAGTACGGCCTCACGCCAGACGCTCTTTACAGGGGAAGCGACGCGCATTGCCGCGCTACAGTTAAAAGAGGCGCTCGAAGAAGCAGGCGGTGATCTCAGTGCCCTTGAAGGCCGGCAGTTCGACGGCGAATTCGGACCTCCGACCGATCCTTTGGGCTCAGACAAGAAGAATCCCATAAGCCACATCGGTTACAGCTACGGCTGCGAAGTCGCGATCATAGATGAAAAAGGCGAATTAGAGAAAATGGTCGGCGCCTACGATGTCGGAACGCCCATCAACATCACGGCTGTCGAAGGCCAGATTGAAGGCGGCTGCGTCATGGGGCTCGGATATGCTTTGACGGAAGATTTCGTCAATCCGGACGGCGTACCGAAGTTTAAGCTCGGAACCTACGGTTTGTTCCGAGCGCGCCAAGTGCCGATTCTGGAGACGCATATTGTTCGCGGTCCGGGCGTTAAGGAAGCTGCCTACGGCGCTCGAGGCATCGGTGAACTTGCCTGTATTCCCATTGCTCCTGCCGTCGCACACGCGTACAGCCGACTGGACGGCGTCATGCGCAAGTCGCTTCCGATGGAGAACACATTCTATCGGAAAAAAGCGCGTAAACCGTAATAACGTTTCTGCAGCACATTATATCCGGGATGCGCCTTGGAAAGATAAGGCAAGGAGGCAGAAGCACAATCGAATTGTTCAAGTGGCGCTTTCAATAGAAGACGCTGAATGGCACGTAATGCAACTAAACCATAAAAACCGTGCATTTCCACACTTTTGTCATAGACAGCATGTGGAGCTTGACGGCAAAATAGGCTAGTATAGAGACACTTTTACGGCGCTTTCCTAACGATAGCGCCGTAAATATAATGGCAATTAATTTGTACCCGCGATGCATCTTCGGCACTTCTTTAATGCGGTATGGCAGAGGAGAGCAAAAAGCAGTACAGCAGGAGGTTTCGCATGGACGATAACAGTCAACGCAAACATGAAACGATGAAGCGGAGTGCGGCCGTGATCGTTGCGTCAAAACCGCTTGTCCATCAAGACACCGCCGAAGCCTATTTGCCGGCAATGCTTACTGCAGGAGACGTCACCTACATTGAAAGCTTGATCATACGGTTTAAACTTGCGGGCGCGATGCCCGTTGTCGTGATCACAGGATACGGAAACGATTTATTAGAACGACACCTCGGCAAAATGAGTGTCGTTTGCCTTTACAATCCGAAGTGGTCGGAAACATCTGTCGCTGAAGACGCGCTGCAAGGTCTTGAATACGTCGAAAAAACGTGCAGCACGTGTGAAAAGATTTGGATGGCGACACCACGCGTGCCGAATGTTGAAATTGATACTCTGATTCAACTTTCGGGCGAGGAATATGATGCTCTAATTCCGGTTTTTGAAGGACAGGCGGGTGAGCCGGTTGTTGTCAATCGAGCGATGATTCCTCTTTTGGCGCAGCATCTAGATGAAGGATACGGTCGAGATCTTGTAGATTTTATGCTACCTGATGCGCATCGCCTTCCTGTGGATGATCCCGGTATAAAGCCGCTCTTGCCAAATGACGAGCGAACGTCTTCTTCTCGTATGTTGGATGATGACATCATGCCATTTCGTCTGGATCAGAAGCTGATTATTGCACGCGGTAAACCCTTTTTCGGTCCGGGGCCGGCAACGCTTCTTCGACTGATTGATCAGTGTGGCAACGTGCGCAGTGCATGCTTTCGTATGAAACTTTCCTATAGTAAGGGCTGGCAAATCATAAATCTTCTCGAGGAACAGCTCGGTGTGGATGTCATAGCTCGACAGCCCGGAGGTGCAGCAGGCGGAAGCAGTCAGCTGACAGATATAGGTCGCGCTTTAATTCGAGTCTATGAGAGTTTAGTGGCAGAGAGCCAAACCCAGGCAAACGCGCTTTTTGAGAAAATCTTCACACCTTTTTTGCAAGAACTTCGCAATGAACAGAAAAGCGAATGTCATGATTAGGTATATCGGTGCGTCGATGCAAATTCATACAAGCGATAAGCAATCTGTATACTCGCTTAAACTCAGCCTCCTGTAAAGATTTTGTATCAAGACAAAGAGCGATGCACTTATTCGCGGAATACGGTAAGATACACTTACATCAATCATGCAGAGAAAACGCCTGTATTGGAATAAATATGCAAAGGATCTTTAAAAAATGACAGTTATCAAGACTCAACGCAAAATTCAAGTTGGCCGTGTTTGGTATGAGGCGCCGCCGGTATATGAGCTGCGCGATATTTTGATACGGGGCAATCGCCTTTATGGCGACCGTGTCGCCGTGCGTTGGCGTGTACGCCCTCAAGACAAAACGGTGCAGGAGCGAACGTATCGGGAATTTTCTCGAGACGTCGTTGCGGTGCAGTCTTGGCTTTCGTCGCATTTGCCGAAAGGGAGTCGGATCGCTCTCGTTGGCGACAACAGCTACCTCTGGATGGTGGTTTGGCTCGCCGTCGCTTCCGGCTTCGGCGTGATCGTTCCCATTGATCGCCTTCTAAGTATGCATGAAGTAAAAGCGATTCTTCGTCGTTCCAGGGCTCCCATGTTGATTTATGACGCTGCTTGGCATGAGAAGATCGGCGATTTAATGGAGGATGCGCCTGAGCTCCAATGGCGCGCTGTTATGGATCGCGGTCTAATGAATGACGAACAACGCCAAACGTTGCGTGATGAGATAGCGAACGATCCCAAACTCTCTCTTCTCGATGATGTGCTTTCCTGTGAACAGAGCGCTTTTTCGCCGATCAACTTCCCTATTTCAAAATCCTCTCAGGATGTGTCGTCTTTTGTCGAGCCGGCATCCGATAAGGGTAATTTGACGGACGTCGAACTTCCGGAATCAGCGCCGAATGATGCATTAGTGTCTTCTTACTGTAAAAACGGAGAGGAAGATTACGGACTTTTGCCTCTTGCCTCTGTAGAAAATGACGCAGCTATTCTTTTCACATCGGGGACAAGCGCTACATCTAAGGCGGTCATCCTCACTAATAAATGCATTGCGGCGGATCTTCGCGCACTTTTGGGCTCCGTTTCTTTTATGGATCCGCTACAAACGTTATCGATCCTGCCGTTGCATCATGCTTTTGAGAACACGTGCGGTTTTCTTACAGTAATGACCTTGGGCGGTACCATTCACCATAATGACGGTCTGCGCTATATCGGTCGCAATCTTAAAGAATATAAGGTTCAGCTGACTGTCGCGGTGCCGGCGATTTTAGATGCCATGAAGCGTACGATTCTGAGAGAAGCTGAGAAACAAGGGAGATTGCGGAAGTTAAAAATCGGGTTGGCACTATCTACATTGCTATATAAACTCGGTATTGATAAGCGTCGAGTGATCTTTCGAGATGTCCTTGATCAGCTCGGCGGACAATTTAAATACGTTATTTGCGGTGCCGCGCCGGTGTCGCGAGATACGCTTTACTTTTTCCGTGCGATCGGCATCGAAATCCTTGCCGGTTACGGCTTGACCGAGGCGTCCCCTGTTGTCGGCGGAGGCAACACCAAAGTCAATCGGTACGGTACGACGGGGGAGCCCCTTGCAGGTGTAGAGGTGGCCATTGATGATGACGGGTCAGGCACAGGCGAAATCTTGGTGCGTTCCGATATCGTGATGAAAGGCTATCTTGACGATCCTGAGGCGACGGCCGAAGCGATCGATGAAGACGGCTGGCTCCATACAGCCGATATTGGACGATGGACGCGCCATGGTAGCTTGAAGATCACCGGTCGCAGCAAATCCATGATTGTTCTCGCAAATGGAAAGAAAGTATTTCCGGAAGAGATTGAAGCTCTGTTGAATCAGGACGCATTGATACGCGATGCGCTAGTGTTTGGACACAAATCTGCGTCGGGCGATATTGTCGTGACGGCAAAATTGGTGCTCGATCGTCAGGTGCTCCAAGATCTTCTGCAACGAGAGCCCACTGAGGATGATTACTCAAATGCCGTAGAGGCGTTGATCGCGAAAGTCAACCGTAATTTACCTTCATTTAAAGTAATTCGTTCTTATTTTTACAGTTTCCAAGACATGGTGAAAACGACAACCCTTAAAGTGCGCCGCCATATCGAAATGTCCCGCCTTGATGAATTTATTCGCAATTCAAAAGCAACGTGGCAGCAACTTCGCGGAAAAAACATTGACCTTATGATGGAGCACCAACAAGGTAAAAAGTAGCGGATATCACATTTACGAAAACGCTGTGAAAAGCTAATAATTTGACTCAACTTCAAGTTTAGAAATTGCGAGATGCCAAGTATTGCGGGTTACCCTGAACTGCTCTTAGTCCGAAGTTTGGTAGGTATTGCAAGTTCAGAGACATACGTTACCGGGTAGTTTTCAAGTTGCTTTTGGCAAGCGACGTGATTATAATAATTCCAAATGGCCTTGATGGAGACGAAACCGGGAAGCGGCGAAACAGAGAATGGCACCTTGGCTGGAAGTGCCTGCGAGCGCACCGGCATAACCACTCCGGAGCTGCCTGCGAAATAAGCAGGACGGGTGCTCCCGTGACAGAGCGCGCGAGTGGCGGGATGTATCATTCCGCAAGCAGGGTGGAACCGTGGAGTTTTGACTTCACCCCTGAATTCGGGGGGTGAAGTTTTTTTATCCCCAAAAAGAAAGGGATTTGTTCTATGAAAGAAAAAAGCAACCATTCTTTTGAGAATGATGTGTACAAGAAAACATATTGGCATAGCTGTTCCCATGTGCTCGCACAGGCTGTAAAACGACTTTTTCCGGAGGCAAAACTAGGGATAGGCCCGTCTATCGAAGCAGGGTTCTATTACGATTTCGACGTCGAAAAGCCTTTCACGCGGGAAGATCTTGATGCCCTAGAAGTTGAAATGAGTAAGATTTGCAAGGAAAAGCTTCCGGTGGAAAGATTTGAACTTCAGCGAGACGAAGCGCTTCGGCTGATGGAGGAGCAAAGCGAACCGTATAAGGTGGAGCTCATTAACGATCTGCCTGAGGGCGAGCACATCTCGTTTTATCGGCAAGGTGAGTTTGTCGATCTTTGCGCGGGTCCCCACCTTGATTCTACGGGTCGGATTAAGCACAACGGCATCAAGCTTCTGTCGTCATCCGGCGCCTACTGGCATGGCGATTCGAAGAATAAAATGCTTCAGCGCATTTACGGTATTGCGTTCCCGAAGAAAAGCGAACTCGATGAGTGGCTTGTAAAGCGCGAAGAAGCGTTAAAGAATGACCACAATAAATTGGGGCGCGAGCTGGAGTATTTCACAACGGTGGACTACATCGGTCAAGGTTTGCCGATCCTGCTTCCCAAAGGTGCTCGCGTCATCCAGGTTTTGTCGCGTTGGGTTGAGGATGAAGAACAAAAACGCGGCTACCATCTGACCAAGACGCCCTATATGGCGAAACGCGAACTTTACAAAATATCAGGACACTGGGATCACTACCGAGACGGCATGTTCATCATCGGTGATCCGGACGATGAGACGAAGGAATGTTATGCGTTAAGGCCGATGACGTGCCCTTTCCAATATCAAGTTTTTCTGAATCGAAAGCGCTCTTATAAAGATTTGCCTATGCGCCTAAATGAAACGTCCACGTTGTTCCGCAACGAGGAGAGCGGAGAAATGCACGGGCTCATTCGCGTGCGTCAGTTTACAATTTCAGAAGCGCACCTGATCATTAGGCCGGATCAACTGGAAGAGGAATTCAAGGCTTGCCTTGAGCTAGCAAACTTCATGCTCGAAACGCTCGGCCTCAAGGAGGATTGCTATTACCAGTTCTCGAGATGGGATCCGGAAAATAAGGGGAAAAAATATCAGGGAACGGCGGAACAGTGGGATAAGGCGGAATCCGCCATGCAAATAATCCTCGATAATCTTGGTCTCGAGTACAAAGTGGGCATCGATGAAGCAGCTTTCTATGGACCCAAACTCGATATTCAATTCAGAAATGTATTTGGAAAAGAAGATACCCTGATTACGATTCAAATCGACATGCTCCTTGCCGAACAATTCGGTATGCAATACACGGACAGCAACGGCGAAATGCAAACGCCTTATATCATTCACCGCACTTCCATCGGCTGCTACGAGCGCACACTCGCGCTGCTCATTGAAAAATACGGCGGCGCGCTGCCGACATGGATGGCACCTGAGCAGGTCCGCGTCCTTCCGATCACAGATCGCGTCCACGATTATGCCGAGGATATCGCCGACGCGCTGAAGGAAGTTGGCTATCGTGTTACCGTTGATGACAGAAGCGAGAAAGTCGGGAAAAAAATCCGCGAAGCACAGCTGGAGAAAATTCCCTTCATGCTTATCGTCGGTGATAAAGAAAAAGACAACGGACACGTTTCCGTCAGACACCGCGCCCAAGGCGATATCGGCGTTATGCCGCGGGAAAAGTTTCTGGAAAAATTGCGTGCGATCGTCGATTCAAAATCAACCGAATAATCGCGCTAGCGCCGCAAAAGAGTTCTAATAATTTAACTATTAATACCTTTTTATTTATTTGAATGGAGGCTGCCTCAATACGTGGGCAGCCTTTTTTCACCTATTTACTGTCGCGTCACGTTGTTGTGATGTGCCGTGGAATATTTCTGCTTTTGACTGCACGAAACGATATCTTTTGTATTTTTTCGTCATGATTTTTTCCCGCATCACATCAAAACCGTATGCATTTTTTCGTCATGATTTTTTCCGCATCACATCCAATAACATGTGCCTTTAGTCTCTTTTTTTACGTGATTTGACACCTTTGGTGACGCGCGTACTTTTGTTTTTCTTGCATGACTTTATGTCTTTTGCAATGTGCGTCCTTTTGGGGCGCTTGTTTTCGACAAATTGACAGCTAACAGGAACTAAAGCGAGGTAAAAGGTCGCGGGGGCGCTGTTTTTTTGTGGCGAACTAAAGCAAAGAAGAAAGGTTGGTTTGCCATGAAACAACAAATGAAACGGAAAAACAGGAAGAAAACACGCATCGTTCTGACCATATGGATTGTCGCGCTGATTTTTGTGATAGCGATATCCAATATAAATCGACAAGATGTGGTCGCCTACTGCAAAAATCCGGCGTACGGCATCAGACAAATGGAAGAAATTGATGCTTCTGACGTTGAAACATCAAGGGATCGTATCATCGATGCCGCCAGAGAGGTCGTCAAACGTTCAGCGAGCAACTATGGAGGTAACGTCGGCGGCGTAGAACGGCCCACGAATTTTGTCTTGCAAAACACTGTTTATTACAAATGGTATGGCTACCAAGACGATGTGACGAACCACCAGTTCGATCTTTCCTGCGTCAATCAGACGACTCACATCATCTATCAGTCTACCGCGACAAAGAGGCGTGTCGACATCGATTGGGTGGCAGGTGAATGGTCTAACGGCGGTTGGACGGTCGGGCGTTGGCAAGATGTCTCGCATCAGGATTTGCTAAGCAACAGTTACAGTTACTACGTGACCAATGGAGTGGTGTTTCAGCAACTGGCAGTTGACCGTTTTTGGGAAGAAATCAGGCAATATCCGAAACTTTACGATGTTAGGCGGTACGAAGTATTACGACAGCAGAACTTTGACAAATCTCAAGTGCGTATGGGAGATGTGCTGTTTACCGGTTATCAGCAGGCGGATGGGAACATTAACCGCATGCACTGCATGTTCGTCATCGGCAAGCTTTCCGCCGAAGAAAAGGAAGGATTCGTTTTTGACGAGGCCTGTCCCTGGCATGAGGACAAAATGTTCATGGCATCGACCGGTCCCGAGAAGAACGGCAGATTGGTTTATACGGATCTCCTTGATACGCCGTTTGCAGGCGATCCTGGGAAAGGTTATTACGTTTACGCCGTCGCACGGCCTCTGTTTATGCCTCAACCGTTGTACGGCGGTTTTATGATTAAGAAAATCGGTTCGGACGGAGCAGCGCTTGCAGGTGCGGAATTTGACCTCATTGATGAAGACGGGGTGACGTGCCTTCACATTGCTGTGCCTCAGGCCGGCTACACCTCCGAGATGAACCTTTTTCCGGGTAACTATACCCTTGTTGAAACAAAATCGCCAGAAGGCTGTGTGCCTGACTCCACGCCATACCCTCTAACGATCACTGAAAACGCGACCAACCGTGTTTACTGGGATAATCCGATTACAAACGAAAGAATAACAGGATACATTAAAATCGTTAAAACAGATGAAAAGGGCGCACCGATTGCCGGAGCCACATTTGATATTCTTAAAAGCTCAGCTGTTATAGAGACACTCACTACAAATGATTCGGGCGAAGCCTCGACACGAGGTCTTCCTTTAGGAACATATGCCGTCCAAGAGACGTATGTACCGTTACCTTATCAGTTGAAAGAGGATATTTACACTGTCCCTATCACGGAACACGGTAAGACGGAGATACTCAATGTTCAAAATGAGAAGATTAAAGTTAGCTTGTCCGTCATCAAAAAAGAAGCAATAACCGGCGGACCGCTTCCCGGCGCTCATCTTCAAGTAATCCGTGAAGCAACCGGCGATCTGATCGACGAGTGGATATCCAGTGATATAACACACCTTCTTCGTGATCTAATACTAGGAGAGACGTATATTCTCCGCGAAATCAAGCCAGCCGAAGGCTATGTTCTCGCAGAAGACATCCTATTCACTGTCGAAGGGACAGAAAAGGCGCAGAACGTGACGATGTATAACGATAGGACTCGAGCCAAGATCCTTAAACAGGACACGGAGACAAACACGCCCCTCTCGGGTGTCGAGTTTTCCCTTTATCGTGCTGTAGACGGCGAAGCGGAGGCTCCTTTATCGTTCAGGTTAATTGATGGCGTTTATGTCTACGATCCGGAAGGAAATATAACCTCGCTTATTACGAATGACGACGGCCAAATTGTGATCGAAAAGATTCCCGTAGGCGATTACTACTGTCAAGAGACAAAATCGCCAGAAGGCTATGTGCCTGACTCTACGCTACACCCCTTGGCGATTGTGGAAAACGCGACTAACCGTGTTTACTGGGATAATCCGATTACAAACGAAAGAATAACAGGGTACATTAAAATCATTAAAACAGATGAAAAGGGCATGCCGATTGCCGGCGCTACGTTTGACGTTCTCAAAGGTTCAACTGTTATAGCGATACTTACAACGAATGATTCAGGCGAAGCGACAACATCAAGTCTACCTTTCGGAGTATATACCGTGGAAGAGACGTATGTGCCGTCACCTTATCAGTTAAAAGGGGATACTTATACCGTTTCGATCACAGAGCACGGTAAGACGGAGATACTCAATGTTCAAAATGAGAAGATTAAAGTTAGCTTGCCCGTCATCAAAAAAGACGCATTGACCGAAGAACCGCTTTCCGGCGCTCATCTTCAAGTAATCCATGAAGCAACCGGGGATCTTATCGACGAGTGGACATCTGACAACGCACCCTATCTTCTTCGTGATCTAACAGTAGGAGAGACGTACATTCTCCGCGAAATTAAAGCACCTGAAGGCTATGTTCTTTCGGATGAGATCCGTTTTAACGTCGAAGGAGTAAAAAAGGAGCAGAACGTGTCGATGTATAACGATCGGATTCGTGCCAACATCCTTAAACAAGACGCTGAAACAAAGAATCCCCTTTCGGGTGCGGAGTTTTCCATTTATTGGACGGCATATGGTAAAGAGCAGGTTCCATTATCATTCACATTAAGCGATGGTGTCTATATCTACGATATTGAAGGAAAAATCACTTCACTTGTAACGAATGAAGATGGACAAATAACAATCGAAAAAATTCCTGCAGGCAACTACCACTGTCAGGAAACGACAGCGCCCGAAGGATATATCCCGGACGATACACTGCACGAGTTAATTGTCGAAGCGACATCAGAAAACGTATCCCTCTTGATTGAAAACGAGGCCTTCCTTCTCCTGCCTGTTGTCATAAAAACCGGTGAAAAGACGCCCAGTACATTCATTCCGCATCTCCTTGGCTTTAGTGCACTAACAAGTCTCGGCGGCGTTATCATCCTTCGAAGAAAAGGGAAAAGGAAACACAAGCGTTAGTCCCGTTCCGTTAGGTCTCTACTACAGATGAATCTTGGAAGACGTGATACCATTAACTTACCAGACGGTATGAAAACAGATGAGGAGCGTCGCATTATGAGAATCATCGATTGTATTGACAAGAAGGTTGAGAAATTACCGCTTACAACAGAAGAGATCCGCTTCGTTGTGGAGGGGTACACAAGTGGTCGGATTCCTGACGAACAGATGGCGGCACTGTTGATGGCTATAAGGATAAACGGAATGGACGACCGTGAAACGGCTGATTTGACGTATGCCATGATGTATTCCGGTGATGTTGTTGACCTGTCGGAAATAGATGGAGTAAAGGTGGATAAACACTCCACCGGCGGCGTAGGTGATACGACAACAC
>LSQX01069240.1_pt3 | contig 13672 bp, 15 predicted proteins | sample 654561 | NCBI WGS metagenome assembly LSQX01 (sample SAMN04489861, study PRJNA283612) | anaerobic digester metagenome | isolation source: 4 biogas reactors fed with cattle manure at either 37C or 55C with and... | place: Denmark: Kongens Lyngby | collected 2014 | reverse complement strand
AACTATTACCACGAGCAGCCCTAGGGCGGGCTCGCGGGCGTAATTGTCTAGGTGGTTCTGTTGTGTTAGTATACTAATTAGAACGAACAACAGGAGGTATAATCGTTGCAGACGATCTGGCAGAATAGAGTCAAAGCTGCTGTGCAGCATAGAATCACAGCAAACACACTGGCGGCGTTCAACACCAATGTGGACGTCGTGGTTCATCTAGAGCAAGCCAACCTGGCGCCCCTGCTGGCCAACGAGCGCATTGATCTGCAGAAAGTGAAGCAGCTGCTGGACACAGATATACCAGCTGTGAACAATGAGAATGAGTTTCTCGCCGTACTCATGCAGGCTCTGCAGGAAGGGAAGTCAGTGCACATAGTGCTCCGCGATCTGGCCATGCTTGACTGGCTGGAGGAGGTCTTCGCTGAGCGCCAGGAAAGCATGGGTGGACAAGCTGGCATCATCGCCAACCAGATGGCCGGGCTTGGCGCCCATTCCATGGTATACACTTCCCTGCTCTCCCCCAAGCAGGCTTCCATGTTCTTCCCGGAAGTGGACGTCCCGGTGGTGAGAGATGGGTTGAGCATCGTCAGCGTACAGGACGCGGCCAGGCCTGGGGATCAGATCAAGGAAAACTGGATTTTTGAATATGCCAAGGGTGAACGCTTTGAACTTGGCGGGCACGTGATCGTGACTCCCAGGGCCAACAGGGTGATTTTGGCTACCAGGCCCGAGGGTGTGGTCATGGCCTTTGATCCAGATATGGAAGAGTACCTGCCGGAGCTGGGTAAGGCGGTGGATGTAGCCTTTCTGGCCGGCTATCACTACGCTCCGGCGGCAGAAGGGGAACTGGCGGCCTATCTAGATACCGCCATGGGCAGCGTGCACAAGCTGAAGGAGCAAAACCCCGATCTGCGCCTGCACTATGAATACGTGCCCATGACCGCGGACGAGGCAGAAAGGACCGTGCTCAAGGCGGTGGGCCGGGAAATCCACTCTTTTGGCATCAATGAAAATGAGATCAAAAGGGTGCTGCGGTTGTATGGCTATGAGCAGGAGCGTGCTGCCATAGACAGCAATGAGTGCGCCTACACCCTTTACGATGGTACCCTGAGAATCATGGATGAGCTGGGATTTGAGCGCATTCAGCTGCACAACCTGGGCTACTACGTTGTTCTGGTCAAGGATCCCCAGCGGGTAGATCTGGAGCACGTGCGGGAAGCCTGCCTCTACGCTTCGGCAGTAAACGGCATCAAGGCGAAATATGGTGGTTATGTCCTCCATGAGCAGCTCTGGGAGGCTGGAGAGATCGCCCTGTCCGCCATAGGCTTCAGGCAGCTGGAAATCTTTGCCGAAGAGATGCGCCGGCGTGGCGTAGATGTGCACAGCAGCTTCTTGGAAGAAGGTATTTTGGAGTTTGACTCCCATGCAGTGTTGATTATCCCCGCCCATGTCATTCCTGAACCCGTGAGCACGGTGGGTATGGGCGACACCATCTCTTCATCGGCCTACGCCTACGAACACAGCAGGCGGTGACAGGATTCGCCTGTTTTTTGGAGAAGTAGGCAGAGAAGGACACGAGATGGGGGGCAAGAATTGTGCGCGTTTTGATACTGCACCCAGATGACCCTAAAGCGCAGAAGTCCGTGGCAGTACTGCGGGAGGAGCTGGAACGGGAACAACTCAAGGTTGACCTGGTTTCGCCGGCCAGTGCCGGCACTTCCCCCGTAAGTACAGCGCCCTACGGGCTGGTGTGCTTTGTAAGCGGTTACAAAGGATGGTGGAAACCGCAGATTCCTGCGGAGATGGACAACCTGATCAAAAGGGTCACCCGGCTGGAAGGTAAGCGCGGCTGTGCTTTCGTCCTGCCCGGAATGCTCGGTGTAACCAAGGCGCTGCGTGTGCTCATGGGCCACATGGAAAAGCAGGGAGTTATCGTCGAGGATTTCGGAGCGTTGAGCGGGCGTCAGGAGATCATGGCCATCGCCAAACGCTTAAAGCGCTTACTTTAGGTTAGAGCACTCAGCTACAGCACAAGGAGGACTGAGCATGTACCGTTTCAAGCCAGAATTGCGCATTCCCGGGCCAGTGCCGGTACCCAGTGAAGTGTCTCTGCAGATGGCCAGACCGGTGATCAACCACCGCGGCGCCGTTTTCAAAGAAAAGTTCCCCGATGTTTTGTCACGCCTGAAGCTGCTCTTTGGCACGGAGAACACCGTGTACATGGTGACCGGATCAGGAACGGCCGGAATGGAAACCGCCGTAAGCAATTTGGTCTCACCCGGCACGCCTGTACTCTGCCTAGTGGGCGGCTTTTTCGGTAAGCGCTGGGCTGAGCTGTGTACAGCCTACAAGGCAGTGGTGCATGTCTTGGAGTTTCCCTGGGATAGGGGCGTCGACCCAGATCAGGTGGCCGAGTTTCTGGCCCAGCATCCCGAAATTGAGCTGATCTTTGCGGTCCATAACGAGTCCTCCACGGGAGTGCTCAACGATATCGAGGCAATCTCCCGGGCCAGAGGAGATCACCAGGCCTTGCTTGTGGTGGACGCGGTGAGCGCTCTGGGCGGAACCCCCTGCGAAATGGATGCCCGGGGGCTGGATGTGGTGGTAAGCGCCTCGCAGAAATGCCTGATGATGCCTCCTGGGGCGGCCTTTATAGCCCTTTCGGAGCGGGCCCAAACTTACATGGAGCAGTCCGAGGCCAGCAGGTATTACTTCGATCTCCGCAGATACCAGCAGTTTTTGGAAAAAGGTGAAACGCCCTTTACGCCCAATATTCATATTGTCTTCGCCTTGGAGGAAGCCTTAAGAATGATGGAGGCAGAGGGCCTGGAAAACGTCTACGCCAGGCATCTGCTCATGCGGGATATGGCCAGGGCGGGAGCACGGGCCTTGGGCCTGGAGCTCTTGGTGAGCGACGCAGATGCTTCGCCCACCCTGACGGCGGTTAAGTTCCCCCAGGCCGATGAGTTCCGCCAGCGCGTCCGTGAGAGGTACGGTGTGGAGTTTGCTGGAGGCCAAGGCGTTCATGCCGGCCGAGTCTTCAGGATCGGGCACATGGGCTATGCCACACCCCTGGATGTGCTCACTGCCCTGGCGGTGTTGGAAATCGAATTGAAGAAATTCGGCAGAGCTACTGAAGCGGCGGAGAGGGTTATGGCCGCGCAGTAAGGCTGCCATAAGGGGGAACACTCGGTGATCTTCACACTTCGCGATGCCATTGACATTCTCATCGTGGCCTATGTGGTGTACCGGGTGATCCGTTCCCTGCAGGGAACACGAGCCACTACACTGTTTAAGGGGCTGGCAGTCATCTTCGCCGGCAGTGTAGTGGCTCGTGCGCTAAGTTTGCGCACTGTGAGCTGGCTTCTGGACCAGGCCACAACCCTGGTTCTGGTGGCGCTGCCCATTGTCTTCTACCCTGAGCTCCGGCGGGGGTTGGAGCAGATCGGCAGGGGACAGCTGTTCAGCTGGCCGCTGGGCCGCGGGCCCGGGCGGGAGGAGCTGGACTTGGATGCCGTGTGCCGGGCGGCGGCGCGGCTCAGCTCTGCAAAAACCGGAGCCCTCATCGCCTTTCAGCGTAAGACAGGTCTGCATGAGTACATAGAGACCGGGGTCAAGCTGGATGCCCTGATCAGTACTGAACTTCTGCTCAACATCTTTGAGCCTGGGGTCCCCCTCCACGATGGCGGCGTGATCATTGCCGGAGGAAGAATCATCAGTGCGGCCTGTGTGTTTCCACTTACCGACGCTAAGTTGAGCGGCGGTTTGGGCACGCGGCACCGTGCCGCGGTGGGCCTGTCGGAGCAGACCGACGCAGTGGTTGTGGTGGTTTCCGAGGAGACGGGAGTCATCTCCCTGGCTGTGGGAGGATCTCTGCGCCGCTACTTGACGGAAAGCCGCCTCAAGGAGCAGCTTGCCTTTTATCTACAGGGAGGCGAGATGGCATGAGGGCTGCGCGGAGAGTCTGGGCCTTTTTGACCAGGCCGGAGGTATATTGGCGGTTGTTTTCGCTGTTCCTGGCCGTGCTCCTCTGGCTGCTTGCAGCCGGTGACGGTTCCCTGGGAGAGGCGGAGCGCACGGTGAACCTGGCGGTGGAAGTGCAGAACCTCCCCGCGGACCTGGTGCTGGTGGAGCCGCCAGAGTCAGTCAAAGTGCGGATTCGGGGGCTTACTCCCCTTTTGAACAGAGGGGAGGGCGCGATTTCTGCTTCCATCAACCTCGCTGGAGCACAGGAGGGCACCGAAACGTATAATGTTGAGGTCACAGCCCCGCTGGGTATTCAGATCCTGGGAGTCACGCCCGGCTGGGTGAGTGTTTATACCGAAGAACTGCAGGAAGCGGCCTTCCCGGTAACCCTGGCCCTTCTGGGTGTGGAGAGGGCGGAGCTGGCGGCGCAGCTGAAGCCGCAGCCTCCCGTGGTCACCCTCAAGGGGGCCCGCAGCATGCTGGAGCAGGTGGATCATGTGGTGGCCTATCTGAACGTGGGGGAGATTGTCAAACCGGGCAGCGCTTTTCCAGTGCGGGCACTGGATTCCCAAGGCCGCGGCATTCCCGCGGTGGACATTGACCCGCCGCAGGTTACGGTGGAGTTGGAGCAGACTGAATCAAATCAAACGGAGGAGGAGTAGCGTATGGGGAAATTCTTCGGCACTGACGGGGTGCGCGGCGTAGCCAACAGCGAGCTCACGCCGGAACTGGCTCTGCGCATAGGCAGGGCAGCTGCTTTGGTTTTGGGGGAACAGTCCAAGCAGCCCATTGTAGTGGGCCGCGACACCCGCATTTCCGGTCAGATGCTGGAAAGCGCGGTGGTGGCCGGAGTTGCCTCCGCTGGGCTTGATGCCCTCTTAGTGGGGGTCATACCAACGCCTGGGGTGGCCTTTTTGACTAAGTCCCTGGGCTGTGCTGGGGGGATCGTGATTTCCGCTTCGCACAACCCCCTGGAAGACAATGGAATCAAGGTGTTCGGGCCAGATGGGTACAAACTGTCGGAAGAGATGGAAGAGCGCATTGAAGAACTGATTGCCGAAGACAGCGGCGCCAGGCCCATAGCGGGCGCTGTGGGCAGGGTCGTGGCCAAGCCGGAAGCTGCAGGCCTGTACATAGAGAATCTCAAACAGCAGGTGTCTGTGGATCTAAAGGGCCTGCACCTGGCAGTGGACTGTGCCAACGGCGCTACTTCGCCCTATGCTGCCCAGCTGTTCAGCAGCTTGGGTGCCAAGGTTACGGCTTTATATGATCAGCCCAACGGCACTAATATCAATCATTTTTGTGGTTCTACTTATCCTGAAAAAATCCAGAGCCTGACCAAGGAAGCGGGAGCCGATTTAGGTTTTGCCTTCGACGGCGACGGCGACCGCATTTTGGCCGTGGATGAAGAGGGCGGCTTCATCGACGGCGACAAAATTCTGGCCATTGTGGGCCTGCACCTGCTCAAGCAGGAAAGGCTGCCTTCGCGCAAAGTGGTTGCCACCGCCTATTCCAACGGCGGTCTGCGTAAGGCGTTTGTGGCCAGCGGCGGCGATGTGCTCTATGCCAAGCCCGGTGACCGCTATGTCCTGGAGACCATGCTGGATACAGGCAGCATCCTCGGGGGCGAGCAGTCGGGCCACATTATCTTCCTAGAAAACTCCACCACAGGCGACGGCATGCTCACCGCTTTGAAGCTGCTGGAAACCAGCCAGATCCTAGGTCAGGCCTTGGCAGAGCTGGGTAAGTGCATGGACATATTCCCCCAGGAGCTGGTGAATATCCGGGTGGAGGAGAAGAATGGCTGGCAGGAGAACGCGCGCATCCAAGCCGCCATCAGCAGCGCGCAGGAGCAGCTGGCTCCCTTCGGCCGCCTCTTTGTTCGGGCATCGGGAACGGAGCCCGTGATCAGGGTGATGGGGGAGCATCCCGATGGTGATGTGCTCAGGAGGGTGCTGGAGCCCGTGGTGAAAGCCATCGAAGATGAGCAAGGTGGGAGCCGTGCCAGTTAAGGGCTGCGGCGTGGACATAATTGAGGTCAAGCGGATAGCCAGGGCACTGGCGAGACCCGGGTTTTGCCAGAGGATCTACACCCCCCGGGAGCAGGACGAGCTTATGGAGAAGGGTGCCGAATCCTGGGCCGCCCGCTTCGCCGCCAAAGAGGCGGTGATGAAAGCCTTGGGCCGGGGCTTTACCCAGGGCGTACCCTTTTCCTCTGTGGAAATCTGCTCCGATCCTTGGGGCAGGCCCCAGGTGCGGCTGCTGGAGCCCGCGGACCGCATCGCGGCTGAACAGGGAGTCAAAGGCTTCTGCCTGAGCTTGTCCCATACCAAGGAACTGGCCGTTGCTTATGTGCTGGCCTTAGGGGAGGAAGAGACATGCGGGTCGTGACCGGTTCTGAAATGCGCAGTCTGGAGAAGAAGGCCTTTGAGTCNNGGCAATAACGGCGGCGATGGGCTGGTTGCAGCCAGGCAGCTGCTGGCCCTGGGCGCAAGGGTCAAAGTGTTCCTGGTGGGCGACGGCAAACGGTCAACCCGTGAGAACGGGGCTAACCTGGCTATCCTGCACAAGCTCGGGGCAGATGTGGCTGCGGTTGATTTTAAGCAGCTGAACAAACTCAGGTTCAACCTCAACTTCGCGGATCTGATCGTGGATGCCCTCTTGGGGACGGGCTTTTCCGGTCAATTGGCGGAGGAATGGGTATCCCTGATCACTTTAGTGAACGAAACCCAGTGCCCGGTTGTGGCCATCGACTGCCCCACGGGAGTCAATTCTGCAACGGGCGAAGTGGCCCCCGAGGCCATCCGGGCGGATCTTACCATCAACCTAGGGCTGCTCAAGCTGGGCTGCCTGCTCTATCCCGGCAGGGCCTATGCGGGGAAAAACATTGTAGTGGATCTGGGTTTTCCCCTGGAGGCCCAGGGGATACACCGGGAACTGTTGGGTCCCAGCGCCTTGAGCTGGCTTCCCCAGCGCCAACCCTGGTCCCATAAGGGCGACCACGGCCATGCCCTGGTTGTGGCGGGATCCGTGGCCTATGCTGGCGCCGCATCCCTCTGCGCACAAGCCGTGCTGCGGGGCGGCGGGGGCATGGTTACGGTGGCCGTGCCCGAGAGCATCTACAACCGCTTTCCCCCCGACGAGCTCATTGTGGTTCCCGTGCCGGAGACAGAAGCTGGCACCTTTGGTGAAGGCAGCCTGGAGAAGCTTAGGGGCCTTCTGGCGGGTAAGGATGTCCTGGCCTTGGGACCCGGTCTGGGGCGCAGCCGCCAGGTGTTTAGGGTGGTTCAGGCTCTGCTCAGCAGCTGGGAGGGGCCTGCGGTTATTGATGCCGATGGCCTTGCGGCCTTGAGCGGCGAATTCTTGAACAGCGTACCCGAGAGCAAGCGGCGCCAGTGGGTGATCACGCCCCATCCAGGTGAGATGGCCCGGCTCACCGGTTCTGATCCCGCCAGAGTCAACGGGGATCGGGTGGGTACAGCTGCCCGGTTTGCCCAAAAGTGGGGGCTGGCTGTGGTTTTGAAGGGGGCACCCACCATTACAGCTGACCCCGAGCGGATATATATCAACAGTACTGGCAATCACGGCCTGGCAACTGCTGGCACGGGGGATATCCTTACGGGCTTAACAGCCGCTTTGCTCGGTCAAGGCCTGGATCCCCTGCGGGCCGGGGCTCTAGCTGCCTATGTGCACGGCAGGGCGGGCGATCTGGCCGCTGAAAGGGGCCAAAGGGGCCTGAAGGCCGGTGATTGCCTCGGGTTTATCCAGGAGATTCTGCACTAGGACGGAGTGGTTCCTCCATGAGTAAGCTCACCAGACAGGTGTGGGCGGAGGTCAGCCTAGAGAACATCGCATACAACGTACAGCAATTCCGGGAGCTCATCGGCCCCGGCTGTGAGCTCATGGCAGTGGTGAAGGCCAACGGTTACGGGCATGGTGCTTTGGAAACCGCCTACACCATGATCGCCCACGGCACCAACTGGCTGGCCACAGCTCTGCCTGAAGAGGCCGTGCGCCTGCGCCGGGGCGGCATTACTGCCCCCATCTTGGTTTTGGGGGCGGTGGGCGCCGATGAACTGGATGTCTGCGTTGCCTACGATTTGGCCGTGACTGTCTTCGAACCTCATATTGCCCGCCTGCTTTCCAGGGCGGCGGTGGCTCAAGGGAAGACTGCCAAGGTGCACATCAAAGTGGATACGGGCATGGGCAGGCTGGGCCTTCTGCCCTGCGACTTTGCCCCGTTGGTGGAGCTCGTACAGAGCCTGCCGGGGCTGGAGATCCAGGGGGTGTTTACCCACTTCGCCCGGGCTGAGGATCCGGATCTGGAATACACCCGCTGGCAGTGGGAGCGCTTTTCCCGGGTGCGGGCGGATCTGGCCGCCAGGAAAGTCACTGTCCCCTTTTACCACGCGGCCAACACCGCGGCCACCTTGTTTTTCCCCGAGTCCCGGCTAGACCTGGTCCGGGTGGGGCTGGGCATCTACGGGATGTATCCCGATGGGCGCAGGCNNGCAGTGGGAGCGCTTTTCCCGGGTGAGAACGGATCTGGCCGCCCGGCAGATCTCGGTTCCCTTCTACCATGCGGCCAACACCGCAGCAACGCTGTTCTTTCCAGAGTCCCGCTTAGATCTAGTGCGCGTCGGCCTGGGAGTGTACGGCATGTATCCCGACGCCCGCCGGCCCCTTAAGCTCAAGCCGGCTTTGAGCCTGAAGACCAGAGTTGCCTTTGTAAAAAGGGTTCCCGCGGGCAGCGCGGTGAGCTATGGCAGCACCTATGTAACGTGGAAGGAGACTTCCCTGGCTGTGCTGCCCATAGGCTATGCCGACGGGCTGTCCCGAGGGTTGAGCAATAAGGGTCAGGTGATCATTAAGGGCACTTACTGCCCCATGGTGGGACAAATTACCATGGATCACACCCTGGTGGATGTGGGGGATCTACCTGTGACCATAGGCGATGAAGTGATCCTCATCGGCGCCGACGGCAATCTGGAGATCACCGCGGATACCTGGGCTGAGCATTTAGGCACCATCAACTACGAGATCACGAGTACCCTGAGCAGCCGTGTGGAGAGGGTGTATTTATAGGGCCCTGCGCATAAGATCCCTATACGGGGGGATTGGGCGTGAGACGGCTGGTGTGGGTGCTCCTCGCTGTCCTGCTCCTGGGTGGGCAGGCGGCGGCGGAAGAGATCCTAGTGCAGATCAGGGATCCGCGGGGAGATGACAGAGGGGCAGGGGGGTTGGTTTATCCCAGCCATGAGGTTTTTGTTCCCGGCCTTTTTGATCTGCTTAAGTTCCAGGTCAGCGTGGACCAGCAGTTCGTTTTCTTTGACTTTCAATTCGCGGCCCTGACCAATCCTTTCCGTGCCCCGGAAGGGTACTTCCACCAACGCCTCGAATTGTATATCACTACAGGGGTCAATCCTGGTCCTAGCGAGATCCAAGTTGGCCGCCACCGACTGCAGACAAGCCCAGCTGCCGGTTGGGATCTGCGCCTCAGCGCAGCTCCCTTCGGTGAAAGCAAGCTGTACGTATGGCGCGGTTCGGATCAGGAGCCTGAGGTGTACAGCCGCGGGGTGACAAGCCTTGCACTCTCCGACGGCAAGACTGTACGTCTGCAGGTGGATAAGACCCTCATGCCTGACCCCAGCTCAGCGTGGGGTTATTATGTCCTGGTGGGGGCTTTTGATGGATTAGCTCAGGATCTTTGGAGAGATGCGGGCCAGGGGCCGTGGCAGGTGGGGGGCGAAGGGGTGCCCATTTTTGATCTGCTGGCGCCACGGTTTGGATCAGGCAACCAAAAGACGCAGCTGAGCAGGGGCGTACTCGTCCCCGTCTACGGAGGAAAACCCGCCCATTGGTATTGGCTGGGCGGGGGAGCTGCTGTAGCTGCTGTATTATGTTTCTTGCTGTGGAGGTGGCTGCGTGGAACCTAGGATGGAGGATGTTTTTGCGCTGTATGAACAGAAGGTAGCGCCGCTGTCCAGCGCGCAGAGAGAGAAGCTGCTGGCCGCCCGGGACGAGGGCATGACCCCCTTTGTCATGGGCTGCGCCATTCTCAGAGCCAAACAAGAGCAGAGGCGCAGCCGCCTGGCCGGTAAAGAGAAGCACATTTCCTTCAACTACATCCACCGCATCATTGAGGACTGGCTGAACCACGGCATAACTACGGAGGAACGTTTCCGCGCCTATTGGTCGGCAATAACGGAAGATCAGCACAAGAACGGAGGAGAAAAAGCACATGGTGCTCAGGAGAAAATCCGGAGGGAAGATTTCACCTACACCCCGAGCAAGCAGGACCGTAGCCTTTTCTCGTTCTTGGATGATTGAGTACGGCATCAGGCGCAGGCTCAGAGGTGAAACCTGCCCTGCCTGCGGCGAAGAGAGGCATAGGATCTATAAAAGCCACCCTATCCCCGTGCCAGCCTCGCTGGGCAGGGGGTTGTGGCTTTTCACTGACTGTGCCTGTATAAGACAGGCAAGGGCCGAGGAGCGCTCCCGGCGGGAGCAGCTGCTCGCGGTGCCTGCCGCCCATCCGCTCCCTCCTGGCCTGCAGGAGAAGAGCTTTGCCGGGTTTAGGGTTACAGATTTCAACCGCGATGCCTATGAGGACAGCTGGGCTTTCGCCCGCAACTTTGAGAAGATCAACGACGGCAAGGGGCTCATCCTGGCCGGTCCCTCGGGGACAGGCAAGACCCACTTGGCCGCGGCCATAGCCAATGAACTGAGGAGCCGCTTCTCCGTGGCCTTTGTCTATCTGCCCACCCTGCTGGAGAAGATGCGCATGACCAACGTTCCCCTGGAGCCGCTGCTGCATGCCGACCTTCTGGTGGTGGATGACTTGGGCAGTGAGCGCGCCACCGACTGGACTATGGAGCGCCTTTTGATCATCGTGGACGGGCGCCTGAACAACTTAAAGCCCACCGTCTTTACCACCAATTATGATCTGCAGGATCTGGACAAGCGGGTGGGTATGCGGGTCGCTTCCCGCGTTTTGGGCAGCAACTTGCACTTACTCCTCAGGGGCCCGGATTTTCGCCTATTGAGCGTGGGGTATTAGTGGGCCACCACCCGTTTTTCCACCACGTTCACCAACCGGGAGACCGCGAAGGTCATCACGAAGTAGATAATGGCCACCGCCAGCCAGACTTCGAAGGGGCGGAACGTGCGGCCGATGATGATCTGGCCCTTACGCACCAGCTCTTCCAGGGCAATGATGGATACCAACGAGGAGTCCTTCAACAGGGCAATGAACTCATTGCCCAGGGGCGGCAGGATGCGGCGAAAGGCCTGGGGCAGGATGATCAAGCCCATGGTTTGGCTGCCCGAGAGCCCCAGGGAAGAGGCGGCCTCCCACTGCCCTTTGTCAATGGATTGAATCCCCGAGCGCACGATCTCGCCCACATAGGCGCCGCTGTTGATACTCAGAGCCAGAATGGCAGCTGTATAGGCGGGAATGGGGCGGGAGATCAGGCTCGGGAGCCCGTAAAATATGAGAAACGTCTGCACCAAGAGGGGAGTACCCCTGATGATGTCGATATAAGAGGCGGCGGCCAGGCGCAGCGGGCTTTTGGATAATCTGGCTATGCCGGCGATGGTACCCAGGATTATGCCAAAACAGACCGCGATGGAAGTTAGCTGCACAGTTAGTTTCGCTCCCTGCAGCAGCGCGGGCAGGGAGGACCAGACTAGATCCCAGCGAAAGCCCAAAATGCGATTCTCCTTCCCAGAAACAGGTGCGCAGAAGCTGCGCACCTGTTCTTACAGTATTCTTTTCTGATGTGTTTGGCTTACATTCCGCCAAACCACTTCTGGTAGATGGCATCGTAGATGCCTTGGGCCTTGAGCGTGGCCAGGGCACCATTGATCTTCTCTAAGAGGTCTTTGTTGTTCTTGTTCACGGCGATGCCGTAGAACTCGTTATCGGAAACAGGTCCCGAATGATTCAGGGGAGCGCTTGGATTGGCTTCTAAGTAGGCTTCCGCCACCGGCAGGTCGATCACCACGGCGTCAGCCGCACCGATAATCACGGCCTGCATAGCGTCGGCGACGGTGTCAAAACGGGATACGCCCTTGACGTCGCCGGCATCATAGAGGTCGCTGGCGGTGAAGTCGCCCGTGGTGTTGATCTGAACGGCCACTATCTTGCCTGCCAGATCGTCAAGGCTGGAGATGCCGCCTCCAGTCTTGGCAACGACGGTGAGAACCGATTCGAAGTAGGGCTCAGAGAAGTCCACCGCTTCTTTGCGCTCATCGGTGATGGTAATTCCGGCGATGAGGCAGTCGTAGTTGCNNGGAATCAGCCCGTCCCAGGCGATGTTGTCGATCTGAACCTCAAGCCCCAGCACATTGCCAATCTCCCGGATGAGATCCATGTCAAAACCCAGCAGTGCTCCGGTTTCGGCATCGACGTACTCAAAAGGCATGAACCCAGCTTCCGTAGCCACTTTGAGCACCCCCTGCCCAAGGGCCAGGGATCCGACACTAAGTACGAGGCTGAGCACGAGAAATAATACAGACAGTTTCTTCACGGCTAACATCCTTTCTCGAGTTACAAATTAGGTTCATTATACCACGGGTGTGATAATATGCAAGAACCATTCATATTTATTCCTTGTTAATTTGGCAGGAACGCCCTTGGCGAACACGAATTAGTAAGCTAAAGGAGGTAGTGCCCGTATGAAACATCTGATCATAACCAACGGTACAGTTGTGGCAGATCAACTGATTGAACGGGGCACAGTAGTCACCATCGGTGATCGGATTATGCTGGTGGCGGGGGAAGAAGAGGGCAGGCGCATTTTGGAAGCTGCTTCTCCCCATGTATTTCAGATCATTGACGCCCGGGGAGGCCTGATTGCCCCCGGCCTCATTGATGTACATATGCACGGTTGTGCCGGGGTGGAGCTCATGGATGGCACCAGCGAGGCCCTGGAAACCATGGCTCGGTTTGTGGCCCGGGAGGGTACCGTGGCCTTTCTGCCCAGTACCGTAACCGCCCAAGAGGACAAAACCCGTGCCGCTTGTGCCGCGGTGGCCGCTTACACCGACATTGAGGATGGAGCAGAGCTGCTGGGCATTCACCTAGAAGGACCGTACATAAATGAGAAGTTCAAGGGAGCGCAGTACGCCCCGGCTATTCGCGGGGCCAGCATAGACGAGCTGGAGGAGCTCTACGGTCTGCTTGGCAGTAAGTTGAAGCTAGTAACCCTGGCCCCTGAGGTACCGGGAAGCCTGGAGGCTGTGGCCTGGTTGAAAGAGCGGGGTATCACGGTGTCCATCGGGCACAGTGATGCAACCTATGAAGAAGCCCTGGCAGGTTTTGCGCGGGGCATCACCCATGTTACCCACACCTTCAACGCCATGCGGGGCTTGCATCACCGGGAGCCAGGGGTGGTGGGTGCGGTCTTAGCCACTCCTGGGCTGTACGCGGAACTCATTGCCGATTTGATCCACGTCCATCCCGGCGCCATCAAAGTGCTGCTGCGCAGTGTGGGGGTGGAGCACCTCGTGCTGGTTACAGACTCGGTGCAGGCCACGGGGCTGCCCGACGGAGAATATGTCTTAGGCGACAACAAGATCTTCGTACGGGACGGCGCTGCCCGCCTGGCTGAAGGCAATTTGGCAGGAAGTACCCTCACCATGCGGCAGGCAGTGCAAAACATGGTGGAGCAGCTGGGTGTCCATCCCGTGGATGCGTTCCGCATGGCCAGCC
>LSQX01123351.1_pt1 | contig 13673 bp, 15 predicted proteins | sample 654561 | NCBI WGS metagenome assembly LSQX01 (sample SAMN04489861, study PRJNA283612) | anaerobic digester metagenome | isolation source: 4 biogas reactors fed with cattle manure at either 37C or 55C with and... | place: Denmark: Kongens Lyngby | collected 2014 | reverse complement strand
ACTTCTTATTTTTTAATGCATAAGCTGTGATAATTGCTAAATCATATGCTGTTGTAAAATGTCCTTCTTCAGGCAATCCATTAGGATTTTCAAAGCATGTGTCCAATGCCCCTATCTCTATTGCTTTTTGAGTCATCATTTGTGAAAACTCCTCAACAGTCCCACCTATATGCTCAGCAATTGCAATAGCTGCATCATTTCCTGAACTAAGCATTATCCCATATACTAAATCTTCTAATCTTTGTTTTTCTCCTGCTTCTAAGTAAATGGATGAGCCTTCAACACTTGCTGCATTGGTACTTACTGTAACAATATCATCCGGGTTTCCTTTTTCCAATGCAAGGATACCTGTCATTATTTTTGTAGTGCTTGCCATGGGTAAGACTTCATATGCGTTTTTTTCATATAGCACTCTACCGGAATCAGAATCTATAATTATAGCTGATTGTGCAGAAATATCAGGCATTTGTGCACAAGTATAAATAGGAGTGAATGGAATAAGCAATATTAAAAATAAAACTATTGCTTTTATTTCTATTGTTAATATAAATATAGTTTTTTGTAGTAGTTTAAATAAAACAACTATAAATATTTGCAAAAAATCACCTACCCAAAACTTATTTTGGTAAACAGTTTCTTTGGCTCAGATGGAGCCTTAGCTCCGGCTGAGACTTAGAAACTGTTATCCAGGGACGTAGCGCCACTTATTCCACCGCTTGTTAGGGCGGGGGTTAGTGGCGGTAGTCATCGGGCAAACAGGTTTCTTTGGCTCAGATGGAGCTTTAGCCTTCGGTTACATGTACTCCCTATAAAGCTAAAAACTCAGTTTATATATAATTTATATGAGTAGGTAATTTTTTTATTCATATCAATTACTCGTTTTCTGTTTCGGTCGTTGTGGTTTTACCGGTATCAGTTTTTTCTGTTTTCTTTTTTATACTCACTTTTTTTCTTATGGATTCATTCAGTTTTTCGATTAAATCCGGTACAAGTTCAAAAATTCTTTCAACAGAAGTATTATTATTTACCGGGAGCAGCTTTATCTGTTCTTGACCAACTACCATAAAAGCAACAGGATGAATAGATACACCTGCTCCACTACCTCCACCGAAAGGTAATTTTGAACCTTCGGATTTGTCAGAATTCTTTTCTTTAATAATACTACTAAATTCCGAACCACCGGCTGCAAAACCAAAAGACACTCTGGATATAGGTATTATTACAGTTCCATCGGGAGTTTCTACAGCGTCCCCTACTATGGTATTAACATCTACCATGTCTTTAATACTTTGCATCGCAGTTGACATCAATCCTTCTATAGGATGTTCAGCCATATTAAGCACCACCTTTTTAAAAATTTTATTCAATTTATCCGCGGAACTTGCAAAACGGTTTCTAATGCCCTGTTTGAGTTAGAATTTCATCTGAACTTTAGAAATCTGTTTACTAAAAATTGCACAGATAAAAGAAAAAACAATAATTGTACATCCAATTATAATATGTACATATCTAACGCTTAGTATACTACTAAAGTCCATGTCCAATTTCACATCATTAAAATCAGGATTAACTTCGACATTTGGTTCTTTGAGTACCATATTCTTATCTATAATTGATAGTATATTATAAACTATTCCATAAATAAACCCCGAAGCAATACCGGTTATTGCAGCATCCCCTAAACCATAACCGATTTTAAATGAAAATTCTTCGCAAATTAATCTTTTTCTGTAATAACTATTTGCTCTCTTCAAGGTTTTACTTAAAGTATAGTAATAATCATATATATCTTGAAGTGTTTTTTTCAAACTATCAAAATCTATTTTTTCATCTTTTTTCATCCTTTTTTTTGCTTTAACTTTATTTTTTTCATCTTTTTTTTCTGTTTTATTTAGTGAGATTTTTTTCTTTATTATGTTACCAAAAAACAATAATTTAACTTCAAACAATTTTTTATCGTCCGATCCACCCTGTCTTATATACCGGATAATTATTCGAAATTTGGCTCTAAGTATTAGTATTGTAATTAGTAATACCAATACTGCGATAGCATAAATCATAATACCTACCATTCCTTACTACCGATTAATTCATCAATGTCCGGCAAATCATTAAGGGACTTTAAGCCAAAACATCTCAAAAATTCATCAGTTGTTCCATACAACATTGGTTTTCCGGGAGCATCAAGCCTTCCTTTAACCTCCACCAATTCTCTTTCAATAAGTTTTGTCAAAGCACTTCCGCTGTTGACACCACGTATTTGTTCAATATTACTTCTTGTAACAGGTTGAGTATATGCTATTACAGCTAATGTTTCCAATGCGGCAGAGGATAAATTACTATGTGCCCTTGAAGGTACTATTTTTTTTATATATTCATAGTATTCAGGCTTTGTACAGAGTTGGTAAGAATCTTCGACTTGGATTATTTGAATCCCCCTATCTTTTGATGAATAATTCCCAATCATATTATCAATTACTGATTGCAATGATTTTTTATCTATATCCAATGCCTCAGAAATATTGTTAATAGATATAGGTTCGCCAAATGTAAATAAAATTCCTTCAATAATTCCTTCAAGTTCTTTAGTATCCACTTTTATCACCGCTTTTTAAGATGCAAGTACACATCTCCCTTTTTATTGTTAACAAAAAAAATCCTGTTTAATCTTGTAAGTTCAAGCACCGCAAGAAAATTTGCAACTATCTCCGGTCTTGAAGACATACCCTTGAAAATTGAATAAAAACTCATTTTCTTATCCTTTTTTAATAAACCAAGCAATTTACGAATTCTTGACCTTATTGTTATTCTTTCCTTTTTAATAATTTCTTCAAAAGGCTCCCTCGAAATGGTTTTGTCTTCATCCTTTCTATCAATAATACTAAATAATGAATTCATAAGAATATCAATTGTCATATTTTGATTATCAACTATTTTAGTAAAATTATTAATTGTATCGGACTGTGTTTTATAGTAAACATAATAATTGCTATTTTCATTATCAGATAATACTTTTGCTATTTCTTTATACCTTTTATACTCAAGTAACTTTTCAACTAATTCGTCCCTAGGGTCTTCTTCAAGTTCCTCTTTGTCATTATGCTTTGGCAGCAGCATTTTTGATTTAATATATATTAAGTTGGCTGCGATTACAACAAAATCACTTGAAACATCTAAGTCCGTCTGTTCCATTAGTTCCAAATACTCAAAATATTGTTCCGTTATTGATGCTATGGGTATATCATAAATATTAACCTTGTTTTTATCGATTAAATAAAGCAAAAGATCTAAAGGGCCTTCAAATACCTCGAGCTTAAAACTCAACTTATTGCTCATGATAATACACCAATAACCTCTTTTACTTCATTTATGGTTTTCCTTGCAATTTTACGGGCATTTTCATTACCCGCTTCGATTACTTCTTTGATAAATGCTTCTTTTGTCTCAAGGTCTTTTCTTTTTTCATATATAGGCTGCATATAGTTAATTACTTTTTCAGCAAGGATTTTTTTACATTGAACGCATCCTATTTTTCCTGCTTTACAGTTTTCTTCGCACTCTTTGTAGTTTTCAGTATTAAATACTTTATGAAAAGCAAAGACTGTACATACTTGAGGATTACCCGGATCTGTTTTCTTAATCCTTTGCGGGTCCGTTATCATCTGCCGTACTTTTTCGGATATAACTTCAGGGCTATCCGATAATTGTATAGTATTTCCATAGCTTTTACTCATTTTTCTTCCATCAATTCCCGGAAGAACTTTTACTTTATTAAGTAATGCTTGGGGTTCAGGAAAAACTTCTTTATAAATATGATTAAATCTTCGCCCTATTTCTCTTGTAAGTTCTAAATGCGGTAATTGGTCTTCTCCTACGGGTACAGCATCCGCTTTATAAATTAAAATATCTGCAGCTTGAAGACATGGGTATCCTAAGAATCCATAGGTAGTTATATTTTTATCTTTTAATTGATTTAATTGCTCTTTATAAGTTGGGCATCTATATAACCATGATAACGGTGTTATCATGGAAAAAATAAGATGTAGCTCTGCATGTTCTTTTATCGCAGATTGTATAAATAAAGTTGATTTTTCCGGATTAAGTCCGGCACTTAACCAATCTATTATAACATCTTTTGTATTCTGAATTAGTTCTGATGTATTCTCATATCCTGTAGTTAATGCATGCCAATCAGCTACAAAATAATAACAATCATAATCGTCTTGAATTCTTATCCAGTTTTCGAGAGCTCCAAAATAATTTCCAAGATGTAATGCCCCCGTTGGTCTCATCCCGCTTAAAACCTTCTTTTTCATATAATTTGCTCCTTCAATCTTTATATTGGTAGTATATTCACAATGTTCTCCATTACATATAATATAGCATTTGAAACAGTTTGTAAAATTGGAGTTAAAAACCCTGTAAATAATAATAGTATTAGTATTATTTGTCCATAACTTTCATATCTTAATATATTATAATGCATTTTAGTCGGCAATATTGAGATAAATATTTTGGAACCATCGAGGGGTGGAATAGGTATTAAATTAAATACCGCAAGCCATACATTATATAAAAGCACATAATTAAGCATTATTATAAAATTCATTCCTAACTGCTGAAAAAAAGTGTTAGATGTAGCATCTAAAATATATATTGTGCGAAATGTCAACTTAAAAATTATCATAGTGACAAAAGCCAGTATTAGGTTAGCCAATGGTCCCGCTAATCCGACTAAGGCAGTCCCCTTCTTTTGGTCTTTAAAGTATATAGGGTTAATAGGAACAGGTTTTGCCCATCCAAATCCGATAAACAATAGTGCTATAGCACCTAAAGGGTCTAGATGTTTTATAGGGTTTAAGGATAGCCTTCCATAGCTTTTAGCAGTAGGATCACCTAAACGATAAGCCATATAACCATGAGAAAACTCATGAAAAGTTATTGCCAAAAGTAATGCCGGTATCCTTAATAAAAAATCTCCTGAACGTATCAAATAATCACATCCTAAATTATTAATTTGACTCCAACGATACAAAAAAAACGATATAATGGTGGCGGTTATTAGGCAAACCTAGCCCATCCAAGGTTGTGCTGCTCAATGTAGGGGTTAAATTTATTGAACCTCTTGTATGGCGTTTCACAGTAAGTCATTTATTATTAAATTATCATAGGTTTCCCTCTTGACTATCAACTTTGATTCCCCATTGCTCACCATAACTATAGGAGGGCGTGGTATTCTATTATAATTACTTGCCATCGAATAATTATACGCTCCTGTTGATAAAACAGCTAATATATCACCTGATTCAATTTTAGGCATTCTAATATCTTTTATCAAAATATCGCCGGATTCGCAGCTTTTTCCTGCAATGGTGACCGTTTCCGTAGGTTTTGCATTAGGTTTGTTAACTAATACGGCTTCATATTTTGATTGGTACAACACATATCTTGGATTATCGGTCATACCACCATCAACAGCTACATATTTTCTAACATTAGGGATGTCTTTTACTGAACCCACAGTGTATAGTGTTATTCCTGCCTCTCCTACAATTGAACGTCCCGGTTCGAAAACCAGCATAGGTTTTTTAATATTTCCTTCTATAGATTTATTCTTCACAATTTGGGATGCTTTTTCAATGTAATTATTGTATTCTATAGGATTATCTTCTTCTGTATACTTAATACCATATCCGCCCCCGAGATTTAATTCACCTATTTCTATATTAAATTTATTTTTAATACTTACAATAAAATTCATCATGACTTCTGTAGCCAATTCAAAGGGTTCTATATCAAATATTTGTGAGCCTATATGACAGTGCAAGCCTCCAAGCTCAATATTAGACATAGTCATAATTTTTTTAACCATTTCGTGTGCTTCTCCATTTTCTAAAGCAACACCAAATTTCGAATCTATTTGACCTGTTCTTATAAACTCATGTGTATGTGCGTCAACACCCGGTTTTACTCTTATCGACACTTTTAGATTTTTGTTATGTTTCATAGAAATTTCATTCAATTGTTCTAATTCATAAAAATTATCGACAACTATTCTTCCTATATTGTTATTAACTGCAAGTTCAAGTTCAGAATAAGTTTTATTATTTCCGTGGAAATATATTTTTTCAACAGGAAATCCTGCCTTTAACGCTGTATATAACTCTCCGCCCGATGCAACATCAAGTCCCATGCCTTCTTCATGTACTAACTTGCACATATATAAACAGCATAGAGCTTTACTGGCATACAGAGCTAAACCATTACCTCCATAATGTTTATTAATTGCATCAACGTATGTTTTGCAGTTTTTCCTTACTTTATCTTCATCTATAACATACATCGGTGTTCCATATTTTTGTACCAGTTCAAGTAAATCGCAACCGCCAATCTCCGGATTTCCAAATTCATTAATATTAAAAATACTCATACTTATCACCTCAAAGCAAGTTTTAAAAAGCTTAACACACTTTTATACAAGTGTCAATATGTGATGTTTTTGAGCTTCCTCATTTTTTTATTAAGCTTTCGCTCTGTTTTTCTTTGTATGCTCATAAGCTTTTATAATTGCAGTAGTATTTTTTTCTATAAGCTGTGAGGTTTTATCAAATTTTTTCTTGATAGTTTCATCTAAAACTGCTGTGGTTCCGGATGATACAACCTTGGTTTTCCCACTAAAACGTTCTTCAACTGCTTCAATTATATCATCTAACTTTACTAAATCAATTAAGCCACAAAAAGCACCAAGCATTACCATGTTTGTCGCAAGTTCAGTTCCTGCATATTCTAAAGCCATTTCCGTTGCAGGTACATAATAAACTTTTGCATTTAATTTATCAAGTCCTATTTTTTCTTCGTCTGAAATAATTGGCTCACTGGAATTAACCATTATTATGCCTTTTTTCTTTAACCCTAGATAAAAAGGGTCAGAGTATGATTTACCCATGGTAATTACTTGAGGAGCAAATACCATTATAGAATCAGGATATAATATCTCGCCTCTATCGTATATAGGCTTATCAGATATTCTTACATAACTCTCTGCAGGTGCAAGTCTTTTCTCAGCTCCAAAAAAAGGATTAACTGTGGCATATTTATCTGATTTAACTACTGCCGTTCCTAATATATGTGCAGCTGTTACAACACCCTGACCTCCAAGCCCCGCCATTCTAATATCAAGATTTGAAATCATTTTCCTGCAACTCCTTTCGTACCTTCAATTTCATTGAGATAAGCCAAAGCTTCATCACTAATATATTCGTCGAAAGGATAGTATGTCTTTTCAGCTTCTTTTGCAACCTCCATTGTTTTATTCGGTGCAAACTTCAAATTGGTCGGACAAGGAGTAAATAGCTGGACATATGTCGGTCCAATTTTTCTTGCTACCAAAACTGCTCTTTGTATTGCTTTTTCAATTTTCTTAGGACTTGCAATAGTAACACGTGCAACATAAGAACAACCGGATACTTTTGCTAATTCAAAAATCGGTAGTTTGGGAAACTTCTTACCCGTGGGTGCCATATTAAGAACATCACCTTCCTTTGACATACCACTTTCTTGTCCTCCGGTATTCCCATACACCTCATTATCAAGCATTACAGTAGTTATATTTTCTCGCCTAAACCAAGAATGAAGCGTATAATCAAGTCCGATATCAGCTATTCCGCCATCTCCTACCATTGCAATTACATCTTTTTCTTTGTCGGGATAACGAATTTTAAGCATTCTTTTTAACCCTGATGCCACAGAATTCTGATTACCAAAAGCAGTGGTTGAGTAATTAACTGCAGTTTGTGATAATGCAAAAAACGAACATCCCGGTGTTCCAATAATAATAGTATCTTGCGGTGCCGGTAATCCGGCAAGTGCTAAACGAATACCAAGTGCTTCTCCGCATCCAGCACAATGAGGATGTTGCTCAATAATTTCTTTAAAGGTTCCCAAATCCTTTACGCCTTTTTTTTCATGATAAGGTCCGTTAGCAACAAGGTCTTTGTATTCCTGGGGTAATAAATCTTCAAACTCCTTTACCGGAGTAATTATTTTATTAGACATTCTTATACCTCCTTCTTCCGGTTCTTTATAGCTTTTTTTACTTCATCTATAATAATTTCTTTAGGCATGGGCATACCACCAAATACCTTTGGTGCTGAAATCACCCTACTGTTATTATCTAAAGATGCTTTAATTTCTCTTGCCAGCCAACCCCCCGCATTAAACTCAGGAACAATTATTATTTCTGCATTTTCAGTAGCTTCTTTAATTTCATTCTCAGGAAATGGTCTGATTGATTTCACTTTAATAAGACCGATATCCATACCTTCATCCTGTAACACTCTTATCGCTTCTCTACTTTGTGAAACAGCTGTTCCTGATGCCACTATCAAGATTTTAGCTTTTGGATTCTCAACTTCTATAAGACCATTCATATAACGATTAATATATTTTTTAGCACGTTGTGCAGCAGCCAATATTTCTTGGTGCCAACTGGCATTTGCAGCATAACTAACATAATTACTCTTATTGAGTAACGGATCTCTTGTTATTCTCATAGGTGGGGTTTCCATATCAAATACCGGAACAGGCGCATTTTCAGGGTCATATTCAGAAAGTCTAATATCCTCAGGGGGAAGCATAACTATATCCCTTGTGTGCGTTGTAAAAAAGCCGTCTGCAAAAACACCAACCGGTAAATGAACATCAGGCATTTCAGCGATAACAAATGCTTTTAATATCATATCAAAAAAGTCTTGTGCATTCTCAGCATGAAACATAATCATTCCTGTATCCAATAAAAAAGCTATCTCTATGTTTTCAGGCTGTATTGAAGGTGGAAGACCTACTCCCCTACACATATACGCACATACTATAGGTTGACGTGAACTCGCCCAAACAGGGAACATTTCTGTTGCACGTAAAGTCCCCGGCCCACTTGTAGCAGTAAAAACACGTCCACCACCAAGGGATGCTCCGTGTACAGCTGCCATAACTCCGAATTCATTTTCCGCTCTGTAATAATCCTTAATATATCCTTGTGCATACAAATCACCAATTAAATGCATACTCTCACTTTGTGGTGTAATTGGGTATGCTATGGACATATCTATATTTGCTCTCTTAACTGCTTCTGCAACTGCCTCGCTTCCGGTTATGAACGTCTTCTCCCTTGGAGCCTCAAAAAAAAGATGTTCCGGAGCAACATTTTTTTGTTTTATATTCATAATTGTTCTCTCTCCTTAACTAATTTCTAATTATCTTCTTTTGATAATGCCTTTTTATGACATACCGATATACACAATAAGCAACTTTTGCAATTCATTGAATTGATGCTTACTTTCTTGTTTTCTTTTAGTTTAATTACATTCGGTTCAGGGCAAGTATATATACAAATTTTACACCCAATACATTTATCTTCATCAACTCTAATACTCATATTTATCTTCCTTTCCGTAAATTTCTGATTATACAGAGACACTATTAGCAACATCTATTAGTTTTTGAAGTTTATCATTATCTATCTTTCCTATAGAAAGCATTGCATCTTCATGACATGACTTTTCACCTAATACTATTGTATAACAATCTGTTTCTCCTCTGATAATTTTTAAAGCCATATTTACGTAATGACTGTGTACTCCCACAAATACGCAAACATCTATATCATTATGTGAAATTGTAAGATTAGGATGATTGGGACTAATTTCAATTTCAGGATTAATTTTGGGATGTTTGTGCCTGTAATCAGGCATGGGTATTAATTTTGAGTCTGTAACCCCTGCCAGTTCTTTAATAAGTTTTGCCTTTTCTCTTACCCCGTCTTTCCAATCCCATAAAACAAGAGGTCCTAAAAAAATTGCAGGTTTCTTAGCATTAACTAACTTTTTTGAAATATTAATGATAGCTGCTTTTTCTTCTATTATTGTACCTTCCATTAAAGCATAACCTTCATCCGGTAATTCAACACCCATAAATGCAGCTGCAGGCGCTAAAAAGCCTTCCGGCCCGGGAAGTACTTTATAATTATTATTCATATTTACCCCCTCCTAAATATAGTATAAAATGCAATAAAATTAATCTTTAACAACATTTTATAAAATTAATATTATGAATCAAATTTTTTTAATTACTCATATAAACCATATGTTTTATTTACATTTTGAACATAAACTATACCATTACCCGGTTCTTCCATTTTCAAATGCTCTCTTATCGAAGATACGATTTCTTCGGTGCTTTCATTTTTTGACAAAATAATCACAATCTCTTTTTCAGGCTCAATTTCCATTGCAAACAATTTACTTGTTTCATGAATTCCTGAACCTCTACCATTAATTATAGTTCCCCCTTTAGAACCGGCTTTGGTTGCTGCATCAATTACATCCTCTGCTTTTCCTTTATCTACAATTGCTGTTATGGCCTGATACATAGTATTACCTCCACTTCTCTCTCCATCTTCGTTTATAGCCTTACAATTTCTTGTTCCATGCACGGAACAAACAGATGTTGTAAAACCAATACCATGATTTGGTTTCTCAAACTTAAACTTTTCATTCAACTTTTCGAGTGCAGTATATGCCGTTGCTCTATTGGATATTAATAGCACAATCTCTTTTTTTATATCATATATGCCAATATACTCAAGGATTCGATTTCCTATAGTACCCTTTCCTAATAATATAGTTCCCCCCGAAACTCCACATTGTTTAGCTGCCTTCATTACTTTACTTCCCATTCCGGAATTAACCACAACGTAGATTAATTCAATATCTGTCATTATATTATTATTCTTCACTATTTTCAACTCCTTCTTTCTTAGTTTTTGCCTTGAAAATCAATCCTAATACTTGTAAAGCAATTATAGGTGTTAATGCGACCATTGCAATCATTCCAAAACCATCTATCAGTACACTTGCTCCTTCTATACTTTCTGCCGCACCTTGGGCAAATGCCAATATAAATGTTGCTGTCATTGGCCCGGATGCAACACCGCCTGAATCAAATGCAATTCCAACAAATAATTTTGGAGAATAATAAGACATTATTAGTGAAAGCAAATATCCCGGTAAAAGGTAATACCATAATTGAATTCCCGGAACAACAATTCTTACCATGGATAATGCAACGGCAAAACCAACTCCTATTGAAAGTGTAAACAATATAATTTTTCTTTTTACATATCCGCTTGTAACATCTTCTATTTGGTGCGTCAATACGTAAACTGCAGGTTCAGCTAAAATAGTAACAAAGCCTAATATAAATCCAATTACAATAATGTAAGATTTATTGCCCATGGAAGCTATGGTATATCCTACAACTCTTCCTACGTTCATAAATCCGGCATTAACACCGACTAAAAACAAAATCAGTCCTACAAATGTGAACAAAAGTCCGAATAGAATTCTACGAACGGCTTTCCATGATAATTTAAAGGAAATCTTTTGAAAAATAATAAAAACCAAAAATATGGGTGATAATGCCAAAAACACCTCTACTGTTATTTTAGAAAGCTTATCTAAAAAAAAGTTCCCGACTGCTGTTGCAGCTATTTCTTGATGCTCTAAGGTTGCCGGAATTATATCGTTTTTAATAAATAAACCCATGACTATTACAGCTATAATTGCTCCTACAGAAGTTATACCAACCAACCCAAAACTATCTTCTTCCGAAGATTTACTGTCCTTACCCATTAATGAAATACCCATAGCAAGAGCTAATATGAAGGGGACGGTCATTGCTCCGGTAGTTGCACCCGATGCATCAAAAGAAATCGCTAAAATTTCCGGACGTATAAATAATGCAAATATAAATATTCCTCCGTAAAAAAACGTGAATGATTTGTTGAGTGGGATTTTATGAGTAATTCTAACAAACCCATATGAAAGCATTATTGCAATTCCGATTGATACCATAGTAACCATACCTAATTTTGATATAATGCCGGATGTAACAAGTTCAACTTGGTCTGCAAGAATATGCAAATCCGGTTCGGCGATCGAAATAATAAAACCAAGCAACAACCCTGCAATAACTAATATAGATGTTTTATTTGTTTTCGTTATTCTTGAACCCATTATATTACCAATAGGAGTAATTCCTATATCTACTCCAAACAAAAAAATCGATAATCCAATAATGATAATTATCGCTCCTATAATAAATTCTATAAGCAGTGTTCTTTCAAGTGGCACTAGAGTAAAATTTAATATCAAAACAATTAAGGTAATCGGAAGAACCGAATACAATACCTCTTTCAATTTAGATACTAAAACATTCAAATATAACTCATTCCTTTCTACTATAACTATTTTAAAATCTATTGTTACATTTTAATTAATATCTACATTATAGCATAGCGCTAGCGCCAAATCAAACAAAAAAGGGAGGCAAAGGGATAGTTCTTTTTGCTTCATAAACCCACAGGGGATAGTTCGAGAACTTCTGTAGGGGCGATTCATGAATCGCCCGCCCCCGTGTTTCTGTTCGTGTTTACTTACAACGGGCGATTCGTGAATCGCCCCTACGAGTGGGCAAAACGAACAAGACGCTCGAACCGTTCCCATGGCTAAAGTAATCAACAACTACCCGTGAACAGTAACGTCCTCTTTACTATAATTTTCTGTTTACAGCCGAAGCTACAATTTTAAGTTCTTGTACTAACTTATGGAATTTCTCCGGCTTTAAACATTGGGGTCCGTCGCACATAGCTTTTGACGGATCATTATGGACTTCAATAATAAGACCGTCTGCCCCCGCGGCAACCGCTGCTTTTGAAAGGGGGTCCACATATTTCCACGTTCCTGTTGCATGACTAGGATCAACAATTATCGGAAGATGGGATAATTCTTTAATAACAGGAATTGCGCTTATATCTAAAGTGTTTCTGGTAAGGGTTTCAAATGTCCGAATACCTCTCTCGCAAAGAATTATTTCTTCATTTCCTCCTGATATAATGTATTCTGCTGCCATTAGCCATTCTTCAATTGTTGCAGACAATCCCCTCTTAAGAAGGACAGGCTTATTTGTATGCCCAACTTCTTGTAAGAGCCTAAAATTCTGCATGTTTCGAGCACCAATTTGAATAATATCTGAGTACTTAGCAACTATTTCTACGTCACGTGTGTCAATAACTTCTGTTACAATTTTTAATCCTGTTTCTTTTCTTGCTATATTAAGCATTTGAAGACCTTTTTCTTCTAATCCTTGGAAAGAATAGGGTGATGTTCTGGGCTTAAAGGCTCCTCCTCTTAAAACCTTTGCCCCGGCTTCTTTAACCTTTCGTGCAGTTTCATAAAAAGTTTCTTCATCTTCAACAGCACATGGTCCTGCCATAAGGATAATTTCATCACCACCGATATATACATCATCTATTTGGATAATAGTTTTTGTATTTTTAAGTTCTTTACTTGCAAGTTTATACGGTTTCATTATGGGGACAATATTTTCAACACCCGGCATAATAATAATTTGTTCCGAATCTAATAATCTTTTGTCCCCTACTGCACCAATTACTGTTTTTACATCACCGTAAATGGGGTGTGTTTTAAAACCTAAAGTTATTAATGTTTGTTCGACATTATTGATTTCTTTTTTTGTAGCTGAATTACTCATAATAACAATCATTTCATCTGCCTCCTTAAATAATATAATATTAGTTATTTGTAAAATGCTGTAAC
>LSQX01129478.1_pt1 | contig 13674 bp, 11 predicted proteins | sample 654561 | NCBI WGS metagenome assembly LSQX01 (sample SAMN04489861, study PRJNA283612) | anaerobic digester metagenome | isolation source: 4 biogas reactors fed with cattle manure at either 37C or 55C with and... | place: Denmark: Kongens Lyngby | collected 2014 | reverse complement strand
GTTGGGTTGTATATTGTTCATACCCCAGGAAGTACTGGAGGTATGGGTTCTCAGTAATTTGATCGCGGGTTTCATCATCGGTTAAACCCAACCGCTCTTTGATGATTAATGATCCAACAGCAATACGAATTGCTTTGCCAGGTGCACCAATATCTGCAAATAGCTTCTTATATTTTTCTTCGATTTCTGCCCATGGAACCAGCTTCGATAGAGTTACCCAACGGTTGCTTGGGTCCAGTTCGCGATTACAGGCAAAGAAATTCGTAAAGAATGATATTTGAGCTTTGTTATCTGGTTTTTTAAGCATTTCTGTTTCTCCATGTGCAAGGATTTTCTGACAAAATCGTAGTTTTCCTTTCACTATTATAACACAAAAATGCCTTAGAACATAGTGTTTACAATACTTTGACCGTTTTTCAGTAGACCCCACTTAGAGGTATCTCCATCAACCTCGTGCCTCTCATTCAGTCCGTTTCACTCTCTGTTAAGCCTGATACTTCATACTTAACATGGACATCAGTTCTCTCTTTTGCCTTAAAAAATCATCGGTATAAAGCATTTCCCTTTTTCTGGGTCTGTCAAAGCCCGTTTGGATACCACCAGTCAGCTTTCCAGGCCTTGCACTCATGATATATACCCTGTCGGACAGATAGATCGCTTCTTCAATATCGTGGGTGATAAAGAGTACCGTTTTTTTATGGTTTTCCCACACTTCGGTCAGCCAATCCTGCATATGATACCGGGTAAGGGCATCCAGCGCACCAAAGGGCTCATCGAGCAGCATAACCTCGCCCTCCATCAGCCAGGTCCGCAGCAGCGCGGCACGCTGGCGCATCCCACCGGAAAGTTCATCCGGCATGGCTTTTAAAAAGGGCAGCAATCCAAACTCTGACGCCATACTCTCCAGATATGACTTGTCGGTGTCTTTCAATGTGCCTGCCAGCTCCAGCGGCAGAATGATGTTCTGCCAAACTGTTCTCCAGGGCAAAAGCAGGTCTTTTTGCAGCATGTAAGCCAAAACCGGCCTTTTCACGCGAATATCCGTTCCGTTCATCAAAACTGTTCCGGTATATTCCTTCTCCAACCCTGCAATAATACGGAAAAGCGTACTCTTCCCGCAGCCGCTTGGGCCGATGACAGAGATGAACTCACCGGCTTCCACCTGAAGATCCACGCCTTCCAATACCGGCAGTTCTTTGTTTTCAACCTGATATGATTTATATAGGCCGGTAATATCAACAGCCCGTTCCACTACGCCAGTTCCCCCTTTATCAAATCATCCGCATATCGTTGGCTTAAATCAACGCATGATGGAATTCATCCCGGAATACAAGCATGTCATTGTTATGCCCCTGCAGAAAGCCCCAGACTTTCTTCCGGCAAAGGTATGAAACTCCAGCCTCCTGAGTGAATGTTCTATAGAGACAGGGGTTTACGTTATTTGATACATCGATTTCTTTGTTCAGCATCCTTATTTGCTCAGGAACTCATTTGTAAACGCTTTGGTGACATCTATCTTTTGATCAATAAATTCATTTTCAAACAGCCAGTTCATGTACCGCTCCCAAACCTCCTGTTTTTGCATCCCCCAATAGGAAGCATCCGCCTGGTACTTGTCCGCGAGGTATCTCTGGCTTTCCATCACAAGGTTTCGATCCAGCTCGGGAGCATGATCCATTAATATCTCGGCTGCAGCATCGGGGTTTTTCATTGCAAACTGGTAACCCTTCCCGGCTGCCCGCATGAATTTTTCAACGAGCCCACGGTTCTCACCGATGATTTTCTCGCTGGTAATTAACACAGGAGTGTAGTAATCGAAAACCTCCGCTACTGCTCCCAAATCGATATAATTCAGTTCCATGCCTTTCAGGCGCGCCTCTATTCCGGCCCATCCTTCGAAAATCCACGCATAATCGATTTCTCCCGAAGCAGATGCCTGAAAGAAGTCCGCTTCCCCGGTGGTGACAATCTGTACCTTATCCGGATCTGCCCCGACCTGCGCCATGAGATACCGAAGGGTTGCCTCTTCAAGGGGAGAACCCCACCCACCGTATTTTTTACCTTCAAAATCCTTTGGGGTGAGAATCCCTTTTTCTTTCACAGAAGCAAAGCCTGAGGTATTATGCTGAATGACTGCTGCCAGGGAAACCACCGGAACCTGCTGCGCCCTTGCAAAGGTCACGCTTTCCTGGTAGCTTACGCCAAACTGGGCTGTTCCTGCTGAAACAAGCTGCTCTACGGCACCCTCCACAGGCTCGATGATCTGAACCTCCAGACCTTCCTGCTTAAAATAACCTTCATTGACGGCAACGAACAGCCCGGTATGGTTGGTGTTTGCCGTCCAATCCAGCACTACGGTAACATCAGTATTTTGTTCTTTACCACATCCCGATAAAAGAATGGTTATAACGATCATGCATAGCAGCATGCTACTGATTATTCTTTTCATAGCTGATTTCTCCTCCTTACAACCTTCATCTCCAAATAATGAATGATGAAAAACAATAACAGACTCAGTAAGATGATGATAAAAACATCCGCGAACAAAGCCGCTGTTTTAAAAGTTTTCATCGAACGAGTCAGAAAAATACCCAACCCCTTTTGTGCCCCCGCCCATTCCGAAAGGACGGCCCCGGTTATACTATAGGCTGCCGCTATTTTCAAGCCCGCAAAAAATTGAGGCATCGCTTGGGGCACACGGATTTTCCACAGAATCTGTGAAGGTGTCGCACGCATCACCACCAACAGCTCGTCCAGCTCGGGCTCAGTAGAGACAAGTCCTTGAACAAAACCAGCGGTGATGGGGAAAAAGCAAACCAACATAACAATCAAAACCTTGGGCAAAATCCCAAACCCAAACCAGACCATGAACAAGGGCGCCAGCACATATAGTGGAATGGTCTGGCTGATAACCATGTATGGCCAGAGTATTCGGTACAAAGGCCTGAACCTTGCCATCAGCAATGATAGCCCCACAGACAGGATGAGTGCAGATGAAAACCCTAAAACGACCTCCAGGATCGTCGCCAGCGCATGATCCATAAGAATTGGGAAATCATTGACAAACGCCTGATATACAGCGCTGGGAGCAGGTATCAGATAATCTGGTGTCTTCAGCAGATAAACCAGAAGCTCCCACAGCAGCAGTATCACGGCAAAGGATATTGGCAGGCTAAGCTTTCCTGTATTTACCAACCTTCTCATCCATCGTCACACCTTCCGGTTTATAATCGACTTTTACAACCGACAGAACCCTGGTCGCTCCTTCCGCAATGCACAGTTCCTGTGCTCTTTTTATAATTTCCATCATAAGATCATACTCTCCCTCCATGGTAGTCTCCATGGGCCCGACCATGTACTTTACTCCGCTTTGGGCGATCAGCGCAATCACCTTGTCGACCACGGGATAAAGCCTTTCATCGGGAACACTGGGTAGAATCTGTAAGCTTACGTTGACTATGGGCATTTTGTTCACAACCTTTCATGATTTCTCCCGGCAAGTTTTACAGTAATCGTTCTCCTGGCAGCAATTAAATCGGGCTCGATAACTTCAAACAATTCGGAAACAGAGCTTACCAATTATGCGTATCTTCAGGCTTCATGCAAATAATCTGCTCTGAGGCTCCTCTTTCAATACACCGCTTTACCGAAAAAACCAGACAAAAAACCGCCCGGAAAAGGCGGTTTATACCAAAAGCACCCTTCCCTACGCCGGTATGACCCGGATCAGGTTTTGCGGTCGGAGTTGCAAACTCCCTCTCAGCCGACTGCCACCGGCTCCCGCAGGCATATCTTCAATTGAATTATCCTAATATTATTACAGGATCCAAGCCCTGTCAAGTAAAATATCTCCGGCTTTTGTCATTTTGAGCTTGCCAGGTTACTTTCATATTCACCTTTAATAAGTTCATAAGTTGTTACAACAGTATGTGTTTTATCCTGAGCGCAGCGAAGGCTCTTGTCAGGAGTAATGCGATATCCTTCACTTCGTTCAGCAGGCCGCACCTGCTGAACTGTGAACAGTTACCTTTGCCGAAAGTGTCGGCGGCACCCCACTAATAGCTCTTGAACAGTAGCACATGGCTTGCTCCGGATAACCATGAAAGGTTTACCTTACTGCCAAAAGGTTATATAGCAGCACGCCCAGGCCGGCTTCAAGCAGAAAAACCACTGGAATGCCGATCATAAACACTCGATTGCGTATTTTGTGATGGAACAGGAGGCAGCCTAAAAAAATACCAAAACCGCCGCCGATGGTTGTCAGCCTGAAAAACCATTTTTCCGCCAGACGCCATTGACCTTTAATGGCCCATTTCTTGTCCAGTCCGGCCATGAAAAAACCTGTAAGGTTAATACAAATCAATAAGATTGCAATTGCATAAAGTATCTTGGATTCCATTTTTCTCCTTAATAATCTGTTTTCATTGAGTTTTTAACTCCGTAAAACAACAACGCGCGACCCGCACGCAAAAAATCGGCCAGGATGCACCTGCCCGATAACCTGCTCTATCCATATTAACAATAATATCAAAAATGTTCAAGACCTTGCACCTGGACAAGCTGAACGTATGGCACAGGTTGTTACTCGTTCACAGGTAAACAGGCGCAGCCTGCTGAACGAAGTGAAGGATCTTGCATTACTCCTGACAAGATCCTTCGCTGCGCTCAGGATGACATCGCTACGCTTAGATAAAATACATACCTCTGAAGCTACTTATGAACTATATTATTGGGGGTGTGAACAGTAACTGTTACTGCCGAGCAATTACAGCCCCAGCAGCTGCAAATGCCTGCCAATATGCTTTTTGAGCCCGTCCATATACTCTTTTTCAAAGGTATGCAGCACGGCAAAAAACTCATCTGCGAACAGGGGCTTTCCACTGTCGTCTTTGGCCTGCAGCAGCAAACCATAGGTGATATGGATGACCTGACGTGAATCATCCCGATTCATCAGGTCTGCAAGATCGGCATCCTGGATTTGATCCAACGCTGGTATGTTCTCTTGCTTTGCTCCGATATGATAATATTTCTTAGCCTCATCCAGGTGCTCCAGTGCAAAAGCGTGCATCCTTCTGTATAAATCCGGCCGATGTGCAGCGATAACTCTGACAGCTTCCAGCCAGTTTGTCCCTGCTGTTTTCAAATGATAGTTCCCGCCGGTTTTCTCCCCAACAATGGGGAACACCTTAAACTTATCACTTCCGGAATGAACGCTGATTTTGTATCCGAAATGATTGGCAATGGCAACATGAACTGAAAACTCGCCAATGAATTGATCCAGTTCACCGATATAATCGATTCCCTTCTGGAATTCACCACAGAACCTTGGGGCCAGGCTGGTTATATTTACTCCGGCCGCGATCAGCTCGGATGCCACGAAATAATGTGATGCCGGGGTCGTGGAGGTGAGGGTTTCATCGATGGACATTTCAAAATCAATAGGCCTTGCGCATTTAGCAATCAGGTTATGATAGATATCCAGCGTATGGTGAATGGCTTTGCCATAAACACAGCCCATACGAACGGCATCTTCTTTTGAGATTGAAAAGCTGCAACCCTCAAGCTGGATCACTTTGTCGGCATAGCTCTCCTCCCATCTTTGACGTTCCTGTGCGGAGAACTGAGCGTACTTTGCTGTAAGCTCGGCACTGCTTTGGCTTGCAGCAATGTTGTCGATATGCTCCGAGCAATCCAGGGTTATCATGGTCATACCGATATCCAGTGCCATTTTCACTTCTTCAGCTGTTTTCAGGTGATCGCCGTCAGTGCCGTAGCCCTTCGTGTAACCCTCCTGAAAAACCGCCCATGCTGCGGCTGATATAACGTCATCATAGGTTCTGCCGGTCAGGTTCAGTTCACGGATGGACTGCTGAGCCAGCACAGGAAATACATCCAGTTCCCGGATGGCTTCAATGTGCCCGGGTGAAGCCAGGCCAAGACGATCTCCCAGGCCGATGGTTATTTTGTGTCCCTGATGGGGCCTGGGGTTTGTGAAAGGGAATATTTCCCGCAGACATCTGCAGTTTTCATTGGTTAACGGACATACCTGAACCCTTTTGTTGTTCATAAAGCATTCCGAGCCTTGAAAACCATTCAGAGCCGGGTCATCACCAACCGTTACAAGATATTTCCCGGCTGCGTCCCTCGCCATCATGACCACAGCATTTCCAATGTTTTGAATGGAGCGCGGGTAAACACCGTACTCTTCGAATCCTTTTTCTGCTTCACCTTTCAGTTCGTCAGCCTTCATGACCCTGACTACAAAATTCCTTACAAAACGTTTCCAATCATTCATTTCCATTACTCCTTAACATCATATTTTTATGATTTTACTCGCAATTTAATGCTTATCGCAGACCAAAACACCAGCATTTATAGGCCTGCGCGCCATTTTCCCAGGGGCAGTAACTGTAGACCCTGCTTATTCCCAAGGTTGTTACAAGTCTATTGTACTGTAACCAAATTGATTATGATATACAGAAATTGTTTGTTTATACTCCAAATAAACAGATTTTAGCCTTCTGTTAAACTTCCATTTGCTAATCAGGGTTTTTTCCTGTATTGCAGCGGCGACAATCCGGTAATCCCCTTAAACACCCTGCCGAAATGGGTCTGGCTGTCAAAGCCCGTCAACTCGGAAATCTGCATAACGCTTTTCCTGGTCTCCTTCAAAAGCTTCTGGGCTTCTTTGATTCGGATATTGTTCAGGTACTCTATAAATGTGAAACCTGAAGTTTTCTTGAATGCCCGGCTTAAATGGCATGGCGTAATGTAGAACTTCTCTGCGACAAGCTTCAGGGACAGATGGTTCATATAGTTTTCCATCAAATAGAGTGCGACCTCCGACATTTTTCTGTGAAGCTGGCTGTTATAAGCGTTACTCTCCTGCTTAAACTGCTCCATATGTCTGTTGATAAAAAGCAGCAGTTCTGCGAGAAGAATCCTCTGATAAGTGACATGGCCGCAAGGTTTCCTTCTGTCTTCGTCCACCATTTTTAACAAGATTGACTGTACGAAAGCTTGCTCTGAAACGTTCAGGTGTATTACCTTTTGATCGCTGAGAAAGCACTGCAGAAGATTCATTTTTTCATCCTGTTGCATAATACAGGACAGAAACTCCTTCTGAAAATAGATCAGAATCCGCTCATGAGAAGCATGATGCGAATTCATCGTCTTATGAATATCATGAACATTGATCAGCACGATGTCCCCTTTGACAACAGGATAAGTCCGGTTTTGGATAAAGTAGTTCCTTCTGCCCTCCACCAGGTAATAAATCTCATAAATATTATGGTAATGACACGCATGCATACTGAAGGTGTTGTCCTGCTTCTGCTGGGCTATATAGAAAGGCTGATTCCGTGCTTCGTAAACATTCAGTTCATTTTCCATCATTTGACCTCACATAACATTTTTAGGATGAACAATCACTTACATAAAAATTATCGGAATAAAAGCGCCAAAATATGATGAATATGATGATTATAATCAAAACAAGTACAGAAAATATTGATATATTGATGTATACTCACAATAAATTGACATTGTATTTTTGTTAAACGCACTTGCATAACGCCAAAACGATATCAACTTCTTTCACAGGTTTAGCTTGTGATAAAGGTCTTTTCATCGGATAGGTTTGGAGGGGTGGATATGATTAAAACAGATAATCGTGTTACAGATGTAAATATAGCTTACATCGGTGGTGGATCCATGGGCTGGGCCTGGGGTTTGATGAGCGATCTGGCAACCGAAGAACAAATGTCGGGAACCGTCAGGCTTTATGATATTGATGCTGAAGCCGCAAAGCGCAACGAAAAAATCGGACTGCGGCTGCAAAAGAATGCCGGTGTGAAAAGCCATTGGGATTATAAGGCTGTTGGCTCATTGCAGGAAGCTTTGACCGGAACTGATTTTGTGGTCATTTCAATCCTGCCCGCAACCTTTGATCAGATGGAAACCGATGTACACCTGCCTGAAAAGTACGGTATCTACCAGGCAGTGGGTGATACGGTCGGCCCAGGCGGGCTTGTCAGGGCCCTTCGCACCATCCCGATGTATGTTGAAATCGCGGAAGCTATCAAAAAATGGGCTCCCGAGGCATGGGTCATCAATTATACCAACCCCATGACCCTTTGTACCCGTACATTATATGAAGTTTTCCCGCAAATAAAAGCATTTGGTTGCTGCCACGAGGTTTTTGGAACGCAGGATCTGCTGAAATCCGCGCTTGCCGACATTGAAGGCATTGAAGCGCCCCACCGGCGGGACATCAAGGTGAACGTGCTGGGAATCAATCACTTCACCTGGCTGGACAAGGCAACCTATGAGGGTCGGGATCTGTTCCCGGTATACAGGAAGTTTGTTGAAAAGTATTATGAAAGCGGTTTCGAAAAAACAGCCAAAGGCCATTGGTTGAATGATTTCTTTTCATCGGCCAACCGTGTCAAATTTGACCTTTTCAAGCGCTATGGCATCATCGCTGCCGCAGGAGACCGCCATCTGGCTGAATTCTGCCCTCCGTGGTACCTGAAGGATCCTGATACGGCGAGTTCCTGGATGTTTAGCTTAACACCGGTGAGCTGGAGAAAGACAAACCTGGTTGAGAGGCGGGAAAAGGGAAATCGTCTTATCAGCGGCGAAGAAACCTTCGAACTGAAACTCACCGGTGAAGATGGAATACTTCAGATGAAAGCCATTGTCGGCCTGGGAGATTTTGTAACCAATGTAAATCTGCCGAACTACGGGCAAATCAGCAACCTGCCCATGGGTGCCGTTGTTGAAACAAACGCCGTGTTCAGCCGCAATAATGTAAGGCCTGTAAATGCCGGAGCACTTCCGGATGACGTTCAAAGCCTGGTATACCGCCATGTTGTCAACCAGGAAACCACCCTGAAGGCTGCCTTGAAAAAGGATAAAGATCTGGCTTTCCGAGCTTTTGCCAATGACCCTCTGATGACAGCCAGTCTTCGCGACGCATGGCAGTTGTTCATTGAGATGCTGCAGGCAACCAAAGCATATTTGCCCGGTTGGAATCTCGACCAGTCTGCAATGCATCCAGGAAAAGCTTCCTGCCCCTCTGGTAGGAAATGAAACTTTTATTATGGGATCTCTTTTCTCTTATTTGAAAACCCGTGCTTCTGATAATATCAAGGCACGGGTTTTTTTCTGGTTACTGAACTCTCCCGCAGTGTTTTGGACGCTTGCCTGTACAGCAGGCTATTGAAGGGCGGTGCGAGATCACACCTTACATATTGGTACCAGCGCTTCAAAACACCACTTACAGGTTGAGGTGGAGAGCTGAGTGATGGATTACAGGAATTTGTAGGTTGTGATATGGTGGTAAACCTCACCCGCTTTTAAAACCGGCGAAGGAAAATGCCGATGTTTCATGGCATTGGGGAAAAACTGGGTCTCCAGGCAGAAGCCGCTCCATTTCTGGTAGCGTACCCCACCTTTCCCAATCATGCTGTCATTCAGATGGTTTCCTGTATATAGCTGAACCCCCGGTTTGGTAGTATAGACCTGCATCCTGCGTCCACTTGCCGGGTCATAAGCTTCGGCACAAAGCTCGGGGGTTTTCCCTGTTCCTTTTAATACAAAATTGTGATCGTACCCTTGTCCACATTTGATATGCGGATCCCGCGACATCAGCCCGGGCTTCAGAGGCTTGAATTCTGTAAAGTCCATGGCCGTACCCGAAACAGGAAGGATTTCACCGGTAGGGATACATTCCTCATTGTTTACGGTAAATTGATCTGCATATATTTTTAATTCGTGATTCACAATATTCCCACAGGTATGGCCTGAAAGGTTGAAATAGCTGTGGTTTGTGAGGTTGATTACCGTATCCTTATCGCTTTTTGCAAGATAATCAATACTGATCGCATTATCATCGGTCAAAGTATAAGTTACCGTTACATCCAGATTTCCGGGATACCCTTCTTCACCGTCCACACTGTGGTAGGAAAGAGTGATCGTGTTCCCGGTTTTCCCGACAACCTCCCAAAATACCTTGTCAAAGCCCCTGGCACCTCCATGCAGATGGTTGTTGCCATCGTTTTTCAACACTTTATATTCCGTACCGTTCAACTCAAACTGAGCATTTTCAATGCGATTGGCATGCCTGCCGACAATAGCGCCGAAAAACGGGCTCATTTTTATGGTATCCTCCAGGTTCTCGCAGCCAAGCACCACATCTTCCAGCTTTCCGTTGCTGTCCGGGACAAACAGGGATACGATGATGCCGCCGTAGTTTGTCACTTCAGCCTTCATCCCGTTGCGGTTTTCAAGAGTGTAAAGCGCTGCTTCAACCCCGTCGGGGGTTTTGCCAAAAAGCTTTTTGTTATCCATGAGCTTCCCTCCAAATTCCATTTTCTTTCCCTATTATACTGCAAATTCTTAAGAACGCAAAGCAGGATTATCATCGTGTTGTTTGCGAGATCCTTCACTTCGTTCAGCAGGCTGCGCCTGCTTACCTAAGCAATCGAAGAATCATGTTTCAAAAGAGCCAAGCAACTGAAACAGCGCATTTCCCAATGCAAGGTAAGTTTGCGCGGTAGTGTAACAAAATTGATAACGTTCTGTAAGTTTACATAATTACGCACTATGGTATGAATTATATGAGAGCTTGCGTGAAGGCCAAAACACGGGCACTGATATAAACGCGCCAATGGCATTTGATTCATATTTGTCCTGTTCACTGGTTTATAGCCTGTCAGCCGGACATCAAAAGTGAACTTCGATACATATGCGACTCAGAACCGCTGGCGGTTTTTCCGTAACAACCGGGTGTATTCAGATTGACCATGGATACCCTGATACAAATGAAAAGGAACGGTGAAAAATGAGTAAATCAATGAAAAAAGCGGTATTCACTGCCGCGTTGCTGGCGATGGGAATTGCGTCAGCCACAACCAGTCTGGCCCAACCCTCTGTACCAAACCTGGACAGTGCAAGCAGCTGGGCCAGGGTTGAAATCGTAAACGCATATGAAAACGGTTTACTGACAGAAAACATACAGCTGGAGTATCAAAAGAGTATTACAAGAGAAGAATTTTGTGAGCTTGCTGTCAAATTATATGGAGCGTTAACCGGCAACACAGGGCTGGATAAAACGGAAAACCCCTTTTGGGATACGGAAAACTCTGAAGTCATCTCAGCATATCATTTAGGAATTGTAAACGGCACCGGGGAAGGCCAATTCTCGCCCAGAGGCACCGCAACCCGCGAAGAAGTGAGTGTCATGATATATCGCACGCTTCTGGCTGCAGGTCTTGATTTAAACACCATAAAAAAGAATCAAACAGCTTTTTCCGACCGGCAATTGATATCCGACTGGGCGAAGAAAGCTGTGATTACCTTGAGAGCAGCAAACGTTATTGATGGGATTGGTAACAATCTGTTTGATCCGAAGGGAACAACCTCCCGTGAACAAGCTATCACGCTGGTGAAAAGAATTTATGAGAAGTTCTCTGAAGACTATGTAGAGGCTACCTACGAAGATTCCCAAGTGATAATCTCACGTGGTGATGAAAGAAACTCTCTAATCCTGCAACTGATGGAGCTGATCCCTGTTGAGATGGGCAAACCTTATCAATGGGGAGGGACGGGGCCAAACAGCTATGACTGCTCTGGCCTGGTTTATGCGCTTTATGAAAAAATAGGAATATCGCTGCCGAGAGTATCCGTGGATCAGGCAACCGCGGGAACCTATGTTGCCCGCGAAAACCTTCAGTATGGAGATTTGGTGTTTTTCGCAAGGGATGGCCAGAATATCAATCATGTGGGAATTTATGTGGGGAACGGTGAGTTCGTTCATGCCCCGCAAACAGGAGATGTCGTGAAAAAGACAACCCTTGAAACAGGCTATTATGACAGTTGTTATTTTACCGCCAGAAGAGTGATTCAATAATCATCCAAAAACCGTGAAGAAACAGGCACAACGATTAAACCTCCTGGAAGGCTTGGTATTTTCAACCGTTCCAGGAGGTTTGAAAAAACATGTCATTGCTGTGGTAAAGCCCCAATATGGTCAGTTTTGGGGGCCTGGCCTGAATGACCATGTAAAGCATGGCCATAAGGTTAGTAGTTCAGAAAAACAGCATCTGTTCAATACGCGTCAGCCACTACTTCAAATGCTTGAAATGAGGCAGGTAATTCCGATTTGCCTCAAACATTTCATCCACCATCTTCTTTATCTCGTTTAGGCTTAACACAGCCGAAGTTAGCGGATCAAAGCAAATGGCATGGAACACCTTCCGGGGATCTCCCTCTAAAGCGCCTTCAACAGCCAGTTCCTCGCAGCGGGCACTGGTGTTCACCAGAACGGCCAGTTGTTCAGGCAGTGCGCCGACATGTATGGGGCTGAGCCCTCTTTTGGAAGCTAAAACCGGAACCTCAACGCAGCAGCCCTGGGGCAGGTTGTCTACCAAACCCAGGTTTCGAACGTTGCCGTTGAATTCAAACAAAGTATTGTCACCGAACACCGCGTTAAAGATATAAGCCGCATATTCGTGGCCCCTGTTCAGATCGATCTTTTCCTGTGCAAACCATTTGTCAATATCCTTTTCCCAGGAGGTTTCACGACTGAGATATTCGTTCAGAATGTATCCATAAACACCCGGGTTCCATCCGGTGCCATGAGTACAATACTTTTCAATGAGTTCGGGCCTTTTCCTGAACCATGCATTATATTCCGAGTTATGTCCGCTTGATTCGGTTACATAATAATCCAAATGCAGGAACATCTCGTTGCGTACAATTTCTTCATTGTAGATTTCTGGTTTTTTCATTGCCTCCTGAATTAACGGGTAAGCATCCTTGCCATTCCATTTGTAATCCAGGTAAAAGGCCTGATGGTTGATCCCGGCGCAAAGATAGGTTATCTCTTCCATGGGGGCGCCAATCCACCTGGCCAGCATTGCCGCGGTTCCCTGCACGCTATGGCACAGCCCCGATATGGTCAGCTTTGAGAATTTGGCCTGCATGGCCCTGCAAAGCATGGCCATAGGGTTGGTATAGTTCAGAAAAACAGCATCCGGGCAATATTTTTCAATATCCGCGCATATTTCGAGCATAACCGGAATGGTTCGAAGCGCTCTGAAAATACCCGCCGGTCCGCGAGTGTCTCCGACATTGATGTCCACCCCGTACTTCAGGGGTATTTCCACATCGTGACGCCAGATATTCACACCTCCGGCCAAAATGGTGCATAAAACGCCATCCGCGCCTTTCAACGCCTCAGCTCTGTCCATGGTTGCAATAACCTGCGCCTGATAATTTCCTTCGGTGATAATGCGCTGAACCGCTTTTTTACTGTATGCCAGTCGTTTTTCATCGATATCCATTAAGGCCAGCGTACAATCCTGAAATGCGGGAAATGTTAAAATATCTTTGACGAGATTTCTGGTGAATCCGAAGCTGCCCGCTCCGATAAAAGCTATCTTTTTCATTGGCTTTCAGCCCCCTTTCGTTACTGGTGGAATCTACATCAATTTTACATGAAAACTCTTTTTTTGTGTATGGTATAATGCATGGGTTTTATGTGTATTTGCTGGTTTTACGGGATTGTATTTCAGGTCTTTTTCTGACATAATCAAAGAAACAGTATTTTATCAAATGCCCTTCGGTGGCGTCCGCAATCCCCAGCTGAAGGGCATTTGATAAAATGCT
>LSQX01321964.1_pt1 | contig 13675 bp, 12 predicted proteins | sample 654561 | NCBI WGS metagenome assembly LSQX01 (sample SAMN04489861, study PRJNA283612) | anaerobic digester metagenome | isolation source: 4 biogas reactors fed with cattle manure at either 37C or 55C with and... | place: Denmark: Kongens Lyngby | collected 2014 | reverse complement strand
AATATAAATACAGTAATTTCAATTCTATATAAAAATGCGATAAAGCTTTAATATTGCACTTCAATTTCCAATATTAAATTATACTACAAATCTCATTATATAAACAATAATTAAGAGATTCATAAAATATTATTTTTTGTTGGAGCTTACATGAATTATGTGTATAATACATATAGTGAGGAATTAGAAACATTACTTCCAATTTTTAGTGTGATATTTTTGCACAAACAATCTGTTTGTGCAAAAATATCATTGGAAGTTTATTTTTACTATTCCAATAATGTTAATGCTTACAGTGAGGTATATGCTAATGGAAAAGACAAATATAGTTCTAATTGGGATGCCAAGCGCAGGGAAGAGTACAATAGGTGAGTCACTTTCTGAAAATCTTGGCAAGAAATTTATTGATACGGATAAGATAATTCTCGATAAGGAAAAAAGACCTCTTAGAGAAATTGTTAATAATGACGGTCTTAAAAGGTTTTTGGAGATTCAGGAAGCCGCTATTTTGAATATTGTCACAGAAAATTCTGTTATATCTACAGGTGGAAGTGTGGTATATAATGAAGGTGCAATGAAGCATCTTAAGAACATCGGAGTAGTTGTTTACCTGAAAACGAGTTTTGAAGATATAGAAAAAAGAGTAGCTGAAGGTCGCAGATTTGCAAGAAGTGAAGAGCAATCCTTAGAGGATCTGTACAGGGAGAGAGTGCCTCTTTATGAAAAATATGCAGACATATCTGTAGATTGTACAGCAAAGAATGCTGGAACGCTGATTGGTGAAATAGAAACAATTTTAAAGCAATTATTGTAAAATGCTTTTATTGCAATAACTTTCGTGAAGGAGATGGTGGTAGAATGGTAGGAAACACATTTGGGAGGATATTTAAAATAACAACATGCGGAGAATCTTATGCAGGCGGTTTCAGAAAGAACCTTGACATACCAAAAGAATTATATGGGGGATTAATGGCTATAGTTGACGGAGTTCCCCCGGGTGTAAAGCTTTCTGCTGATTTTATTCAACAGGAGCTTGATAAAAGAAGACCGGGAAAATCGGAACTTGATACTCCAAGAAAAGAGAGGGACAAAGTCTATATTTTTTCAGGTGTAATGGAGGACGATATCACAACCGGTGCTCCGGTTGGTATGATTATTCCCAATGGAGTAATAGAGGATGAACACTTGAACAAGCATAAAAGTTACAAAGAGGTTGTGCGTCCGGGACAGGCCGGCTATACCTTCTTTAAAAAGTACGGTCAGTTTGCTGACAATATTGGTGCTGGACGTGCATCAGGGAGGGAGACGGTTTCAAGAGTTGCTGGGGGCGCAGTCGCCAAGGCAGTTTTGGATACAATGGGGATAGATGTTATTGCTTTTACTACCGAAATTCACGGGATAAAAGCAAGAGAAATATCATATGAAACAGCAAAAGCAAATTACCGGAAAAACGAAATTAACTGTCCTGACCTTGATAAAGCAAACGAAATGATGGATGAGTTGTTAAAAATAAAAGCAGAAGGGGATTCCAGCGGCGGAATTGTTGAGATAATTGCTTCAGGTGTTCCGGCAGGTTTGGGCGAACCGGTATTTGATAAATTGCAGGCTACACTGTCTCATGCAATAATGTCCATAGGAGCAATTAAAGGAATAGAATTTGGTCAAGGATTTGAGAGTGCAAGAATGAAAGGTTCAGAATTCAATGATACTCCTTATTATGACGAATCTTCTGGCAGAGTCAGATTTAAAACCAACAGAGCAGGAGGCATCCTCGGCGGAATATCCAATGGGGAAGAAATCAGAATAAGGGTTGCTGTAAAGCCGACTCCAACAATTTCTATTGTGCAGGATACAGTAAATATGTATCAACGAAAGAATGTTAAAGTTTCGTTTGACACACGTAATGATCCTTCGATATGTGCGAGAATTTACCCTGTGTGTGAAGCAATGGTAAGAATTGCGCTATTAGATGCCATATATATTGCTAAAGGCTATAGAGCTGTAGCAAGTGCTATAGAAGAAAGATGGGATGAATTATAATACAAGTTTATGTGAAAGTTGTGGGACACCACAGAGCCAAAAATTGAGTACCCTTAACGAGTACTCAATTTTTCAGGCATTGGGGTGGTATCAAAGATGCAAAACGTCTAAAACAAGATAACAAAAGTGAATATGCACTAATTCATATTAATTTTTCTGGTCAAGACCCTTTTTAGTGATTCAAATTCATATTTCAGCTGACCAATTGCACTTTCATGGTCGTTTTTCAATAAAAGTATACAGTGCTCAATTCCTTTTAAGAAATCCTCTTTGACATTAGTGTATTCAAAACCGTATTCAAAACCATGAGTGCTTTCTTTACTCCATAAAACTTTTGCATCAATGCTTATAGCTTTATCCTCTATGCTGGTATTTATTTTTAATATTCTACCTTTTTCAAAAACCTGTTTTGTACACAGTGAAAGTCCATTAAGGCTTAAATTTCTTATGTAAGCAAAGTTTTTGATGTTATCATGATATATGTAGGCAAACAACGAAACAGGAAATCTCTGGGTTATCCTTCTATTAACAAGAGATTCCATATTTCTGATCTCGGATGTAAAAGTATTATCATTATAGTTAATTAAATTAATAATACTTTCACATACTGTTATAACATTTTCATCTTCATGACCTATTACTATTGGGTCGTTATCAAAGTAATTAAATATAAGAAAATCTCGTTCAGGTTTTATTGTAAGAATGTCGTTGTGAGTGTTTATTACGATGCCCTTATTGATTTTCTTTCCGGAATAGTGATTTAGAGTGACAACTTCACCGATCTTAAAATTCATTGAATCATCCCCCAAAAGATATTAAAATAATGTTGGTTCAAAGAAGGAACGAGATGTGTGAAAAGAAAAAACATTTTGAATCTGCTTATGGTGCTTAGAAGGAATTACTATTAATATTATAACACATATTCCTATTTTTTTTAAGTGTATTTTCAATATTAGTTTAAATATTTTCCAAAAGAATATTTAGCTTACATCTTGACTAATATGTATCAACATGGTAAAATCTAATAAAATTGAAATGCGATTTAAAAATCTTTATCGCGTTCAAAACATTTAAAAGCTATGATAAGGGAAAGTAAGTAGTATTATACTTTTTAAGCGAGCCGGGGAGGGTGAAAGCCCGGTAAAAGGTATACAACCGAAGTTCCCCTTTGAGCTGTCAGTTGAAAAGCTATATGTTTAAGTAGGCTGAACCGGAGCTTTCACCGTTATTAGAAAGAATGTATCGGACATTATTGTTCCCGTACATTGATAAGTTGGGCATTAGCCAATTTGGGTGGTACCGCGTGGATAACAATCCTCGTCCCTTAGTTAGGGATGAAGGATTTTTTTATTTGGCTTTTTGGAATGAAATGGGCGAAGTAAAAAATACAAATAAACAGTGTTACCATCAACAGATACGAGGTTTATATTGAATTTTACAAATAATATCATGGAGGTTGTTATTATGATTATTGTTATGAGTCAGAGCGCAACAACGGAACAAATTGATAATGTACAAAAGAAACTTTCAGAGTTGGGCTTTAGAACCCATCCCATATTTGGTGAAATCAAGACAGTTATAGGTGCAATAGGGGACAAAAGATTACTAAATACGCATTCAATTTCTACCATGCCGGGAGTTGAAAGCCTGGTACCAATAATGAAACCCTATAAGCTTGCCGGGAGCGAATTGAAGCAGGTTCCTACCATTGTTAAAGTTGGTGATGTTAGTATTGGGGGTAAGGAATTAATCATAATGGCAGGTCCATGTGCGATTGAAAACGAGGAATCTTATGTGAGCACTGCTATCAAGGTAAAGGAAGCAGGAGCAAAAATACTTCGTGGGGGGGCTTTTAAGCCGCGTACTTCACCGTATGCTTTTCAGGGACTAGAAGAGGATGGTCTTAAGATAATGGCGTCAGCCAGGGAGGTAACAGGATTAAAGCTTGTTACGGAAGTTATTGATACTAGAGACGTAGAACTGGTTGCTTCATATGCCGATATAATCCAGATTGGAGCAAGAAATATGCAAAATTTCAGGCTTTTGAAAGAAGTTGGAATCTGTAACAAGCCTGTACTGTTAAAAAGAGGAATGTCTGCAACTATTGAAGAATGGTTAATGGCGGCAGAATATATAATAGCTGAAGGAAACCGCGATATAATCCTTTGTGAAAGAGGAATAAGAACTTTTGAAACTGCTACCAGAAATACAATTGATATCAGTGCAATACCTGTCATTAAAGAAAATTCACATCTTCCCATAATTGTCGACCCAAGTCATGCAACAGGCACATGGAAGTATGTTGGTGCTTTATCAAAAGGAGCAATTGCAACTGGTGCAGATGGCTTGATAATTGAGGTTCACGGTGAACCTAATGCTGCGCTTTGTGATGGACAACAATCATTGATGCCTTCAAAGTTTGCTCAATTGATGAAAGAACTTGATGCAGTAGCAAAGGCTGTTGGCAGAACAATATAAACTTCTTAGTAATATTTTAATCACGTACTAAAACAAGGGATAGGACGTAAAAGCGGTTATCCCTTGTTCTATCTATCATATACATTGGAGCAAAATAAAAAACGTAGGTTTTATTTCTTTAAATATGTTTCAATATCTATCTGGACGGTTTCTCTTAACTTACCTATTTCATCGTAGCTTACAACGATATTCTTGCCTATTTCCTTTGCATAGTACAAAGCTTTATCTGCGTATTCTACAACTTTTTTAATATCATTGGAGTGCCGTGGAAATTGAGCGATCCCGCAACTTACCGTTACTCTTTTTTTAATGTCTCCATCATCAATAAACATGTTTTGTTTTTCAAGTTGCCGCCTGATTCTGTCCCCGATACTTTTTGCAGTTTCAAGGTCTAAGTCTCTTATCAGTATGATAAATTCCTCTCCGCCATATCTTACAGGTATATCGGTTTTTCTGACACTCTGCAGAATAATGTCGCCGAAAAGTGATAGAAGTTTATCACCCCAGACATGTCCATATGTGTCGTTAAACATTTTAAAATTGTCCAGATCAAACATCAGCACATTTAAAGGTTTTTTTGAATATTCTGCGTATAGCGCTTCCTCTTCTAATTTTTGGTCTAAATAATGCCTGTTTGCAAGACCTGTCAATTTATCGGTTCTTGCAAGCTTGAACTCTTTTTTATGCATCTCATCATACTTGTTAACCTCTATAACAATAATTGAAACAGCATAAGTTGTAAGGAGAATGAAAAAATTTCTCATTACCAGTTTTAAATAATTAAATTCAGCAAGCACCTGCTTATCAAATGCAATAGAGGTAAGGGAATACAATATTATAGTATAAATGCTTAAATTAACTATTCCAGATATGTTTTTACTGATACCGTAATAAGAAATTACAAAGAAAAGCACAAGATATATGTCCGACTCTATACCTCCAAGAATAAAAGAAAACGAGCACACTAACATAACATCTATATAAAAAAAGATGCTCATTATTTTTTTTGTCCGTTCTGTCTTATATATAATGATATATAAGCTTACAAGCAAATTATAGATTAATGATACTAAGAATGTTTTCCAAAAAGTTCTGTTTGATATGTGACAATCACTTATGAAAAGAAATACAGGAATAACAAAAAGCAAAAACAACCATCTAAAATAGAGAAGGTTTTTTTTGAATTGTAATGCCTTGTTTTTTTTCTCTTTTATAGATTCGCTAAAAATATCGTTCATTTTCTATTCCTTTTAAAAATGTGATAAAAAATGCGCAACATCAAATAGAAAATTTTCTCATTTAATTTTATAATTTTTATAAAGCTCTGTCAATTGTTTTGTAGCTTATTTACTGAAAATATTTAAAAAAATTTTATTTATAGTAAAGTTGTATGTGATTTATTATCAAACTATCAATAAACTATCAATAAACAAGGATTACTGATTGACAAGAATTTCACTTTTGATATAATAAAATTAGTATTAAAATCAAATGAAATGTCGAGTAGGAGCTATTTATGGACATACAAAGTTATAATCCTGACATTTGTTTTAGTAAAGTGGTATCCATCCTGATAATATGTATGGTTTTGTTGATATTTACAGGGTGCAGTGATAATAAAAACAAGACAGAACAGTATGACGATATTGTTGTGGAAGAATTTGAGCCTGTCCAATTGAATTTCTATGCAATGAATTACGGAAGCGGTACTAATGATGAAGTGGAAAATGTTATGAAGGAAATTGAATTAAAACTTGCCGATACAATCAAGGTAAAACCTGAATTCCATCTTATAAGCTATGAAAAGTATAATGAGGAAATTGCAACACTGGTCAATTCAGGGAAGGATATTGATGCTTTTATTTGTAATGGACCTTACCAATTTGAAAATCAGGACTTAATGAAGGACATAACATATATGTTTCCTAAACATGCGCCGGGTTACTACAAAGACCTGATGGCAAATAAAATCGGAGAGGATTATATCTACAATTCAACAGTAGATGGAAAGCTTTATTCAATTCCATACAATAATTTTATGTGTCCAAGATATTGTATTGTTGCACGCAAGGATTTAGTTGACAAATATGCAAATAGTGGATTTGAAACATTTGATGATTATGAAGGATTTTTAAGGAATGTGAAGGAAAATGAAGAGAACCTTATACCCGGGGTTGTTTTCTCATATACATTTTTCAATGCATATATGAAGGGAAATGGATACTACGAAAATAATTTAGCATTATACCTTTATTCTGCCTGGTCTGATGATATCAGTAATGTAAATTCAATAGAAAGAACGGGTGAGTTTGCACAGGCATATTCCATGTTAAAAAGCTGGAGAACAAACGATTATGCAACAAGCAACCCATATGCGTATTATAACCCTTTTTATTTTTCTAATGGGCATCTTGCATCACAGTTAATTGAAATAAGTGAAGTATATAATCTAAACAATCTAAATACGGATAAGATTTCAAATGCATATGAGTACCGTATATATCCCATGTACATGAAAAGCACTCACTTGTTAAGAGAAACTCCTCGTGGAGTAGCGATAGCTTCATGCAGTAAGAATGCTGAAAGGGTTTTGATGTTTATTGAATGGCTTCATAAGTCACAGGAAAATTACGATTCGTTAAGATATGGAATAAAGGATACAAACTATAGTTTAGACGGAGAAAAACTGATATTTCCTAAGAATACAAAGATAATGCCTTCAACATGGAATGAAGTTACTAAATATTTTAGCGACTATCGTTATGAAAGAACCTGTTTTCTGGATACTTTAAATTATCGTGAGGTTTTGAAGGAAGCCAGCCTGAATAATGTTAAAACTCAACGAGAAGTATTTGAAGAATTAAGTGACAAAATAAGAGACAATGAAAAAAAGAAGGAGCTTGATGCACAATGGAGTAATTTACAGCCGATGCTAAACAAATACGTTCAAAATGTAGAATTGTTTTATGAGCATATGGATGGGGCATGTCTTATTACTCCTGAAATGCTTACCCAAATGCAAGAAGAGGCAGGTATAGATAAAGTTCTGGAATTCTCCAGGAGTTTTTTATCGGATAAAGAAGAATAATAATAAAATTGAGAATTCATCGAAGGTACGGAAGTTTTGCCTCTTTTATTTCACTAGAAGAGGTCTAATAAATCTAACAATCAAATATATCACGGGGGTAAAAAGAATGCAAAGGAAGTTATATTCGTTCAAAATGGTCTGCTTGATTGTTATTTTATTTCTTTTTCCAACAGGCTGTGGCGTATTCCCTTCAGAAGAAGAGGCACTAGTACCTCCACTTGCAGTTCCTGAAGAGATAATATATAAGACAGTGGAGGCAAAAACAGGATATATAGAAAAAAGTATAAAAGGTACGGCTACCTTTGTTTCTTTTGATGAAAGAAATATTTTCTTTGAGAATAACAGCGGAAGGTTAAAAGAATTGTATGCAAAAATAGGGGATAATGTAAAGAAAGGCGACCTTATAGCAGAGCTTTTAACAGACAATATTGAAAGGGAGATTGCAAATCAGGAAATAGTAGTTGACTCAAAACAGAAAGATCTCAATTATACAAAGTCTATTGCTGATATCGAGATAAATATGTCGGAAGATCAAGTTAAAGAACTTGAAAAAAAATACAATACCATGCTTAATATTCCCGAAGCCTATTCGTTAAATGAAATCGAGAGCACAAAAAAAGAAATTGAAAGCCATAAGAGCATTTTTGAAAAACTAAAGCTTAGCTGGTCAAATCAACTTGAACTCAAAAAAGATGATCTTGAATCTGCGAAGCTTGTGCTGGAGGGTCTTAGAAAGGATGTTCAAAACTGCAGGCTTATATCACCTGTAGACGGTAAAATTACATATACGGCTTCTTTGAAAGAAGGAGAATTTGCAGATGCTTATATCACCATTGCAACTATTGCAAAACCAGGAGATCTTCAATTAAAGTACAAAGGTCTCAATGCCAATAAATTTGAGTTGAGTATGAAGGTTGATATTCAAACCAATTCCGGCAAAAAGTGCACAGGTGAGGTTGTACTGACCGAGAGTTCTGTTCCCGTTGAGGAAATGGAAAAGTATGATGATACTGTACTTATAAAGCCAGATGAAATCCTTGAAGGAATAGAAAGAGGAGAAAGTGCGGATATCAAGCTTGTACTGAAATCAGCTGATAATGCCTTGATTATACCTAAAAGCGCTGTTAAAAAATATATGGGCAGGGATATTGTTTATGTTCTCGAAGGAAACTTAAGAGCTGAAAGATATGTTGAGATTGGTATAGAATCAATAAACGAGGTTCAGGTTTTAGAAGGCATCAAAGTAGGCGAAATGGTTGTCATTGAATAGGGGGAGAGGCATTGATAGAATTTTTGTACCGCAGGATAATTAATAACAAATGGCTTTTTATATGCCTCTTCTGCGGAGTTTTGTTTGCCTGTGGCATTTTTGCATGTATACCTATGTATTCGGGCGCTATTTTGCAAAAAGTACTTACAAAGGATCTTGAAAGCAATTATGCAAAAGATGGTATTTCTCCGGGAGCATTTACCGTATCACTCGGAGAGTATTCAGGCAATGACCCAAAAATAGTTGAAAAGGTTGAGGATATAGCTAATAGGCAGCTAAGCACTGCATATAAGCTTCCTGTTGAGGAAAAAGTCAGACAGTTTACGTGCAAAAGTATAAGGCTAATGAGAGAAGGAGATCAAGACTTTAATGAAAAGCGTGTGTTTCCATCATTGGCATCCATTACAGGGTATGATGACAAAATTAAAATATTAAATGGAAGTATTCCGAAAGGTGTTGCCGAAAACGGCGTGTATGAAACCGCTGTATCGTCAGAAGCATTAGGAAGACTGCAACTTCTCTTAGGCAATGTTTATTCGGTAGCAGGAATAAACAATAACGAAGAAAATCCTCAGGAGATCATTAAAATCAAAATTTCATGTATTTTTACCGTTGAGAATAAAAATGATCTTTTTTGGAGCGGCAACAGGTATGATAATCTTAAAACTTCACTTGTTTTTGACAGTGAAGTTTTAGCAGATCTTGCCCAACGCTTTGAAGAGATAAAGATAGAAAATGTTGAAAATACTTATTATTTGGACTATCGTGCCATAAAAATAGAGGATATTGAAAGACTCAGCAATACATATGAAGGGCAGCTCAGATGGAGAGCTAAAAACGGAAATATTGCAGATATCAAACTTCCTGCCATTGAAGTGCTGGAAAGCTATAAACAAAGGGAGAAGGAATTGGGTATTACACTCTGGATTCTTACAATTCCTCTTATGATAATAATTTGTTTCTACACATTAATGATGTCGGCACTTATCATAAAAAACGACAAAAATGAGATTGCTCTTTTAAAGAGTAGAGGAGCAGGGCGAATACAGATATTCCTGCTATATGTTCTGGAGAGCACTGTCATATCAGGCATATCATTTGCTTTAGGTCCATTCCTTGGTTATCTGATATGTAGCCTTCTCGGTTCTTCTAACGGTTTTCTGGAGTTTGTCAGCAGAAAGGCACTTCCACTAACTATTGACGCTGACGCATATTTGTACTCTTTTATTGCGGCAGCGGTGTTTTTGGTATTTATGCTTGTACCTGCTTTAAAAGCCAGTTCAAAAAGCATTGTTCAATATAAAAGAAGCCTTACTGAAAATAATGAAAAACCCCTATGGAAGAAGCTATATCTTGATGTTCTTGTGCTGGGGCTTTCAATTTACGGTCTTTACAGCTTTAACAACAGACAGAATGTTTTAAACCTTACAGGCGTTAAAGGAAGCGATTTAGGTGTTGACCCTTTATTGTTCTTTATGTCTACTTTCTTTATTGTGGGAGTCAGCCTGGTTTTCCTTAGAATATATCCTCTTTTGATGAGACTTATTTTTATTGCTGGTGTGAAGTGGTGGAATCCGGTTCTTTATTTTTCCCTTGTAAATGTAAGCAGAGCCGACCGTAATCAACAATCCATTATGCTGTTTATTATATTGGCACTGTCTTTCGGAATTATAAATTCCAATCAGGCACGAACAATCAACAGTAATATTACAGACAGGATAATGTATAATAACGGTGCAGATATAGTGATTGAGCCGTATAATAATTTAAAACATATGCAACGCGGCTTCATTGCGGGATCTTCTTCAAGCTATAAGGAGGACTACAGAGAGCCTCCTTATGAGGAGTACATGAAGATTGAAGGAATTGAAAGCATGACTAAGGTGTTTTCCTATGATAATTCTTTTATTAAGAGCGGAGTTGCCAATGTCAGGGATGTAAAAGTAATGGGAATAACACCTCATGAATTTGCAAAAACAACATGGTACAGAAACGACCTTATGTCCCATCATATAAATGAATACATGAACCTCCTTACAGGGGCTCAAAAAGCAGCCATTTTATCTACAGGACTAAGGGATGAGTATGGACTTAAAAAAGGAGACAACATATTTATACAATTGGGAAACGATAACATTATTGAGTGCACAGTCTATGAATTCATAAACTATTTTCCTTCCTGCAATCCATATGATGGAGAAAAGGACGGGGAAAAGGACGGGGAAAAGAACACAGAAAAGAAAGAGTTTGCTGTTATAAACTATTCCTATATTCTGAATAAGCTGCCCAGACAGCCTTATGAGATATGGATCAAAAAACAAAAGAACACTCCTGACGGGGTAATAAACGACGAACTTATTAAAAGAGCGCTGACGGTTGAAAGAGTTGATTATTCAATGCAGGAGATAATAGAGAAAAAAAATGACCCTATGCTTTTAGGGACAAACGGTGTTTTCACAATGTGTTTTTTTATAACCATGCTTATTGCGGCAGCTGGTTTTATAGTTTTCTGGGTGCTTTCCTTAAAGGACAGATCTTTGAAGTTTGGTATATTCAGAGCTATGGGTATGCCGATGAGAAGTGTTTCATTGATAATGATATGTGAGCAGCTTTTGGTATCGGGTGTTGCAATTGTCACTGGAATAATATTAGGAAGCGTAGCAAGTAAAATATTTATACCTCTATTACAGATAGTATATTCTTCGTCGGAGCAGGTACCTCCTTTTGTAATTGTTGCATACAAGAGCGATTATGCCAGAGTAATAGGTATAACCTTTGTAATGCTTATAACAGCTGTTGCTTTTCTTTATTGGCTGGTTAGAAAGATAAATATTCATCAGGTATTAAAATTGGGAGAGGATTAGTTATGTCTGCAATAAAAACACAAAACATATGTCGTTCGTTTATTGTTGGAGGAAGAAAAATGGACGTACTGAAAAATATAAATATTGCGATAGAGCCCGGGACTTTCAACCTTTTGATGGGACCTTCCGGCTCAGGCAAGACTACGCTCCTAAACATACTAGGTGCTCTTGACAGACCTAATGAGGGAAAGGTATTTATAGATGGTGAGGAAATAGTCGATGTATCTGATGTAAAAAGAGATAGCATAAGGAGAAGCAAATTAGGATTTGTGTTTCAGTCAGTGGCATTAATATCCAATATGTCAGCATTTGAAAACGTTGATTTTGCGCTGAGGGTTTACGGATTTGACAAAAAGAGAAGAACCAGCAGGGTGGAAGAGTGCCTGGATTTTGTTGGACTAAAGAAACGTATGAAGCATCATCCGAATGAAATGTCGGGAGGAGAACAGCAAAGGGTAGCCATAGCAAGAGCAATTGCTCATAAGCCGAAGATACTTCTTGCAGATGAGCCGACAGCCGAGCTTGACACAAGTACCGGCCTTAAAATGGTTAAATTGTTTAAAGATCTTGTAGATGATGAACAAATTACAATTATTATGTGCACACATGACACGAGCATGATAGAAGTTGCTGATAATATACTTATGATGGAGGACGGGGTGATTAAGCATGTTTGAATATATATCACCTATGATCGAATGCGATAATCTTGTAAGAATATACAAGACAAAAGATGTTGAGGTTGTCGCCCTTCAGGGATTGGATCTTACCGTAGAGAAAGGCGAGCTTATGGCTATTATCGGTAAGAGTGGCAGCGGCAAATCTACACTTTTGAATATTATAGCAGGTCTGGACAGACCGTCGGCAGGTAAAATAACTGTTGACGGAAAAGACCTTTTGAAATTCAACTTAAGTCAGCTCACGAAATACAACAGGGAAACCATCGGCTTTGTATGGCAAAATAATGCAAGAAACCTTATACCATATCTTACAGCCTGCACTAATGTAGAAGTTCCGATGATGATAACAGGTAAAAAAGAGCGAAGGGACAGGGCAAGGTACTTGCTTGATTTGGTAGGGCTTTCCAACCGGTATGAAAGCAAGCTGGGGGAGCTTTCGGGAGGTGAGCAACAAAGAGTTGCAATAGCTATAGCTCTTGCAAATAACCCCAAGCTGATCCTTGCAGATGAACCTACCGGATCAGTTGACAGCAGAACGGCATACAGTCTTATGGATACTTTTGCCAAGCTCAATTCAGAGCTTGAGGTAACAATAGTTATTGTTACACATGATAATAAGGTATCCAGCATGGTCAAGAGGGTAATATCAATAAGTGACGGAATGATTAGCAGTGAAATGCTGAGAAAAGAAAACTATGCAAAAAAGCTACAGGAGCTTGAACATAAAAGGGAAGATCATGATGAGTATTCTGTTATAGACAAAAAGGGTAGAATCAAGATACCTGATGAGTATATTGAAGAATTGAAACTGACAGGCAATCAAAGAGTGAAGATACGCAAAAGCAGTAATGGTATAGAAATTTATAAGGATTAGATTTGTTTTCAGTTACTGTCAATAAATTCTTTAACATCGGATAGCCAAAGTTCTCTATTATATCAAGTTTTTCAGTAAATGAAAGATTATTTGAATCAATTGTGTTCGGTTTATTGCTATCTGAAAAATGTGTAAACCTATACGCATGAAAACCGGCAACTATATTTATTAAAATAAAAATAACAAGTAAAATGGTTATTACTTTTCTGGCCTTAAAAGTGTTTTCTACTATAAACATAAAGATTTTACCTCGTCGACAATTTCTCAGTCTGATTTTGACTTTCTATTGTATTAATTTTAATACAATAGGATATTTTTTGCAATATATTTGTTTTTAACACAATACTTAATAAATACAATTGTTAATGAATTGTATTACAT
>LSQX01391372.1_pt2 | contig 13677 bp, 10 predicted proteins | sample 654561 | NCBI WGS metagenome assembly LSQX01 (sample SAMN04489861, study PRJNA283612) | anaerobic digester metagenome | isolation source: 4 biogas reactors fed with cattle manure at either 37C or 55C with and... | place: Denmark: Kongens Lyngby | collected 2014 | reverse complement strand
TCATATTTTCTGTTACGAACCAGGCAGGGCGCATCAATTCTGAGATACTTTCCTTTTCCGGATACAGGATCAGGTCTTTCACATAGATGATGCCGACAATATCGTCGATGGTCTCTTTGTAAACCGGGATACGTGAATATCCGCTTTCCACAATCAGCTCTTTTAGTTCTTCCAGGCTGTTGTTTTCTTCGATGGCGGTCACTCTCACCCTGGGTACATAGATTTCGCTGATCTCGGCTTCTCTAAAACGAAAGAGACCTACCAGCATGCGTTTCTCGTGTTCTTCGAGGGACGCGGAGGAGGAATCGCTTTGGATGAGATGATGAAAGTCCTCTTCGGTAAAGCGTTGACCGGCATTCTTATCGGTGGAGTGTTTGCTGGAGATCACCTCGCTCAGTTTCACAAAGATCCACACCAAAGGACTGAAGATGAACTGGATGAAAGCCAGCGGATAGGCGAGGATCAGGCTCAATTCATTGGCCTTAGAGAGTGCGATCAGCTTTGGTACGATCTCTCCAAAAAAGAGAATAACGACGGTCACGATGATGATTTGCAGAGTGATCACCAGCGACAGATCCCAGTGCTGTGCCTTGGCCATATTGTAAGCCAAAACTGTGCTGAAGGATGACAGCGCGATGTTTACGAATGTATTGCACAATAGCAATGTGACCAACAGTTTGCGGGGGCGGGAAAGCAGCTTGATTACCAGATTTTCTCTGCGTCCCCCGGCGTTTTCCAATTTCTTCAGATATATTCTGCTAAGCGAAAACATTGCTGTTTCGCTGCCCGAGAAGAAGGCCGAAAGGGCTACCAGCAATATCAGGTAAAAGATCTCAGGGGTCATCTTTCCTGCCCTTTCGGAATTTGCTTTCGGTAATTATCTTCTGCGTCTTCCATTTTTTTCTTGTCTGCGGTTCGGATATGATCGTAACCTGCCAAATGAAGCAAGGCATGTATCAGAACCTGCCAAAATTCCTCTTTATAAGTATTTTTTCCCTTTTGTGAGAATACCTGTTTTGTGTCAATGATTATATCGCAGATTCTGGTCTCAAGTCCCTGAAAGACTATGCTTTCTCCTACAAAACTGAGGACATCCGTAACGGCGTCTACGCCCCTATAAAGCTTGTTGATGCGCCGTATTTCCTTGCCATCAGTGCATAAAAGACCTATCTGATATTCGATGCCCGGCGTTTCAGCAGCCAGTATAATGCGGGCAGTTTGCTCTACTTGTTCCGGGCTTATATCGGGAGGTAAATCCCCCTGAACCTCAACGCTTGTCATTTTCTTCGGGATAATCCAGCCTTTTTCGGTAGATGCTGCCCAATACCGGCAACATAGATTGCTTGATGTTAGATAGATCCTTCATGGTAATCGGGGCCTCGTCAAATTGCCCTTCACGAATCAAGCGGGAGATAGTGTCGTCGATGATCTTTTCGATGTCTTTTTCACTTGTGATGGTTTTAGCTTTGGTAGTACTTTCCACTATGTCCGCTATCATTACCAGGACAGCTTCTTTGCTTTGGGGACGGGGACCGGGATATTGATAGTCCTTAGCTTCCGTACTCAGGTTCATCTTTTCTGCGCGATCATAGAAATAGCGGATGACGCTGTTGCCGTGATGTTGCATTATAACGTCTATTACCGGCCGGGGGATCTTGTATTTCTTTGCCAGAGCGATACCTTCCAGCACGTGGTTTTTTATCAGTGACGCGCTTTTATCCGGGCTCATCTCATCGTGAATTTCGGCTGAATCGGCGTTGTTTTCCGTAAAGATCTCTGTATTGATGATCTTGCCGATGTCGTGATAATAGCTGCCTACCCTTGCCAGTAGAGGATTTGCACCAATGGCTTCTGCCGCGCGTTCTGCCAGATTCCCCACGATGAGGCTGTGATGATAAGTGCCTACCGCCGATGTCGCCAGCTTCTTCAGAAGCGGATGGTTGAAATCCAGCAGTTCCAACAGGGTCTGTTTGGTGGCGCGATTCCACTTTTTCTCGTAATAGGGAACCAACATCAGGATACCCATGATGCTGATCGAGCTTGAGATCATGCCAAAGCCGATGTTGCGAAACACGATGTTGATGGGATCGCTTTTGTAGATGGATAGCGCCAAGCTTACCACGCTTCCGCTGATGAGCAGGTAAAACCAGATCGATAGAAACTCGTGTTGCGCTTTTTGACGCTTGATCAAGATGATTGTGATTATTGTGCTGAGGATGAAGATCACCGGAGTGTAGGTCTCCCAATGGATAAATGGCGTGATGATCAGGGCAGAAGTTACGGCATACAATATGCCAAATTCGGCTCCTATCAATATTGCCGCAGAGATCACCGTCAAAGCAAAGGGGATCAACAAACCGTTCAGACCAAGAACATGGTTGCTAAGCACCGCAAACAAAACACTGAGGATGAAACCGAGATTTATTGGCAGATAATCCGCTATATGCTCGCGCAGATCGTGGTTGAAGAGCCTGTAATAGTGATTTGCCAGGATTAATATCACAAACACATAGATCAAGAGTCCAAAGGCCAGCAACATCTGTTGCACAGCGCTTTTTTGTACGTTGCGGTTCCGGTATGCCGCTTGTAGCGACTCCAGCTTTTCGATGTCACCCTTACTAATCCTGGCATTCTTGCGGATGATGATCTCATTTTGCAGAACCACACCTTCCGTATCCGGGATCTGACTCAGCTTGCGTTGGCTCAGCTCTGCCAGGGTTTCTTCGTCTTTCAAAATATTCGCTTTTATCAGCTTTGCTTTCATGGAATCGATCAGTAAAGTTGCCGGGGGCACGGACTCCCTTAATGAGGCCAGTGCTTCGTCTATGGAATAGAAGTCACTCAGTGGACGCCGGGATTCACTATTCAGATTCCAGAAACTGATCTCTTCACCGCTGATGTCGGCATAAATTCCCTTGGTATAAACATCCGTGATCGCAGCGCGCAAGCTTTCATACACCTCATCCCGCTTGCCCTGTTCCGCGGCAAACACCAAAGCTTCTGGTGTGATCTTGAAACCTGCTTTGTCAAATTCTGATGCCAAGGCACCGGAATTCATATCTGGATTGCTGTAGAAGATAGCCCAGATTTGATCGATGGCACTAAGGGCATCAAAGAGCGGCTCATCATAGATACGGTATGGCGTTGGCAGACTTTGAACGCTTTGTTCCTGCTCCAGGCTGAGTTGTTCCGGACTTTTTAGAACGGAGAAATCGAAGGGAGCGATTACTTCAGTATCCGCTACCTGTCCTTCTCGCAGCCGAAACTCCGGGTAATTGTAACGTCCTACCGCAAATATGTGATATAGACCCACGATCACGAAGGCCGTTAGAGTTATTATCAATATGTATTTCGAATTCATTTTTCCTGTTTAAGCACTGCCCCAATATTGTCAAGCATCATCTTGTTCTGTTCGGCTTCGTTCCAATAAATACTTGTGCTTTTTATTGTCATTTGAGCCTGCTTCAGGATTTGGCTTCCGGGCACATAGGGAATAGAAAGAAGTGCTTACAGAAATTTGGTTGACAGAAAAGTAAGGCTGGATAGTGTGAACCAAATTCTTTCGAGGGGAGAGAAATGAAGCGTTTGCATGCTCTTTGTCTGCTGCTGTGTCTGTCTGTAATGGCGCAAGCTTTCAATCTTGACTGTTACAGCTTTCCAAACAGCAATGATCCGTTACAAATTCCGACATATGTGCCGGACAGCGATGAAGTATGTCATCCGGATGTTCTGTATTTCCCGCAAGGGTGGAACGGTAGTAAATACTGGATGAGTAACACTCCCTATCCGTCCAGCAATGTGGCATTTGAGAATCCGTCAATTGTGGTATCCAACGACGGTCTGAATTGGGGAGAACCCCCCGGCATCGAAAATCCCATCGCGGATGTCTATCAGGGAACAGATATCAACAACAACTACAATTCGGATTCCCAGCTTTTCCGCTATCCTGACGGAGCTACGATTGGCCTTATCTGGCGCCAGAAAAACGGTTGGAACAACGAGCTCTTGAAGCTGAAAACATCGCAAAACGGAATAGACTGGAGTAGCGCAAGCACCATACTGTCGGTATGGAACACCGATCCAGATCTGAACGAGAGTGTGTTGTCGCCTTGCATCCTTTTCAACGGCAGTAGTTACATGCTTTGGACAGCGAACACAAAAGTGAATCCACGCGGGGTCTATCTGCGTCATTCCATGACTCCGGATTTCTCGGACAGTGAAGCTATCCTGACCGATATCGGTGAGTTTCCCGAAGGCTTCAGAGTGTGGCACATGGACGTGGAGTTTATCGAGGGATTTTTCCATATGCTGGCCTCTGTGGGCAATCCCGATACGCAAGAGGGGCGAGTGCTGTATCTGGGCAAATCGTTGGATGGGATCCACTGGTCATTTAGCTCTCAACCCGTGATGACAGGCGTTTATGGCGCTTGGGATGCCCTACTATATCGTTCTGCCTTCATCCCTGACGACATCGGCACCGGCTACAAAGTATGGTATGGCAGCATGAATACTCCACGCTGGCGCATCGGATACAGCGAATCACAGGTAAATGGCTATCTGGAAGGTCCGCACAATCTTCAGGTTGATCATTTCTATGACGGGCAGAACCATTATGCCATCAGTTGGCAGGCACCTACGGAAGACATCCTTGGCTACAAATTCTACCTGAACTATGAACTTTATGCCACCCTGACTAGTTCTCAAAATCACATCAACCTCACGATCAACCAAGCAGCTCCCCACGAAGAGCGAGTCGTGATCGCAGTTACGGCTTTGTATGCAAACGGCGAATCCGATCCCCTAGTTGAGCGACTACATATAGCTATGTCCAATCCCCAAGAACCCGCTTTACCAAGAGATCAGCCGGGTATCTTTCCCAATCCCTTCAAACAAGGATTTTATCTGGATAAAGCATCACTGCGAGGGATCGTGGAGCTTTACGATTTGAAGGGACGTCGTTTGATGCGTGAAGCACCGGGGAAAGACCAATTCATTGAGCCTGATTCATCTTTGCCCAGCGGCGTTTATCTGATACGATTCATCACTGTAGACGGAGCCTCACATACCATTAAGGTGCTGAAGATGAAGTAGCATGGCCCGGCAGCTTTCACTCCAGCAATAGTTCGCTTTAGTCGACTGGGATATTCAGTCTGTGATCACTCTGCCATCGTTGATGTCACAACTGATCAGTGTACCTTGGGGACGGGCATAGGGCATTTGGAACCTGATATAATGATCTGAGAGAATCTCGGCTTTGGCATTATCATCCGCTTCGTTGATTCCTCTAAGGGTTATATTGTTTTTCTTCAGACATTCTATGTAGGCTTGTTTTTTACTGTTCGAGAGGGCGCTGAGACATTTAACTCTCTCTTTTTTTATCGCGTTAGGCAGGTGTCCCGGCATCTTGTCGGCTTTGGTACCCTTGCGTCTGGAATAGGGAAACACATGCAAGTAGGCAATCGGCAAGCTATTCAGGAATTCATATGTCTGCAGGTATTGTTCTTCGCTTTCACCGGGAAATCCGCAGATCAGGTCAAAACCAATCGCCGCATCAGGATATAAATCGATGATTCTGGTAATGAGTCTTTCAATCAAAAGAGTGTCGTAGTGCCTACCCATGCTTTTCAGGATGCTGTCGCAACCGCTTTGCAGGGGTATGTGGAAGTGAGGGCAAAGCTTGTCCACAGTGCTCAGTTTTTGCAAAAGACCCTTACTAAGCAGCTGCGGCTCGATCGATGAGATCCGGATCAGCTCAATTGCCGGGATCTCTGCGATACCGGTCACCACATCTGCGATGTCCCTATCGCCATCGCAATACAGGCCCAAATTCACTCCACCCAAAACGATTTCATTGAAACCGCTTTCAGCGAAGATCTGGGCTTGATTTATCACGTCTTCGTAGTGGGCAGAACGGCTGTGTCCTCTAGCATAAGGTACAGCGCAATAAGCACAATAGAAATCGCAACCATCTTGTATCTTCTGAAAGGCACGGGTATGCCCCAGCATACTGCTTACCTGTTTGTAGGCAAAGTCTTTAGCATCCATGATGTCTGTGAACACATTATCTTTGCCATCAAGGATTGCCGCTATATCCAGCTTGTTTTGATTATCCACTATCAGGTCCACATCTCCCATGGCGCGGATTTCTTCAAAAGAGCGTTGGGCAAAACAACCGGTAACCACTATTCGGATATGGGGCTGTTCAGCTTTGCGCAATAAAGCTTTACGGATCAGGTTACGGCTCTTGTAGTCGGTACGATTGGTAACGGTGCAAGTGTTTATTACGTAGATATCAGCTTCTTGATTGAAGTCTACCAGTTCTGTGTCGCCAAAGCTTTGGGCAATCACGGCGGATTCGTAGAAATTGGTCTTGCAGCCCAGGGTGCTGATGGCCAGCCTGGGCTTAGGTCTTGCGGATTTTGGCATAGATGGCAGGTCCATATAGGCTGTGTTCCAGGCAAAGCACTTTGGCGGCGATTTCTTCAGCACTTTGGCATTGTGATATATCGGTGGAGGCCTGAGCGATGATGGTGCCATGATCATAATCGGGATCCACCAAGTGTATGGTGGCCCCGGTTATGCTCTCTTTGTTCTCAAACACTCGGGTGTGCACACTCATGCCATACATACCTTTACCCCCGTATTTGGGCAATAGTGCCGGATGGATGTTCAGAATGGGGATATTCACAGCATTGATGAAGTCCGCAGACAGCTGCTTCATAAAGCCACACAGAGCGATCAGAGCGATGTTCTCTCGCTTCACCAGAGCTTTAAGCTCCGCTTCAAAAAAAACCATATCTTTGGCACTAATCACCAGTGTGGGAATGCCTCGTTCTTTGCACAAAGGGATTGCTGCCGCCTGCCCGGAGCAGAATATTGCGCGATGAATAACTACCGGAAGCTGCTCCCGAGAAAAATAACCATGGATCGCCAGGAGGTTCGATCCCCGGGATTTCCCGCTGCTGAGGGTGATTATTCGCTGAATCTCAGGTGTAGTTCCTGCCATTGTCCCTCGTCAACCTCAGATGGTGCCTGATTCATCAGATCTGTGGCACGCAAAGTTTTGGGAAAAGCGATCACATCGCGAATAGAATCTGCCTGAGTAAGGATCATGATCAAACGATCCAGCCCCGGAGCGATGCCGCCGTGGGGTGGTGTGCCGTATTTTAGCGCATCCAGGAAGAAGCCGAAGCGCGGCTTCAGATCCTCTTCACTAAAACCAAGCACGGAGAATATCTTGCGCTGAATATCGTAGCGGTGACAACGTATACTGCCGCTGGATAGCTCCATCCCGTTGCAAACCAGGTCATAGAGTTGACCCTGTATATCGCCGATCTTGCCGGGTTCATCCAGCCAGGGGATATGCTCTTCTTTGGGCAGACTAAACATATGGTGTGCCGGTTCCCATCCACTACCGTCTTCTTTGGCTACAAAGAGAGGAAAATCCGTAATCCAGCAGAAACTGAGGGATTGAGGATCGAAAAGCTTCAGCTGCTGTCCCAATTCATTGCGTAAGCCGGCAAGCACTTTGTGCGTGATATCCCGGGTATCTGCCACGATTGCCAGCAGGTCACCCGCTTTGGCTTGCGCAGTAGAGATCATCGCCTCTGCTTCATCCGTGGAGATGAATTTTGAGATCCCGGTTTCCAGCCCGCTTTCTGCCACTTTTGCAAAAGCTACTCCCTTGCCGCCCAGATGCTTGGCAAGTTCCACTAATTGATCCTGTTGTTTACGGCTGAAAGCAGCTCCTTCCGGAATGCATAGGGCTTTGATGCAGCCTTTGCTTTCCAGGCAAGCTTTGAACACCTGGAATTCGCTATGGCCAAGGATTTGAGAGAAATCTAGCAGTTCCAGACCAAAGCGCAGGTCGGGCTTGTCGCAACCGAAACGGCACATCGCTTCAGAGTAGCTCAGCTTGGGGAAGGGCAAAGGCAGCTCTACTCCTTTTATTTCTTTGAAGATGGTATACATCAGCCTTTCCAGAAGCTCAAAGATCTCATCGCGGGTGGCAAAAGAAAGCTCGATGTCCAATTGGGTGAATTCCGGCTGGCGATCAGCACGTAGGTCTTCATCCCTGAAACAACGTGCGATCTGATAGTAGCGGTCAAAGCCGGAGATCATCAGCAATTGCTTGAAAATCTGCGGGGATTGGGGCAGAGCATAGAATTTGCCGGGATGAACTCTGCTGGGCACCAGATAGTCTCTGGCGCCCTCAGGAGTGCTTTTCATAAGCATGGGGGTCTCGATCTCAAAAAAACCTTCACTATCCAGAAAACGGCGCATCAGACTGGTAACTTTGGCCCGGGTGATCAGAATCTCTTGCAAGCGCGGACGTCTAAGGTCCAGATAGCGGTAGGTAAGCCGCAAGTCCTCATCTGCCATGGCGCTGCCGTCAATCTGTATTGGAAGGGGCAGAGTATCATTCAACACATAGAATTCATCGGCGATGATCTCCAATTCCCCGGTGGGCATGTTCCTGTTCAGGTTTGCGCCATCTCTGCGCGCCAAAGATCCACTAACGGCTATCACATACTCATTGCGCACCTTTTCGGCTTTGGCAAAGATGTCTTTGGCTTCCGGCCTTACAACTATCTGAATGATGCCTTTCACGTCGCGGAGATCGATGAAGATCAAACCACCCAAATCTCTGCGACGGTGTACCCATCCCATTACCATTACTCTGCCGCCAATGGGGGCAGATACCAGGTCCGTGCTGTAGTGACTGCGTTTTAAAGATCCGAGATTATCCATTTATAGAGTTTCCTTAGTTCATTTTGATGTCTTCGTAGATCTGATCAATATTGCGGGCTTCCTCACCCAGATATTCTATCATGTGGCATTTATCCAGATACTCGGCATCGGGATTGATCAGTTTGTTGTTTATGAAAGCTTCGCCCATCATATGCATAGCAGTTTTGTTGGGTGTAGGATACATGGTGTATTCGCTATTACGTTTTGCGTTTTCGGCGTCCAACAGAAAATCTATGAATTTGTATGCCAGATCTTTGTTTTGAGAGGATTTCAGCATTACCATATTGTCCATCCACATGGCAGCGCCCTCTTTGGGCAGGATAAAGGCGAGGTCTTCGTTTTCTTCCATCTGCTGCAAGGCGTCGCCATTGTATGCCTGAGCCAGCCAGGTAGTGCCGTCCTGCAATTCGTTCTTGTAAGAGTCGCTGTCAAATTGGGTGATGTTTCTGTCCCACACTTTCAGCACGGTGTGAGCAGCTTCCAAGGCTGCGGGCGTGGTATCGTTCACCGAATATCCGCTATATATCAGGGCGGCACCGATCACTTCACGGGCGTCGTCCAGCATGGTAATTTTGTTTTTACCGTCGAAGAATGAATCGCCCAGAATGTTCCAGCCACCGGAGGCAACGATCTCTTCGGGGACAAACTGTGTATTGTACATCAAGCCGGTGAGTCCCCAAGCATAGGGTACGGAAAACTTGTTGTCCATATCGAAGGATTGTGCCTTCTTTAACAGCAGAGAATCCAGATTGCCATAGTTCATCAGTTTGCTCTTGTCGAGTTCTTCCAAAAGATCCAGCTCTGCCAGAATACTCACATGATCCCCGCTGGGGAAGATGATGTCGAAGGACTGGGTGGAACTCTTTACTTTGGTCAGCATGTTTTCATTGGAATCAAAAGTGCTGTACCTTATCTTACAATCGTTTGCTTCTTCAAACTCTTTGATGAGCTCTGTATCGATATAGTCGCTCCAATTGAAGATGTACAGGGTAACTTTCTTGTTGCTGCAAGCGACCATGAACAAGGTCATCAGAATCAATGCCAAAGCGGCGGGGATCATTATTTTTTTCATTATTCCTCCATCAGGATATGTGTTTGCGGTTTTGTAGAGCATCACTAATCCCCTTTTGAGGGTTCACAAATTGCAATACCACAAAACCGATTATAAAGAAAAACATCAGTGATAGTATGGAATAGCGGATCTCGCCGGTTTTGTGCGCGATCCATCCATACAGTATAGGTCCAATAATGGCAGAGAGTCTGCCTGTCAAGGTATAAAAACCAAAGAACTCAGCTTCGCGCGCCCTGGGTGTGAGCATGCTCAGCATGGTTCTGCTGTTTGCCTGGGAGCTTCCGATAGCAATGCCCGCAGCCAGACCTACGAAATAGTATTCCAAAGCAGAGTTGCAGAAAAATGCCCATATCACTACTCCAATCCATATCAGAATGGAAATCGAGAGTGACAGCTGCACTCCCTTCCTATCCGTGAGCCAGCCAAAAACGACTGATCCCCGGATGGATGTAAACTGGGCGATTACAAAATAGATCAACATGTCCCTGGTATTCATCCCAAAGCGAGTGATACCATAGATGGAAGCAAAGGCTATTACTGTCGTGATGCCATCGTTATACACAAAATAACTCAGCATAAATTTCAGCAGCTGGGGGTAGTCTTTCAGATGCTTTATGGAGCTTGCAACTCGCATCGTAGCTACTTTTAAATAGTTAGTACGCTTGGAAGGACGTCGGACTTCGCGTAACCAGAAAAAGGTGAAAAGGCTGAATATGAAGAAATGGACCGAAATCATGGGAAAGACATAGCGGACGTCATATTGAATCAGAAACAGCGATATGAAAAGCGATAACAGTCCGCCCAGATAACCCAGAGCCCAGCCGAAACCCGAGACTTTGCCCATGTGTTCCCGAGTGCTGATCTCGGGCAAGAAGGCATCGTAAAATACATTGGCCGAATTGAAGCCAAAGTTTGCTACTATGAAAAATATCATGCCTTTGCTGATGTCCCCGGGACCCACAAAGTAGAGCAACGCCGTAAAAATAACGGTGAGATAGCAATTGATAAAGAGAAACTTCTTTTTGGATCGGGAATAATCTGCCACAGCTCCCAAAATAGGCGCAGTAAGTGCAACTAAGGTCATCGAGATCCCGATGGCTCTGCCCCAAAGCATCTCTGCAAAACCGGGTTCACCGCCCACCACCTGATTCATGAAATACACACTGTATACTACACTTACTATGATGGTAGTAAATGCAGAATTGGCAAAATCATACATCATCCAACCAAAGATCTGTTTGCTCATCTTCATCTTCACAAGCCACTTCCCAATCGGATCACCTGGAGATTGCCAAATATCTGACGCACGTCTTCTTTGGGGCTGGCAACGAAGATCTGGTAATTGTTGTTGCACAGCGCTTTGATCTTTTCACCGTGAACATAATCCAATTCTGCGAACACATCATCGAAAAGTATTACGGGACGGATTCCTGTGTTGCTTTCAATCAACTGAGCCTGTATCATTTTCAAGATAATCACGGCAATCCGTTTTTGGCCCTGAGATGCCCGGGCTCTCATCCCAAAATCTTCTATTCTGAAAGAGTAATCGTCCAAATGGGCTCCCACCAGACAGCGTTGCCACTGCTTTTCTCTAGGCTCGAGCGTTTGCAAATGCTGCTCGATGATTTCCGGCATCAGGCCAAAAGCGTTGCGCAGTACCGGAACATAGTTGATCTTCAGGTTTCTGGTGTTTTCCGAGATTTCTTTGTATGCGCCACATAATTCCTGGTTCAAAAGCTGAAGATACTTTTTGCGATATGGATATAGAGCGCAGAGACTTTGTGCAAATCTGGCATCCCAACTCTTCTTTTCACTTGGGCTATATTCGCTCTTTAGCAATTGGTTGCGTTGATCAACCACATGTAAATAGTCACGAAGAATGCCGATGTAGGCTGGAAACAATTGCGATATGGCAAGATCGAAGTACTGCCGCCGCATGCGGGGAGAGCCGTTGATAAGCCCGATATCGTCTGGGGCGCAATAAATTACCTTCACTTCGGAGAATAGCGCACTCAATTGCCGTTTTACCTCACCGTTGATCTTCAATATCTTGCGAGAGGTTGCGTAACTCAAGTGCAGCTTTTTCGGCACACTTAGGTCGGTTTCATAGAGGGCATTTATGGCAAAATGCTCTGCAGTGTTGAAGACCAGATCCTGATCCTGGTGATAGCGAATGGACTTGCCTATAGAGGTATAGGCAATGGCCTCCAAAAGATTGGTTTTTCCGCTTCCATTGGCTCCTATTATCAGGTTGCCCCCGGACTCAAAATCAAAACACTGCTGCTGGTAACTTCGAAAATTGAGCAGTTCGATCTTATTCAGCTTCAATCTTGGATATGCTTTATGAACGTAGAGGCATCAACAGGAATGTGACCTCTTCGTTTTCTTTGTTTTCCATGTTGTATATCATCAGGGGATCTTTGGAGCTGCCGAGTTTGATCACTACCTTGTCGCTGTCAATGGCATCCAGAATTCCCAGCATATAGCGATAGTTGAAGGATACTCCGGTCTTGCTGCCCTGGAAATTGTAGTTTTCCAAGTTTTCTTTAGCGTCGCCTGTATCCCGGTTGCTGGTGTTTACTTCAAACATCTCGCTGTCCAATTCGAAGCGGATGCGCAGATTGTCGTCCGGAGCAACCAGAGCCACCCGGCGAATAGCATTGTGTAGAGAGTTTTTATCTATCACAAATTGGTTTTGCAGATCTGTTACAAAGGCTTTTTGATATTCCGGGTATTTTTGCTCGATCACTTGGGAAAAAACCACATATTTGTCGTAGCTGAAAATCACTTTACTGCCTTCCAGCAATACTTTTACTTCCTTTGCGCTGTTATCGAAGATCTTTTGCAAAAAAGACAGAGTTTTTACCGGGATGATCTTTTCGATGTTTTCTCCGTTTGCAGCAGAAAAAATGTTCTCTTCACTGTCGGCATCCGTTTCTGCCGGACTTCTGAGTTTTGCATTCTTCACTTTTATCTCTGCCACCTTACGACCATCGGTTGCAGCCATTAAGTGCTCTTTTTCCAGTATCTTCCAACACACCCCCGTAAGCACGGCACGATTCACGTCCGTGGAAACGGCAAAGGATGTCTTCGATATCATTCTGTTGAAGAGTTGAGCATCTATGTTGATCGCTTTTTCCAAGTTCACTTCAGGTACTACGGGGAAGAGGGTGTGATCCGCAATCAGCAGGTTAAAATCAATCTTCGCGCACTGGATCATCAGCAGTTCATCATGACGCCAGAAATTGATCATTGCTTCCGGCATATAGTTGATAATCTCGTTGAAATGTTTGGCGGATACCGCGATTATGCCATCTTCACTAACAGCCGCAGCAAATTCTACTACCACAGTAATATCCAGATCGGACGTGGTAATCTTCACCATGCCGGTGGCGGCATCTGCGGCGATAAGGTAGTTTGTAAGAATGGGAGAGGCGTTTTTGGCGGGTGCGACGCTTGCAAGATGCTGTACGCTTTGTAGTAATTCTTTTTTCTCTATGGCAAATCTCATGATAACCCCTGTGTAGTTTTTTTCTTCTTTCCAGTATTTTGCCTTTCGAGATTCCGTCAAGTTTTTCTTTTCAGGCAAAGACTGCAAAGCCGGAATAAACTTGATTAAAAGCATCTGTTCCGCCGGATCCCAATTCTTCATCCATTATACCCGGCAGCTATTGTACTGGATCGGATAGCTTTCGAGACGGTCGAACGTGAGTTCTTGGTGGGCAGTTCCAGAGACAATCTGAGATAGTTCTCTGAGACAATTCTTTGATACAGTTCTTGATCAATTAGGGTTTTCAAAAAAAAGACCAATTTCTCCAATCTCAATCTCAGCTCTGTAGACAGTGTTAATCAAG
>LSQX01041656.1_pt1 | contig 13678 bp, 12 predicted proteins | sample 654561 | NCBI WGS metagenome assembly LSQX01 (sample SAMN04489861, study PRJNA283612) | anaerobic digester metagenome | isolation source: 4 biogas reactors fed with cattle manure at either 37C or 55C with and... | place: Denmark: Kongens Lyngby | collected 2014 | reverse complement strand
CGCCGGGATGTTGGTATGCGCGCCTTCCGGCGGTTCGGCAACGATCTTGTCGCAAATACCCAGCTGCAGCAAATCCTCCGCCGTAATGCGAAGTATATCGGCGGCCTCTCGCTCACGTGAGGCATCTTTCCAGAGCAGGGACGCAAAACCGCGGGGCGAGATAACAGAATAAAGCGCATTGGACAACATGGCCAGCTCGTCACCGACGCCGATGGCCAACGCGCCGCCGCTTCCGCCCTCACCGGTAACCAAGACCAGAATAGGCACCTGAAGCTGCATCATGCCCTGCAAGCAATTGGCAATGGCTTCTGCTTGCCCCCGCTCTTCCGCGCCGACCCCGCAGAAAGCCCCCGGGGTGTCGATCAGGCAAATGATCGGTCGGCCGAAACGTTCGGCTTGGAGCATCAGGCGCATGGCTTTGCGATATCCCTCCGGATGCGGCATACCGAAATTGGCTCTGTTATTCTCTTCGATCGTGCGTCCCTTTCGATGGCCGATCACCGTGACCGGCAATCCTTGCAGACTGGCCAGGCCTCCCCACATTGCCGGATCGTCTTTAAAGCAACGGTCGCCATGCAATTCCACCGGATCATCAAAAATAAGGGGCAGATAGTCGGTGATGATCGGTCGTTGCTTCTGCCGGATAAGATCCAGTCGTTCCGAGCCGCTGCGTCGATTCACCCCGCCCTCGTCAGGCAAAGGAATGGAAGCCGCCGACAAGGGATGGTCGGCCTCGATCGGCTCCGGTTTGTCATGCAGGGCCAACAGCGTGCTCAATGTGTTTTTCATCATTTTGCGTTGGACAATCAGGTCGAGAAACCCGTGTTTGAGTAAAAATTCCGCACGTTGAAAACCGGCGGGCAATTCTTGGGCGATCGTACCTTCGATAACCCGGCGGCCGGCAAAGCCGATCAATGTTCCGGGCTCGGACAGAATGATATCCCCAAGGCTGGCAAAGCTGGCGGTCACACCTCCGGTTGTCGGATCGGTCAACACCGAAAGATAAAGCAGACCGGCGGCCTGAAACCTACCCACAGCCGCCGCTGTTTTGGCCATTTGCATCAGTGAGACGATCCCTTCTTGCATACGGGCGCCGCCGGACGCGACAAAGGTCACAACCGGCAACCGCAGATCGGTGGCCCGTTCAAACAAGCGCGTGATCTTCTCGCCAACCACAGAGCCCATCGAACCCATCATAAAATTGCTGTCCATGATGCCCAAAGCACAAGGATGACCGTCGATCTGCGCACGACCGGTGATGACCGCGTCCCGCAACCCGGTCTGCTGTTGCAGCTGCGCGATTTTTTCCGGATAGCCGGCAAAGCCGATCGGATTTTCGCTTTCCATATCGGCATCCCATTCGCAAAAACTACCGGCATCGGCGATGTCGGCCAATCGGGTCCGACTGTCCAGACGATAATGCATATTGCAGTTGGAACAGACCTGATGACCGGCCTCGAATTCGTCGCGAAACATCACACCTTGACAGGCGGCGCAACGAATCCAAAGGTCATCCGGAATGGGCCTTTTGTAAGCGTAGGCGCGGGTATCTTCATCGGATTGGGCCTGAATGTCTTCCTCGTTGATCTTGGATTCCGCCTCAAGTCGATCGCGCATTTGTTTCAACACATCGACCACCATCGATCATCGCTCCTTTCGTCCAGGAATGATCCGGTCAAGAAAATTTTCGGTTTTCAGCCCGAGATAGCCAATAGTATAGTTTCCGGCAATAAAATCCTGATCACGCAAAATCGCCAGATGGAAATCGATGTTGGTCTCCACACCGGTAATCAGAAATTCGGTTAATGCTCTGCGCATACGGGCAATCGCCTGCCGTCGGTCGGGCGCATGGACAATCAGCTTGGCGATCAGCGAATCATAATACGGAGGAATGGTATATCCTTGGTAAATCGCGCTGTCCAGACGAATACCGGGACCGCCCGGTACGCAAAGGCTGGCGATGGTGCCCGGGCTGGGGCGAAAACCATTGCCGGGATCTTCGGCGTTAATACGGCATTCAATGGAGTGACCACGAAATCCAATGTTTTTTTGACTGAATTTGAGCGGCAGGCCATAGGCAACCTTAATTTGTTCCCGAATCAAGTTAAAGCCGGTTATGGCCTCGCTCACCGGGTGTTCTACCTGAATCCGCGTATTCATTTCCATAAAGTAAAAATTGCGATCGGCATCGACCAGAAATTCCACGGTTCCGACACTGCAATAACCGGTATGCTCGGCCAATCGAACCGCAGCGGCGCCCATCTGTTCCCGCAATTCGTTGTCAATAAAAGGCGACCGGGCCTCCTCGAGAATTTTCTGATTGCGTCGTTGAATGGAGCAATCCCGCTCACCAAAGTGGACAACCCGGCCATTCTTATCGGCCAGCAATTGAATTTCAATATGACGCGGATCCCGGACGAAACGCTCGATATAAACCCGATCATCGCCAAAACAGGCCAAAGCCTCGCTTTTGGCGGCTTGATAGGCATCCGGCAGTTCTTCATGACTGACGGCAATGCGGATTCCTCGCCCCCCGCCGCCCGACGAGGCTTTGACCATAATCGGATAGCCGATCTCCTCAGCGGCCTTAATGGCGTCGGACAGACTGCCCACAACTCCCGGCGTACCCGGAATAACCGGAACTCCGGCCTCGATAGCCGTTTGTCGGGCAGTGGTTTTATCGCCCATCAGTTCGATCACCCGTGCCGGCGGACCGATAAACGTAATTTGACATTTTTCACACATACGGGCAAAAGTCGGGCTTTCGGATAAAAAGCCATATCCCGGGTGGATGGCCTCAGCACCGGTGAGCGTACAGGCCGTCAAAATGGCCTGTGCATTCAGATAGCTGTCCCGGGCCGGCGCCGGGCCGATACAAACGCAGTCATCAGCCAACTGAGCGTGCAGGGCGCTGCGGTCGGCCTCGGAGCAAACCGCAACGGTTTTGATGCCCAGTTCCCGACAGGCTCGAATGATCGTAACGGCAATTTCCCCGCGATTGGCGATCAAAATTTTTTTAAACATATCGGCCCCCGATCGCACAGATGATGTCCGCACCGGCGGCCATTTCGCCATCCACAAAGGCTTTGCCCTTCGCGAACCCGATCGTGCCGCGCAGCTTGGTCAGTGTGACCTCCAGACGCAATTGGTCTCCCGGTTTTACCTGGCGTTTAAAACGAACTTTGTCCATGCCGCCCAAAAAACCAAGCTTGCCACGATGTTCAGGTCGACTCAACATCAGAACCGCCAAGGCTTGAGCCATGGCTTCGATGATCAGGACTCCGGGCATGATAGGATATTGGGGAAAATGACCGCGAAAAAATTCTTCATCCCCGGTGACGGTTTTACAAGCAACCACCGTATCGTCCGCCATCGACTCAATGCCATCGATCAGTAAAAAAGGATCGCGATGCGGAATGACCGCCTTGATTTCTTCTCGATTCATCAGCATGAAACATCGCCTCCAATCCGCATCAACGGTTGGCCATATTCCACGCGCTGGCCGTTTTCCACAAAAATCTCCAAAACAATCCCGTCGAAAGCAGAGGAAACCTCATTCATGAGCTTCATGGCCTCGATGATGCACAGCGGGGAACCCACTTCCACCACCGAACCCACTTGGACAAAAGGCTCCGCATCCTGAGCCGGCGACTCGTAGAACACACCAACCACAGGGGACAAAATCAATTGACCGGATTTTTCCGCCGAATCCAATGCATCTGAGGCAGCAGCGGCTTGCGGTAAAACAGCCGATGCCGATGCCGGGACGGTGGGCATGTGTCGTTCCAAAAGCAGGCGACTGCCGCCTTCTTCCAGTTCAAGGACATTGAGATCATTGGCCTTCATAAATTCCATCAGTTTACCGATCTCATCGATCTGCATGATCACCCCTCCATTTCTTTCAGACACAGGGTTCCATTGTGCCCGCCAAAACCCAAGGAATTGGAAAGGGCGACCCGGACTTTTTTCTCAATAGCCCGGCCGGGCGTATAGTCTAGGTCGCATTCCGGATCCGGATCGATCAGCCCGATGGTGGGTGGAATCTTACCATCACGGATGGCCATAACACAGGCAATGGCTTCGATCGCGCCGGCCGCCCCCAAGAGATGCCCGGTCATTGATTTGGTCGAACTGACCGAGGTTCGATAGGCGGTTTCGCCGAGGGCCGCCTTGATCGAAAGCGTTTCAAACTTATCATTGAGCGGCGTGCTGGTTCCGTGGGCGTTGACATAATCAACCGTTTCGGACCGGACTCCACCTTCCTGCATGGCCAGGCCCATGGCCTGTGCGGCTCCGGCGCCTTCCGGGTCGGGGCTGGTGATGTGATAGGCATCCGATGTAGCGCCATATCCAACAATTTCGCAATAAATATGAGCATTGCGATTCAATGCCGATTCAAGACTTTCCAGTATCAGGATGCCGGCGCCTTCGCCAATGACAAAACCGCTGCGATTGAGATCAAAAGGAATGGATGCACGAATCGGATCGCCGGTTTTGGTCAGGGCCATCATATTGGTAAAGCCGGCAATGGCGATGCCGGTCAACGGCGCTTCCGCGCCACCGGCAATACAGGCATCCACATGACCGTATTTGATCCAACGAAAAGCCTCTCCAATGGCATGCGTTCCGGATGCGCAGGCTGTGGTCACGCAATAATTGGCCCCCTTGCTGCCCAGAAGCATGGAAACCCGGCCGGCGGCCATGTTGGAAATCATCATGGGGATGAAAAGCGGCGAAATGCGGCTTGGTCCGCCGCCCAGATAAAATTTTTTATATTCGGTCTCAAGGGTTTCCAGTCCGCCGATACCGCTGCCGATGATCGTGCCCACCCGTTTTGCGCCATAGGAGGCAATATCCAAATCGCTGTCCTCAATGGCTTGCATACTGGCAGCCACGGCAAACTGACAATAACGATCCATCCGGCGGGCTTCCTTGCGATCGATATACTGCAGCGGATCAAAATCCCGCACGACGGCGGCGACTTTGATCTCATAATCCTCTTTGTCGTCGCGTTCCAGTGGCGCGATTCCGCACACGCCGCCGATCAGGTTGGCCCAATAGGCATCCAAAGTATTGCCCACCGGGGTTATGGCTCCCATTCCGGTAACGACAACCCGGCGGCCGGGCACGATTGAATTCGACATATAAAAAACCTCCCAGGTTTTGACCTGCCTTGAAAATGGCCGGTCAAAGAGTCAGGCCACCGGCGATTTCCAGCACTTGACCAGTGATATAAGCCGCATCAGGGGACGCAAGAAAACCTACCGCCGCCGCAACATCGGCGGGTTGCCCGAAACGGCCGAGGGGAATATTTTTAACCGCACCGGACTTAAGCTCTTCCGGCAGCGCGGCGGTCATGTCGGTCTCAATAAAGCCCGGCGCAATCGCATTAACGGTAATGCCCCGACTGCCGACTTCTTTGGCCAAGGTACGTGTCAAGCCGATCAGACCGGATTTGGCCGCCGCATAGTTGGCTTGTCCGGCGTTGCCGTAAATGCCGGCAATCGAGGAAATGTTGATAATCCTCCCCCGGCGGGCCCTGACCATATCGGTCAGCACGGCTTTGCAGAGCATAAAGGGACCGATCAGATTGACGTCGATCACACTGCTGAACTGTTCCCGGCTCATACGCAGCACCAAGCCATCCCGCGTCAGGCCGGCATTGTTGACCAGCACGCGGATCGGGCCCAGCCGGTCCCGGGCGGCCTCAACCAGATTCAGACAGTCGTCTTCACTGCTGAGCTCGGCTTGAACAGCAAAGGCCCGCACTCCCAGAGATCGGCAAGATGCCGCAACGGTTTCCGCCTGTTCGGCGTTGCTGCGATAGGTCAAGACGACATCACAGCCATCCCGAGCCAAACGTTCGGCAATGGCGGCTCCGATGCCGCGTGAGCCGCCGGTCACGATGGCACAGCCGTTTTTGTTATCCCCGCTCATCGGGCACCTCCGGTTTTCAGGTTGATCAGTCCGGGAATCGAAGCGGGCATCTGTTGTTCCAGCAGGACATCGGCCTGGAGAAAAATCTCCCGGATAATGTCGGCCGCCGGCTGAATCCTGTCAATCATCCCGGCCGATTGACCGGCCATAAAAGAGCCCTCGTCCAGATCGCCATCTTGTACGGCACGTCGTAACGATCCGACGGTTATTTCTTCAATTTCGGAAAAGGACGCCCCCTGCTTTTCCAACTCCAGCAACCGGCGCGCCAGTTTGTTTTTGAGTGTCCGCACCGGATGTCCACCTGTACGCCCGGTCACCACGGTATCAATGTCACGAGCCTTGGTGACCAGTTGCTTGTAATTGTCGTGAATGGTGCACTCGACACAGGCCAGAAAGCGTGTTCCCAACTGCACACCCGACGCACCCAGCATAAAAGCGGCGGCAACACCGCGGCCATCAGCCACGCCACCAGCGGCGACCACCGGAATTTTAACTGCGTCCACAACCTGCGGAATCAGCACCATGGTCGTAAGGTCACCGATGTGCCCACCGGCTTCGGTTCCTTCGGCAACCACGGCGTCGGCACCCAGAGATTCCATCCGGCGCGCATACGCGACCGAGGGCACAACCGGGATCACCTTGCTGCCAGCCCTTTTCCACTGCTCGATATATTTCCCGGGAGACCCCGCCCCCGTGGTGATGACCGCGATCTTTTCATCGCAAACCAGCTGGGCAATGTCTTCGACAAACGGACTCATCAGCATGACATTGACGCCGAAGGGGCGGTCGGTCAGTTGTCTGGCTTTGTGTATTTCCCTCTGGAGAATTTCCGGAGGCATGGCACCGGCTCCGATCAGGCCCAATCCTCCGGCGTTGGATACGGCTGAGGCCAAGCTGGCGTCGGCCACCCACGCCATGCCCCCCTGTATAAGTGGAAAATCGATGCTCAACAGACCGCAAATCGCATTTTTCTTCATAGACTCCTCCCGGTTTTTTGCAAATCAGTAAACAAACAATGCGGCGCCATACGTCAAACCGCCGCCAAAACCGCAAACGATCACCCGATCGCCTCGGTTCAGTTGATTATCCCGAACCAGTTCATGTAAACAGATGGGAATGCTGGCGGATGAGGTATTCCCAAAATCGGCGATCCGGCTGACCATCTGCTCCGGCCGGGCCGAAAGACGTCTGGCCGAGGCCTCGATGATGCGTGAATTGGCTTGATGAGGGATAATGTAGCGGACGTCGGCCAGATCAATTCCGGCTTTATCAAGGACATTTTGTACCGAGTCGGTCGAAACGCGCACGGCAAATTTGTAGACCTCTTGTCCTTCCATGTTGATGTAATGGTCAGGACGATGACCGAATCGGTCATCCCAGACGTTCTCCGGTTTCATGAAGGGATGGCCGACCCGCAGCGCCCGCGCCACCAAGAAATGGCCCTGTTTGCCTTCCGAGCCAAGGCAGGTCGCCAGAAGCCGACTGTCATCGGCCGGATCTTCATTGCGGGCGCACAGCACGGCGCCGGCACCATCGCCGAAAAGAACACAGGTCGCCCGATCGCTAAAGTCACTGATTTTGCTTAAGTTTTCCGCCGAAATAACCAGAATGTTGTTGATGTCAGGATCATTCAAATAGCGATTGGCCAGGTCCAACGCATAAACAAAACCTGAGCAAGCAGCATTCATATCGAAACAAATGGCGTGATCTGCCCCCAGCTCGGCCTGAACAACACAGGCGATCGAGGGTGTATAATAATCCGGCGTCACGGTGGTCACCACAATCATATCGATGGCCAGAGGATCACAGCCGGCGGCCTCCACCGCCCGGCGACCGGCCTCGCAGGCCATGTGCCACGTGGGTTCGCCACCCGAAAGGTGTCGTTCGGATATGCCGGTACGCGAAGAAATCCATTCGTCGCTGGTCTCAACAATTTCCGAAATCATTTGATTGGTTACCACCAAGTCCGGCAGGTAATTGCCGGTTCCGATGATCTTCAGTTTGCTCATGCTGCCCTCCCGGAGTTGCATTTTCAATTGTTTTCGTATATTTTGAAGACACATTATTTGCTTTGCAAAATATTTGACTTTCAAAATATAAGATTATGATAGCCCCCTAGCGGTCGGCTGTCAAGAGAAAGAAGGTTTTTTGATCATGATGGCTTGTGTTTTTTCCGGACAAGGCGCTCAGAAGCCGGGCATGGGATTCGATTTATATGAATCCGATCCTGCCGCACGGGAGATCTACCGAATAGCGGAAAATGTGCTTGGCCGCGACTTGCTGACATTGAATGAGCAGCAGCTGGTCCAAACGTGCTTTGCCCAGCCGGCCATTGTTGCCATGAGCCTTTCGGTCTGGTCGGCCTTCGTCCGGCAAGCACCCAAGGTTCCGGTAATGGCGTTTGCGGGTTTTTCCCTCGGGGAATACAGTGCGCTGGGCGCCGCCGGAGTTCTTGAACCACCGGATCTCTTGGCGCTGGTTCAGGAACGGGCCCGATTGATGCAGGAGGTAGCCGAAACCATCAATGGCGAAATGTACGCCGTGATGGGTTTGGACGGTTCGGTGGTATCGGAATTGCTGGAACAGGCATCTTTTGCCGGCAAGGTATTTGCGGTCAACTTCAACAGCCCCGGCCAGACCGTCATCGCCGGGCTTGCCGATGAAATGCCGGCCTGCTGCCGGATGTTACGCACAGCCGGAGCCGGTAAAATCCGCAAGCTCCAAGTCAGCGGCGCTTTCCACACACCGTTGATGCAACCCGCCGCAACCAAGCTGAAAGACTTTGCCCGAAGCCTAAACTTCCGGCCGGCCAAGACGCCTCTATATGCCAACAACAGCGCCGAACCGCTGCCTGCGGACGTGGACTGGCCGGAATATCTGGCACAGCACATATGTCAACCCGTCCGCTGGTCTGATGAGGTTTCACGCTTGGGGCAGGACGGCTGTGATCTTTTTCTCGAATTTGGTCCGGGAAAAGTTTTGACCGGCCTGATCCGCAGAATCCTTCCGGACGTTACGGCTCTGCCCGTCGAGAACAAGGCCTCCCTTGATGCGGCTCTCTCGGCTGTTGCCGACAAAGTCCGGACATAAAGCTAATTTGTAAGAAATCTGTTAAGTCAACTCGGCATGACCGTCTGTTATAATGAAGTCAGTTAATCTGACGGGGGGTTGTTTCATGCGCGATCCGCGTCTCGAGCGGCTGGCCGGCCTGATGTTGAATCATTCCATGAAGATCAAACGGGGGGAAGCCTTTCATATCTCGGCTGATGTCGTCGGTCTGCCTCTGGTTAAAGCCATCCTGCGCCAAGCCGCCCGCATGGGTGCTCTGGCTCAGGTCGAACTGACCAGCCAGGAAGTTTCCCGTTTAACTCTTGAAATGTATGATCCGGAAGACGATGGTGTAACAGCGGCTTTTCTGGCCGACAAAGCACAAAGCGACATCCGCCGGTTTGCCAATCTGGTCGGCGACATTGTCATCCGCGCCTATCCCAATGATCAGGAGCTGGCGGGCATCGCTCCGGAAGTTCTGCAATTGTCCGCCTTGCAAAGCAAACCCTTCAAAGATCTGCTGATCAACCACCGCCGCTGGGTCTTGTTCGAATACCCCACACCGGCCCAAGCCCAGAAAATGAACATGTCCTTCGACCGGTTTTTTGATTTTGTTCTGGACGTGAGCAGCATTGATTACCAGGCCATGCAGCGCAATGCCGAACAGCTCAAGATCCTGATGGAAAAAACCGACAGGGTTCGCATCATCGCCCCCGGAACCGATCTTGCATTCTCCATTCGCGGCATGCCGGCCGTCCCCTGCTGCGGCGAATTCAATATTCCGGACGGTGAGTGCTTTACCGCCCCGGTGCGTGAATCCGTCCAAGGCTATATTACCTTTAACGCGCCATCCAATTATTGGGGCCGCACATTCAATGACATCCGTCTGGATTTTTCCAATGGGAAAATTGTTCAGGCATCCGCCGGCGGACAGACTGATTTTTTGAACAAAATTCTGGACAGCGACGCCGGTGCGCGTTGGATCGGCGAGTTTGCGCTGGGCTTCAATCCGCTGATCCGCGAACCTTTCTGCAACACCTTGTTCGACGAAAAAATATGCGGTTCTTTTCATTTCACGCCGGGTTCTTGTTACGACGAGGCCTCCAACGGCAACCAGTCGGCCATTCACTGGGATCTGGTCCAGATTCAGCGGCCGGAATACGGGGGCGGTGAAATCTGGTTTGACGATGAGCTGGTCCGCAAAGATGGACTGTTTACAATACCGGAACTTTTGGCTTTGAACCCTTAATCAACACAACAGGGAGGCAACTATGAACTGGCTGAATACTGAACTTTTCGGCATGCACGTATTGTTTTGGCTGTTTTCGGTCCTGATAGCCGTCATCTTGTTTCTGCTGACCGTTATCTGGCTGGCAATAGGAGCCGGCTGCCGAAGAAAAGCCGTTAGGGCGTTATCACCGCTGAGCCAAGCCATTGGCGAGCTACCGGGACGGTCGCTGGATCATGTCGAATCGGTGCGCGCCCTGATGGATCAAGTTTCCAAACCGACTTTTTCGCAAGCCTTTGCCGCCATGGAAAAGGCATCCGCCGATTCTTATCGGTCGCAATGGTTCCCCGACCCGGCAAGATATTTAAAAGCCGAACGGCTTTTTGGCTCCGCGACTCAGGCCGCAGCCAGTCTGCGACCGGCCAGCCAGATCATGGCCGTCGGGCTGCTTGGCTCCCTGACGACCTTGCTGTTGCAAAGCCAGATTTCGCCGCCAAACGAGATGACCCGAATCGGCCTGATTCTGCTTCCAGGTCTGGTCGCACTGGCCTGTGTTCTTTTCCTGCTTGGCAGCGCCCAAAAAACTTTCCGAACGCTGACCAACCATCTAAACCAACTGCACCTTGTGCTGGCCGACCATCTGCCGGTTTTCAATGATCAGGCGGGGCTGGCTCTTCTGATTGACGAATTTCTGATCTATGACCGCCAGATGAAGACCACCTTGGAAACATTTACCTTCACAACCGATCGGCTGGCCAGCAAAGACATGGCCGACGGCATCCGCCACGGAGTTGAACAGGTCATGATCAACAGCGTCGCCCCGCCCATCCAGCAGGCCGCCGCAACCTTAAGCAACTTGGCGGTTGAGCTGACCCAGCGACAGGAGCGCGGCATGCAGGAATTGGCCACCCAGTTTGCCAACGCGCTGGGGGCAGACCTGGCCGGTCATCTGCAACCGATCAACAAGGAAATTGACCTGATGCGGGCCTTGATGTCTGATGTTAAAAACTACATTGAATATGCCATGCGGGCGATGGAGACCACCCGCGAGCAATCCGAAAGTCTGCTGGCCGACACGAAGCAATCCCTGCAGCAGATCGCCGAGGCGCATCTGCAACTGAGCTCCGATTTTGCCCGGATCGACGAGCAGACAAAAACCTTGGCCGAAGCATCAACCCGCATGGCTGCGGTTTACAGCGGAACCGAGCAGGGTTTGGCCGGATCCATCGCACAGTTCGGTCAAAGCTTAGAGCAGTACAACCAACAGATGGGTTTGCTGCTGAACGATGCCGTCGCGGCTATGGACCGGGCTCAGGCTTCCGCCGGCGAGCAACAGGCAAGCGCCGGAAATTATCTGGGTGCCATGCAGCAGCAAATTGACAATCTCTCGGACCGGCTTGGGTCCGAAGTTCAAGGCCTCTTTCAACAGGTTCGACAGGAAACCGACGCCATCGCCGGCCATACCCGAACCATCGGTGAACAACTGGGGGCGCTTAACGCCACCCTTGAGCGGACACTTTCGGATTTCACCGATGCCTCTGCCGGTTATGTCAGTAAAACTTTGACTGATTTTGATGCCGGATTGGCCGAACTGGCCACCCGCATGGCCAGAACAGCCGATGAAATCCGTGACGCCGTCGATGCCCTGCCTCGTGCCCTGCAATATAATCAAGGGCAAGTCACCCGGTTTGACGGATGATGACCACGGTGAACAAATCAGAACAACAAACCACAGCCTGGTTTGATTACGAATCCGGCGCCGATTCCCGGGTACCCGGCAGTCGACTTCGGGCCGGTTTGGATGCTGTTCGTGACTATTTGCCGCTGCCGGCGGAGCAAATCAAGCAACCGGATCACAAACGGTTGTCCGATTTGTCGGCCAAAATTGAGGCGGTTGAAAAGAACCAACAGGTCATTCCCTTGGCGCTGTCACTGAGCAGTCGCGAGTTGGGTCTGATTTTTCCTCTGCTGGCCGCGGTCACAACCACATCGGCTCCCGATCGAGCCGCCGCTCGACAGGCGACGGTCTTGGTGGACCGCTTGTTGCTGATTATCCGCGAGCGGGCCTGTCCCAGTCTTTATGCCAGCGGCTGGTCGGCCTTTCAGATCCATTACCCCAACCGGACCATCGCCCGTGCCTTGACTCTTCTTTGCCGGATTTTGGAAATCCGCCTCCAGACCGGAGCTGTACCCCTGCGATCAACCACCAATCAGATTCATTTGATCAGCCAACTGGCATATCCTGATGCACGTCAGTTCATCCCCCGCCTGATACGGTGCGCCGGTGAGGCGGCTTTGACTTTGCCGCAACTGCTTACGATGTATGCTGTCGATCAGGATTCGCCTTTTGGCATCGCACTGATCACCGAAGGCCTGATGAGCGAAAACGCCTCGATACTGCCGGGGGCGCATACGCTTTTGGGCCAAACCCTGCGACGTCTGTCGCCGGATCATCAAATCGCCATGTTGCATCATTTCTTCAGCCGGAAAAACATACCGGATTCCGTCCGCAACCGTTACCATCAACAAATCTACCGTATTTACGGTCAACCGGATGATGCCGATCCAATCTGGAGCCGATTAAAACAAAAAGACCGACGGGCGTTTCAACATTGGGTGCGGGAAGCCACCATCGGAAGTCACTGCCGGCAACGGCCGGACAAGGCTCGACTATATCTCAAATACAGCCAATTTATTCAGACGGTCGAACACTGGGATCAGGATACCCTCTTGATCCATTTTCCGGACTTCCTCATCGCCGATTCCCGTATCCGACCGGATCAGGCCGTCTATTATCCCCAGTCCGAACCGAATCAACCCTTCGCACAAATACCTAACCCTAACCGATTCGACCCGACCGATCCGGCCGTTCCCCTCCGGCACGTCGCCGACGCCATCCGCCGCAACGACGGCAACGAAGTCATCGGTCTCCCCTTTACCCCGGAAAGCATCCATTTAACATCGACATTTTTGGATTTACGTTTGTCCAAATCCGGACGATCGGAACGATCGCGCCGGAGATCAAAACGTTGACGCCGGAACATCACCTCGGCTATAATGCCGGAGTGACCACCGTAACAGGCTTGGCCCGAAATCTTGTGACAATGCTTCAAAACTGAATATCTTGCTTGTTCTCCCCAATTTCCGAGGCATTTAGGGTGAACACACAACCTGGAGGGTTGTCCGAGTGGTCGAAGGTGCGACTCTCGAAATGCGGTGCGATGGAACAAAAACTGAATAAACATGCAAATTTACTTGCATATTTTATGGCACGGAGAAGTACCGAAGTGGCCGTAACGGGACTGACTCGAAATCAGTTTATCGGGCAACCGATACGTGGGTTCGAATCCCACCTTCTCCGCCACAAAAAAGTCAAGCCCGAGACAAAAAGAGATTTGTCTCGGGCTTGACTCTTTTCTTGTCTACTTGCCCTCGTGCTCAAATAGCGACACAAAAATCATGTGC
>LSQX01102356.1_pt1 | contig 13681 bp, 10 predicted proteins | sample 654561 | NCBI WGS metagenome assembly LSQX01 (sample SAMN04489861, study PRJNA283612) | anaerobic digester metagenome | isolation source: 4 biogas reactors fed with cattle manure at either 37C or 55C with and... | place: Denmark: Kongens Lyngby | collected 2014 | reverse complement strand
CGCTCAATGTCCAGTTTGCGATCGCCCACGGAAATATAAGCTAAGACATTGCCGATGTCACCAAATTCAATTTGAATATCGTATTCATCCCGCAAAATATCATAGACTTCGATGCCGGCTAAGCCTGTATCCAGGGTGTAGATGGATAGCTTGGTTTGATCGAAGTCGAAGATGCTGTCCCCATTGATCAACTCTTTGGAATAAGCGTAATAATCTTCCAATTGGTTGATCTCGTCGCGAGCATATTGAGCTAAGGAGAGAACTTGGTCGATTATCTTTTGGCCGTTTAAAGCTAAATTGCGTCTGGAAATATCTAAACTGGAGATGAGCAAATAGGAGGCACTGGTAGTTTGGGTTAGGTTGATAATCTGCCTTAAGTAATCGGCATTGACCCTTGGCCCACAGAGCAAAAGGGAGCTTTGGGTCAGGCTACCACCGGATTTGTGCATGCTGACTGCAGCCAGATCGGCTCCGGCTTCCATGGCAGAAATAGGAAGATCAGGATGGAAAGAAAAATGGGTGCCATGGGCTTCGTCGACTAAAACCAACATATTGTGCTGATGAGCCAAGTCGACGATGGCTTTCAAATTTGAACAGATGCCATAATATGTGGGATTGTTGACTAAAATAGCTTTAGCCTCAGGGTTGAGGCGAATAGCTTCCTCGACCTGTTGTAGCGACATGCCCAAGGAGATGCCTAATTCTTTATTCACTTCCGGGTTGACATAAACAGGGGTGGCTCCACATAAAACCAAAGCGTTGATGGCACTGCGATGAACATTGCGGGGTAAGATTATTTTATCTCCTTGGCGGCAAGCATAGAGAATCATGCTCTGCACTGAAGAAGTAGTTCCACCCACCATAAAATAAGCATGGCTGGCCCCGAAAGCAGCGGCGGCCAGCTCTTCAGCTTCTTTGATGACTGAAACAGGATGAACCAGATTATCCAAGGGTTTCATGGAATTGACATCAACGGAGAGGCACTGCTCCCCTAAAAAAGCGGTGAGCTGAGGATTGCCCCGACCTCTTTTGTGGCCGGGAACATCGAAAGGCACGACTCTCTGGCTTTTAAAAGCTTCCAGAGCTTGATAAACCGGAGCTCTATTTTGATCTAAGGATTTCATCTATAAACGTTCCTTCCGCTGAAAATTTCAATCATTTCTCTGCGCAAGTTGCCGGAAATTTCCAAGCGTAACTCAGGTGGCAATTCGTAGGCATCCGTATTGAAGAGATAATTTTGTAAATCCATTTCTTTAATCAACATTTTTGTATGAAACATATTGGCTTGATAGACATTGATATCGACAGCGTCATAACGGCGCAGGGTCTTTTCGTTGATATAATCTTGGATTGAAGTTATATCGTGATCGATGAAAAGTTTTTCTCCGGCCACATTACGGGTAAAACCGCGAATTCGGTAATCCATAGTGATGATGTCGGAATCGAAGCTGCTGATCAGATAGTCAAGAGTGGAAAGAGGAGTGATCTCTCCGCAGGTAGATACATCAATGTCTGCTCTGAAAGTTGCAATGCTGGTTTCAGGGTGGAATTCCGGATAGGTATGGACAGTCACATGGCTCTTATCCAAATGAGCGGTGATGCTGTTGGCAGTCGGTTGCAGGCTGCTTTCGGCAATTAAAATTGTCACTGAAGCCCCTTGGGGTTCGTAGTCTTGTTTTGAGATGCTCAAAATATGAGCTCCAATCATCTCGGTGCAGACCGTCAAAATATGGGTCAAGCGTTCAGAATTGAATTGCTCATCGATATAAGCAATATAATCCTTTTGTTCTCTGGTGGTTTTAGCATAACAAACATCATAGATATTGAAGCTCAAGGATTTGGTCAGATTGTTGAAGCCGTAAAGTGTTAATTTTGATTCCATAGTTATCATCTCCGACATAAAAATAAAAAAACAAGTGATGTTTAAGCACATCACTTGTTAAAAATCGAGAACGGGCTATCTTCACTCAAGACAAGAGTGGTATAGTAATCCCTTTAGATCGAATCGATTTTAGAGTCTATATAGCAAAAATTACTTTTAATACTCATATTGATCGTTTCACAAGTTGATGCGCTTGATAAGACGCTGAAAAAAAGAACCCAACTTATAAAATTAATAAAAAGTAAACCTTGGAAAAAGTGGTTTACCCAATCAATAATGCAACCAAAAGTTGCCCTCCGTTGTTCAACGGAATCTCGGCATTTGACCCAGCCGACCGCGTAGCTTTCATCCTTTAAAAGGAGGGTCAAAAATATCTGCTTGAATCGACTCAGATTCATCATTTTTCAGATACAAGGAAATTCTAGCACGTTTTATTTGTGCTGTCAATTGAAAAGAAAGATCAAATAAAGAAGGTCAATTGCAAGCTAAACTGAGACGGTAATTATCTGTTTGTCAATTTGTCCAGCAATAACTTGTTGGAAGATTTAAAACTCAGCTTACCTAAAAATTTTTAGGGAAGGGGCTGAACAATGGACGTGACTAAATTTTCCGAATTGAAGATCTGTTTAAAGCGTTGATGCAATTCTTCTACGGTTATTTCCTCTAAAATATCTGGAATATCCATGAAGGAGTAACCATAATAATCTGCTACCAAAAAGTTTAAAGCTATATCTTCGCTGTTTTCAAATTGAGTTAAAAGATCCCCCAGTGTTTTCCTTTTCAATCTTTCTAGGTTCTCTTTTTTGATTAGGGCTAAAGCTTCGGCTGAAGCGAGATAATTCTCAATTTCTTCTTGCAGTTCTGAAGGATTGGAACTGTCAGCGCGAACTGCCAGATAAGAAAAATAAGGAGTGGCATAATAATTTCCACTGAAACGGCTGCCAAAAGAATTGTTTTTCAATAAATGCCAATAGAGGGGGCCGGAACGACCGAAAATTAAATCGGCAAGCAAATTTGTCTGCATCCTTCTTTTTAAAAATGTTCGGCCTTTTAGGGGATTTTCGTCGTAGTCTGCCCAAGCTAAACTGATCAAAGGGCGAGCCGCCCGTGCTTCTATGTTGAAGTTTTTATTTTCCCCTTTGCCGCTGGCGTTAGTTGGTTCAATTGGCCGAAAGCCCTTGCTCTGGTATGTACCCCATTGGCTTGCCAGATGGAAAACCATTTCCGGATCGATGTCTCCGGCTACAATTAAGCGGGCGTTCTCAGGGCTGTAAAAAGCATCATAGCATTGGTAGAGCAGCTCCGAGCTTACTTGGCGCACGGTTTCTTCTGTGCCGCCAATATCCTTTGAAACTTGGTGTTGGCCAAAAAGACCTTGGCGTAAATTCAATTCCATAGCTTCTTCAGGTTGATCTTTATACATGAGCAACTCCTGGACGATGATGTCCTTTTCATTTTCCACACTGTCTGGCTGGAAAAAAGGTTGATCGGTATAACTCAAGAGCAATTGCAAAACAGCTTCCTGGTTTTCGCTGCTTTCTGCCATATAGACCGTCTGGTCGTGGCCGGTAAAAGCGTTGTCGTAAGCTCCTAATTTGGCAAAGGCTTCGCTAACATTGCTTTTGTCCTCTTGTTTAAACATTTGGTGCTCCAAAAAGTGGGCAGTTCCATCGGGGATTTCTAAAACTTGGCCATTGGGTCCCAGAAAGCTTTTGTGTAGAGAGCCAAAGGGAAAAGCTAAAAGAGCAGTGAGCTTGCGAAAGCCTTTACGATAGATGACTGTGACATTGATACCGTTTTCCATCTTCTTTTCGTAAATGGGAAAAGGTATGATAAAGTTTTTCATGATTTAGCCCTTTCTATCAGCCAAAAGATATGCGGTGTGCAAACGCAAGGAGGACCCTGCTTCTTGAACTTGATCTCTGCTGATGTTTTTGATTATTTCTATTAGCTCTTCAGCCCGGGGTGTCTCTAAGAGCAGATGATTGAAAGCATAATCCATTTTACCCTCGACATCACGATTGAGTGCTCTGATTTGATCGATGATGGTTTCTTTAGTCATGTTCAATTCATCATCGCTGAAATCGCCGTGCTGTAATAACTCCAGCTGCTTGATCATTTCTTCTTCGGCCTTTTCTACAGAATCTAAATTAAGGCCTGCGTAGGCTGTGACCATGCCGGTGCTACGCTCAAAGCGACTGCCTGTAGCGTAGGCCAACCCCTTTTCCTCGCGGACATGAGCAAAAAGGCGAGAATGAGCAAAGGCACCGTAGATGCCATTGAAAAGTGTAAGGGCAAGGCTCAAGGGATGACGGTAATCTATTTCCGAACTGAGAGCAAGGAAGAGTTGGCTTTGTTCACCCGGCAGCACTTCTTGATGACGATTGACCTTTTCAACATGCTCCAGACTCTGGCAAAAGGGATTGAACTCTTCTTGGCCGGTCCAATAAAAAATATCTTTTAAAGTATCTGGCTCAACTCTCTCGATACCAGAGCCACTTAAGCCTATATAAATCTGGCTTTTGTTTAAGGTTTGCTGATAAAACTCTACCATTTCTTGATTGCTCAAGCTTTTAAGCTCCTCTTCACTTCCTCCGAAGATGAAGGCCAGAGGTGAATCGGCAAAGACTAGTTCCTGTAAGCGTGATTGAGCATAGCGGGCTCTCTGGTTTCGTCGATTCTCTAAGGCGGCTAAAAGTCTGTTCTTTTCTTGAGTAAAGCTATCCTTGTCGAAGAGCCCGTCGGGTAGATAGGGTTTAGTCAACATTTCAGCTAAAAGTGTGAGCCCTTGTTCTAAGAGGTTTTCTTCCGCTCCGGGCAAGTATCTTATGTCAGGTAATTGTAAGTTTAATAAGAGAGCCTGAGCAGAGCCAATGCGACTGACAGCCGTCGCCATTTCTGCTCCATATAGCCCCTCTAAAGCCTGAACCATCAGTTGCTGGCTAGGATAATTCTCCGTTCCTCTTCTCAACAAAGAGGCTAAGAGAAAAGCTTTGCTAAAAATTTTATCCTCCAGAGGCTGGGTTAACCAAATTTTTATCTGGGTAGTCACATGCTCTTGGGAAGGTAACCAGAAGGCAGTTTTATTTGAATCGATTTCTAAAGAGTCTAATTTCATCGTCTTATTCCTCTCTGTTCAAAGTTTGTTCTTCGATTTCTAATATTTTAACCCCCTTGTTATAAAATAGCAACCTGAGTAAAAAGATAGTATCAAAAATCAAAGGCTTAATGTCTTTGCGAAATATAAAAGCAACTTTCAAGCATTGGTCTTTCTCTTTATGAGGATCTGGACGGGATAATAAAAAGTTGCTTGGTCAATTTCAAAATTTAGAAAAGTACAAATAAAAAAGCCCGCCAAAATAAAGGCGAGCTGTTTTTTAATTGTTAAATGAATTGATCAAGAATTTCTTTTAATTCATCTTTGGGTCTGTAGCCAACAATTGCTCTGGCTTCTTTCTCTTTTGTTTCCGGATTAGTGGTGATCAGCATCATGGTCGGAATGCTTTGAATCTGGAAAGCGCCGGCAGTTTGCGGGTTGGCATCGACATCGAGTTTGCAGACTTTTAATTTGCCATCATACTCTTCGGCAATCGCTTCGACTACAGGAGCCACCATACGACAGGGACCACACCAGGTTGCCCAAAAATCTACAAAGACAGGAAGATCGGATTGTAGTGCCTCTTTTTCAAAATTAGCATCGGTTAAATCATGTACCATTTAATATGCTCCTTTCAAGCTTTAGAAAATCGGGTCTTGAATTTCCCCGTGAATTTCTCTCGTTGCCTTAATAATAACAAAAATAAATCAAAAAGCAAGTCTTTCTTCTTTTAATGTGACCAAGTCACCTCGAATCCGGGTTTTTACCGCTCTAAAGTTAAATTATCAGGGGAAATTTCAAGTTTTGACCTCTGATAAGACCAGCACCTACTAAATGCCTTGGAAATTGTATTAAAATAAGTATTTCTGGTGGCAAAAGGTTTTAGAGGTTAAATATCTTGACAAATACTGGCCCACCAATTATAATTTCTTAAGTATATAGATGAAAGTAAATGAAGTTTACATCAATCCATCCAGTGTAAACAAGTATGAAAGGAGGATGGTTTCCGGCATGAATGTTTATGGCAGGTTGCTCAAGGAGTTCATGGCAAAATACTGGGCTCGTTATACCCTGGCTTTTGTTTTGGTCAACATTATTTCTTTAATGACCTTGATCACACCGTTGTTAACAGAGAAGATTATCGATGAATTTCTACCGGCAGGTGATTTCCGCGGTATAGTCACTTATTCCCTTATAGTTTTGGGCGTGGCGTTGCTTCGAGCTTTAATTACATTTTCTCAACGCTACAATATTCAATACACAGCTCAAAGAGTTATCTATGACGTTAGGAATAGATTGTACCAGCATTTGCAAACTCTATCGTTTAGCTTTTTTGATTCAAGCAGAACCGGTGAACTGATGAGTAGAATGACTTCCGATGTCTCTACTTTGCAAAGAGCGATGGGAATGGGTTTTATTAACCTGTTTTCAAACACACTCACCATCATCTACACATTAGCAATTCTCTTGAATAAAAATGTCGAATTGACTTTGATGTCTCTAGTCTTTATGCCATTCTTAATTTGGTCAGTTTCAGTTTTTGCTGTTAAGGTAAGACCGACATTTCGTATTGTTCGCGAGCAATTGGGAGTTTTTACCGCTACTATGCAGGAGAGTATAACCGGTGTTAGAGTGGTTAAAGCTTTTGCTCAAGAGGAATATGAAATTGAAAAGTTTAGAGAACAAAACAGAGAGTATTATGAAAAGAACCTGATATCCGTTCGCTTGGAAGCTTTTTATGGCCCCTTGATGAGCTTTATCTCCACTATGGGAACAGTTTTTCTGATTTGGTATGGTGGTCGTAAAGTTGTCATGGGTGATATCAGCTTAGGTGAATGGACAGTTTTTAACACCTTGATTGTTCAATTGATTCAACCGATTAGATCTTTCGGTTGGCTGGTTTCCATGGTTCAAAGAGCCAGTGCTTCCGGTCAGAGAATCTTTGAAATTCTGGATACACAAAGTGATGTTTCCGATGCTCCCGATGCAATAGAATTACCCCCCGTTGTCGGACATGTTCGCTTTGAAGACGTATCCTTCAGTTACGATAACAATTTCTATGTCTTAGAAGATATAGATTTGGATGTTCAACCAGGTCATACCATTGCCATATTAGGCTCAACCGGATCCGGAAAGAGTTCCTTGATCAATTTGGTACCCCGTTTTTATGATCCACAAAAAGGTAGGATTACAATCGATGGTCATGATTTAAGGGATGTTACCGTTGAATCCTTGCGCAACCAAATCGGAATCGTTTTACAAGAAACCTTCTTGTTCAATGATTCATTGCGCAACAATATTTCTTATGGTCGCCCTGATGCTACGATGGATGAAATAGTTGGAGCTGCTAAATCAGCGAAGATTCACGATTTCATTATGACTTTGCCTGAAGGCTATGAGACAGTCGTCGGGGAAAGAGGCGTCGGTCTGTCCGGTGGACAAAAACAGAGGATGGCAATAGCCAGAGCCCTCTTGATGAGAGCCAGGGTTTTAATCCTCGATGAATCCACCTCCAGTGTTGATACAGAAACAGAAAGAGCAATCCAGCAGGCCTTTGCAGTTTTAACGGAAAATTGCACAACCTTTGTCATAGCACAGCGTTTGAGTACTATTCGCAATGCTAACAGAATTATCGTTTTGGATAAAGGAAGAGTCATTCAAGAAGGAACCCATGATGAGCTATTGGCTCAGGAAGGCGGAGTATATCATCAGATTTATCAGATGCAATTACGACCCCAAGAAGAATCGCCTTTTGAAGAAGATGGTAAGAGAAAGGCGGGTGATTAAGTATGGGCATGAGAGGAATGAGGGGTAGCCAAGAGGATCTTAAGCCTTTGAATGAACTTGATCCTCAACTATTTATCAGATTGTGGGCCTACATTAGACCCTATATGGGTGTAACATTGATTTCGATTTTCTGTATGCTCATGACTTCTGCAACCAGCTTGATAGCGCCGACCCTTTTGCGCTACGCCATCGATAATGGAATGCAAGCCAAGAACTTAAAGGTCATCAACCAGGTTGTAATAGCCTATATCTTAGCCTATGGAGGAAACTGGTTCTTTACCTATTGGCAAACCTATCTGATGTCAAAAGTTGGTCAGGATATAGTTTTCGATATTCGCCAAGATCTTTTTGTAAAATTGCAGACCTTGGGTCTGGAGTTTTATGATAAATGGCAGGCTGGTCGTGTCATGTCTCGTTTGACTAACGACGTAGACGCCCTGCAACAATTGGTCACCTCAGGTTTGACCAATATCATCAATGATGTTTTCACCTTAATTACCATTGTTATTATAATGTTGAGAATGAATTGGCGCTTAGCTCTAATTACATTCATGACAGTTCCCCTTATATTATTTACTACTCTCTTCTTTACCAGAAGAATGAGAGCTGCTTATTTTGTAGTCAGACGCACTATTGCTGACGTCAATGCTAACCTGCAAGAAAGTATCTCCGGCATCAAGGTAACACAATCCTTTACCCGTGAAGATCAAAATGCAGACCGCTTTGATGCTGTAAACTTGAGTAACTTTGAAGCGAATATGAAAGCCAGCGTTTTGCAAGCTGCCTTTTTCCCTTCAGTTGAATTGATTTCTGCTTTAGGCTCAGCTTTAGTCCTGGGCTTTGGTGGAATCTTCATTGTCAACAATGTTGGTGGCATGACAGTGGGTACAGTCAGTGCTTTCTTGATTTATGTCACTCGCTTCTTCTGGCCGATTAGAGACTTATCCAATGTATTGAATACAATTCAATCTGCAGGAGTTTCCTTAGAGAGAATTTTCGAATATATGGATGAAGAACCTGACGTGGCCGACAGCGAAAATGCTATAATTTTACCGCCGATTAACGGCGAAGTGGAATATCGCAATGTAGACTTTTCCTATGTGCCTGGTCAGCAAGTTCTCTATGATATCAACTTTACTGTCCATAAAGGCCAAACAGTTGCTTTTGTTGGAGCAACCGGGGCAGGAAAGAGCTCTATCATCAATCTTCTGAGTCGTTTCTATGATCCCCAGGGCGGGGCTATCTATATTGACGGTCACGATATTAAAGAAGTAACCGTGCACTCATTGCGCAGTCAATTGGGCATTGTTTTGCAGGATACCTTTGTCTTCTCGGGAACGGTCAGAGACAACATCCGCTATGGTAAACCTCGAGCCAGCGATGAGGAAGTTATTGAAGCTGCTAAAGCTGTCAATGCTCATGACTTTATCATGCGCTTGCCTGATGGCTATGATACTGAGGTACAGGAGCGAGGTTCTCGTCTCTCGGTAGGTCAAAGGCAATTGATCTCATTTGCCAGAACCCTCTTGATTGACCCGGCTATTTTGATACTCGATGAAGCTACATCAAGCGTTGATGCTTATACGGAACTTTTGATCCAGAGAGCACTCGATCGTTTGTTGACCGGCAGAACAGCTTTGGTCATTGCTCATAGGTTATCGACTATACGTAATGCCGATGTAATCTACGCTTTGGATCAAGGTCATATTGTAGAACATGGTAGTCATAGCGAATTGCTGGAAGGCGATGGAGTTTACAGAAAACTTTATGAAATGCAGTTCAAAGATCAAGGCGATTATGATAGTCAGCATGAAGAAGAGTAAGTTGGTCAAGCAAGTTTAGAAATAAAATTAGATAAAAAAAGGGCTGTAGCAATTTTCCTTTTGCTACAGCCTCTTTTGTTTTTTAGAAGCAATTAAATTTTAGGTTTCGTAAAAATGCGGCTCTCTGCACAATCAGGTTTTACTGAGGCTCTTCTTCGTCTTCTTCGTCCTCAACAACGATTGCGGTTTCCTCTTCTTCGTCCTCAACAACGATTGCGGTTTCCTCTTCTTCGTCTTCAACCACGATTGCAGTTTCTTCTTCTTCTTCAACTTCGAAGACAGTTTCTTCTTCAGCTTCTTGCTCTTCAACCTCGTCGATGATTTCTTCCTCTTCAAGGCATTCTTCCTGGTCATCTTCGCAAATTTCTTCTTCACAATCAGCATCGGCAATTTCTTCCGGCTCAGTAGCTATTTCTTCAAAATCTTGACAAGCTTCCTTTTTTGCTTGCATGGTTCTTTGAATAGCTTTTCCAATTAAAAATCCGATTAAATTCAAAAACGCGACGAACGCTATTAATTTTGCGATTAAAATAAGAGTTCTTCTAGTTTCTTTTTTCATTTTTACACCTCCATAGCTTGTTGCTGCTTTTATTGTAACATATTTTGCTTGGGTTGGTAAGGTAGGGAGAAATATTTAATTGAAAGAACGATAGATTCTCAAGGGGCGCTTAGAAATGGCTGCCAGAACATTGCCCACTGAAGTGCCACTTCTTTTGAGCAATTCATAGACATCAATTTCTTGATTACCGCTTTTACCGAGAATCACTACTTCGTCGTAGGTCTTCACACCTTCAATATGGGTGACATCGATCAGAGTTTGGTCCATGCAGATAGCAACCACCGGCGCTCGTTGTCCTCTGATAATTACTTGGCCATTCTTTTCCACCTGCTTGCTGACCAAAGATCTGAGGTAGCCGTCGCTGGAACCAAAGCCTGCAATAGCTATAATTGAATCTTTTTTAGCCTGGAAAAAACCACCATAGCCTGCAGTTTCTCCTTTTTTAACCCTGCGAGTGTGGGTAATAAAGGATGTCCAACGTAAAACTGGCTCCAATTTTAAACGATTGAACTCACCCTCAGCCGTGTCATAGCCATAAAAAAGAGCAGCTGGTCTTACCAGGTTATAATGAGAACGACGGGAGACAATAATAGCATCGCTACCGGCGGCATGAATCCATCTGAGGCTTAATCCTGCAGCTTTAATTTGTTCAATGGCTTCCTCGAAAAGATCTAACTGAGCATTGCTGACGATTTCATCAGCCTCATCGGCGTTGGCCAGATGGGTGAAGACACCTTCGACTTTCAAGTTTTCTAACTTTTTTAATCCTTCTAGTAAAAATTCTAGCTCTGAACCGGGGGCGACTCCTAAGCGATGCATGCCACTGTCAATCTTGAGATGAACGGATAATACCTTGTCTGCATCTTTAGCCATTTGATTTAAAGTCTGAGCAGTTTCCAAATTATAACAGGCTGTGACTAAATCATGTTGAACAACAGCAGGTAAGGCCTTTTTGGGTATGCCGGCTAAAATCATCAGAAAGCCTTGAAAACCATTTTGACGTAAAGAGACAGCCTCTTCAACAGTGGCAGTGGCCAGCATATCTATTAGGCCGCTCTGCAAGGCTAAATCGGCCATTTCCAATAAGCCGTGACCATAGCCCATGGATTTGATCACATACATGATCTTTGTTTCAGGATCGAGATATTCTCTGACCTTACGGATGTTGTTATGAAACTTTTCCGGATCGATGGTTACTAGGCAATTTGCTAGATCTTCTTGGTTGATCATTTTAACTTTCGTCCTCCTCTTCGTCGCCGTCAAAATCATGGGGATAGCCCCAGCCGCCGTGATAAGTGCAGGCTTCTGCACCTTTCTCAGCAGCAAATTTAGCAGCAGTAGATAAATCGTATTTGTATAAAAGATATGCCGTTAGAAAACCAGCAATGAAGGCATCTCCGGCACCTAAGGTGTCGATAGCTTTGACTGAAACTATATCTTGTTGATGCCTCTGGCCTTCTAAAGAAAAATAGGAACCTTTGAGTCCTCTGGTGATAATCACTAAAGGACAGCCCAACTGGTGACATTTATCTGCCACTTCGTCTCTTTGGCCAGCTGATAAATCTGCTCCTGAGAAAAAGGCAAAGTCTAAATGGGGGCAGACCTTGTTGAGATATTCGTCATTTCTTCTTTTGTTAGAAAAATCGAAAGAGACCAGGGCTCGCTTTTTAAACTGAGGAAGAAGTTCTTCCGTATGGGAAAAACAGCTGGAATGAATCAAGTCGAACTTTTCCATATAATTTAAATCCGCTTTGACCAAATTCAAACGGACCAGATGTTGAGCAGTGTCTTGACGAGATTTAACGAAAACTCTATCACCGTCGATTAGAGTGACTAAAGGAGCGCCGCTTCGTCCTATCATAGTTCGACTGCGCTGAAAGGAGACTCCTTCAGCAGTCAAGCTGTTTTTTATGTGTTCAGCCTTTTTATCGTTGCCGAAAATACCCAGATAGGCGACATGATCAAAGCCGAATCTTTTAGTCTTGACAGCTACGTTGACGGCATTGCCACCGGGATAATACTTTTTCTGATCCAAGTAGCAATCGGCTACATTGTCACCGATACATAGAATTTTCATCGAATCACCTCGTCTAGTATTTCATTTTCCACTAATATTTCATTTTCCACATATAGCGTCGAAGGGATAGGGCAGGTCTCTCTGTTCAGCTAGCTTGGCTGCCATAAATTTTCAAATAAGTCAGCTAATTTTTGTCCAGAGAGGAATCGACTAGATTGCTACTAATCCATAAACTTCTTGCCCAATTGCTATATCTAATATTTCATTTTCCACATATAGCGTCGAACGGATAGAGGATGGCCCCTCTGTTCTGCTAATTCGGTTGCAAAGAGACGTAGAACAGGTGCGGCAATTAAAGGAGCGAAATATTTTTTCAAATTTTCCTCAATTCCATCGTAGCAGAATTCGCTTGTATCAACTACTGTAATTTTGTCGCTAAACTTCTGGGTGAAAGCTATGGCTCTTGCTTCTAATTGACCATCGTTTTCAATGTTCTTGAGGATAATCATAGGCACATCAAAATCTGTAATTTCAAAGGGCCCATGGAAAAACTCGCCGCTATGGAGGGCCTGGCTGTGAATCCACTGCATCTCCATTAGAATACAGATGGCAAAAGAATAAGCCACAGGATAGGTTATACCGCTGCTCATAGTATAGATAATTGGCTCTCTCTTCCAGGCTTTACCTAGATCTTCCGCCCATTCTTTATACTTTTCCAATGTTTGTTTTAAGTTTCTTGGGTAGACTTCTAAAATTCCATCAATCATCTTTTTGTATTTTGGATCAGGTTGCAATTCATCTAAAATGGCAAAAAGAAGTCGATAGAGCAGAGCGTTGCTATACTCATTGACCTCAGCCTCATCACCGGTGGAATAGTGAATGCGGTATTCAGCTTCTTGCCACAAAGGAGAATCGACTAGATGAGAAAATCCTATTGTCAAAGCTCCTTTTTCTCGTGCGAATTTTGCCGCAGCTACAGTTTCCGGAGTGTTTCCGGAAGTTGAGCATAAAATCACTACCGAACCTGGTCCTAAAGCTTTGGGATTACGTTGGGTAAATTCGGCGGAAGAGTAAGCAAAAGCAGGAAATTCTGTTTCTTGTTCGATTAAATATTGCCCGGGCATCAAAACAGCCAAAGAGCCACCACAAGCGACAAAATAAAAGTTGCGAATAGGATATTTCGAAACGGCTGTGACGGCTCGTAATATTTGTTGCTGGTGTTCTTGCATATAAAAAAGCCTCCTTTACGCTTAAATTAAATTATCATAGATATTCTATGAGTTGCCAAGATAGTCCTGTATCTGTCTTTGAGAGGCATCGGAGAAGACTTTTATTTTTAGAAAAGACAATCAATAAAATCAGAAGTTATTCTTCGGTTGAATAGTCGCAAATATCTCTAAATCAAATGATTTTGTGCAGCTGCACTTTAACAATCTACAAAAACCTGGAAAAAACATGCTTGACAAAGTTTAATAAAACAAGTATCATAGCAAAGCACTCTCGAGAACGACCTCGT
>LSQX01387187.1_pt1 | contig 13682 bp, 13 predicted proteins | sample 654561 | NCBI WGS metagenome assembly LSQX01 (sample SAMN04489861, study PRJNA283612) | anaerobic digester metagenome | isolation source: 4 biogas reactors fed with cattle manure at either 37C or 55C with and... | place: Denmark: Kongens Lyngby | collected 2014 | reverse complement strand
ACTCGGCAGGCACCGCACATACCGGTCCCGTCTACCATAATGGGGTTAAGGCTGACTGTAAGAGGAATATCATACTCCTTTGTAATCCAGCTAACTGCCTGCATCATTGGGGGAGGTCCCACAGCAAATGCCTTATCAAAAATTTCACCGTTTTCTATGAGTTTCTTAAAGGGCTCAGTAATAAGGGCCTTATCTCCGCAGGTCCCATCATCACTAACTAAAATATAGGAATCAGAGAGAACCTCAAGTTCATCCTCCATAATGAGATGGTCCTTACAGCGAACTCCTTGAAGAACGGTCAGATGATTTCCTGCCTCTTTCAGGGCCTTTAAAACAGGTTTAAGCGGAGCTGCACCAATGCCTCCGGCCAGACAGGCCACCCGACCATAGTTTTCAATGACTGAGGGCTGTCCCAAGGGACCAGCGACATCCCTTATGAAATCTCCTGTTTTCAGACTGCATAAAATATCCGTGCTATAACCTACTTTTTGAACTATCAGGCGGAGGGCTCCATCAGATGCCTCAACAATCGTAAGAGGAATTCTCTCAGCTTTTTCTCCAGTCCGTACAACCACAAACTGTCCGGCCTTAAATTTATCAGCGACGGGGGCATTTTCAACCCAGATTTCACGGATATCTCTACCTATCCATTTTGCCGAGAGTATCTTATTCATTTTCTCTCACTGATGATTCTGGCCGTCTCACGAGCTATTAAAAGCTCCTCATCTGTCGGCACCACCATAACCTTTACTTTAGATGAATCTGGAGAAATTATTCCTTCAACTCCCCTGGCTTTTTTGTTTTTTTCCTTATCTATAGATATACCCAGATAGTCCATATCCTGGCAGGTGTATTCACGCAATTCTACTGAATTTTCTCCTATACCAGCAGTAAATATCAGAAGATCCAAGCCATTCATCTGTGCAGCATATGAGCCTATAAAATGCTTGATTCTAAGAGCCGTCATATCCACTGCCAGCTGGGCACGCTCATGGCCTTCCTTACAACTCTCTATAATTTCCCTAAAATCACCAGAAACTCCAGATATTCCAGCCAGACCCGAGTACTTGTTTATAAGGGTATTGGCTTCACACTGAGAAAGTGATTCTTTGCCCATAAGATAGAGAAGTATCATGGGATCAAAATCTCCTGACCTGGTTCCCATCACAAGACCAGCAAGAGGAGTAAATCCCATTGAAGTATTTACTGATTTACCCCCATCTATGGCGCAAATACTGGCCCCATTTCCAAGATGACAGCAAATAATCTTAAGTTCCTCAATGGGTTTTCCCACCATCTCTGCAGCCCGGGCCGATACATACCTATGCGAGGTCCCATGAAATCCATATCTTCTGATACCATACTTGGTATAAAGCTCATAGGGAAAAGCATACATATAGGAACTGGGCTCCATGGATTGATGAAAGGCCGTATCAAATACAGCCACCTGGGGCTGATCTGGTATAAGGTCTTCAATAGCCTCTATCCCGGCCAGATGGTGAGGATTATGAAGGGGAGCAAGTTCAATACATTCCTTGATATCATTCTTTACATCTTCGGTGACATAGACAGGACCAGTATAGTGCTCTCCGCCATGGACAACCCTATGGCCGACGCCGTATATATCCTTAAAATCCTTGATAACACCAAGTTTCTCATCTGTCAAAAGTTCAAAGAGTATCTTTATTCCCTGAGTATGAGTCTTTACTTCTCTGACAAGTTTAGCATCTTTATAGTCTTCACCTTCTAAATAATGATGGTTAACTACGGCATCATCTAATCCTATTCGCTCTATCAGACCCCGGGCAAGTCTGCGTGAATTTTTCATATCCATCAGCTCATATTTAACCGAAGAGCTTCCGCAATTTAATACTAGAACATTCATTGAAGTCATAGAAAATACTCCTTATCTTCCCATGAGAAAATACCTTCTCCATCTGGAAAAAAGAACTCAAGTTCTCTCTTCGCTGATTCAGGAGAATCCGATCCGTGAACCGCATTGTGCCTATTATCCGAGGCATACTTACGCCGTATCGTTCCCGGATCTGCAATGGCTGGATTGGTTTTTCCTATGAGTTGCCTGCTTCTTACTATGGCATTCTCACCACTAATAGCCAGCACAAGAATTGGATTGGAGGTCATAAAATCTAAAAGAGGCTCCCAAAAGGGCTTGCCAAGATGCTCAGCATAAAATTCAGAGGCCTCTTCCTCATTTAAGAGAAGCATCTTTGCCCCAATTACCCTAAGATTCTCTACCTCAAATTCGCTAATCACTTTTCCTATATTTCTATTAGAAAAAGAATCCGGTTTTACAATTACAAGTGTTTTTTCAAAATTCATTTAATCTCTCCGCTGAAAATACTCTTTCCCCGGGAATCAATCCCGACTATGGCAGGGAAATCCTCTACCTCTATTCTATATACCGCCTGGGGCCCGAATTCTTCAAAAGCCAAAACCTCCGCTTTTTTAACGGTCCCTCCATAGAGGGCCCCACAACCCCCGTAGGCGACCAAATAAACTCCACCGCTCTCCCTGATTGCATCAGATACTTCCTGACTTCTCGGACCCTTTCCTATGGTGACCGCCAGACCCTTTTTATAGAGCTCCGGCGTAAAGGGATCCATCCGGTAGGATGTGGTAGGACCGCAGGATCCAAGAGGATAGTTCTCTTTAGCAGGAGTTGGACCTGTATAATATATACCACTTCCTTTAAGTTTAAAAGGCCAGTCAGCTTTTCCAGAAGATATTAGTTTGTGAACCCTGTCTCTTGCAGTAAATAGCTCACCAGAAATAAAAATTTCTTCACCAGCTTTTAAGCCACTTAAACCTTCTATATTGTCCAGTGGTAATGAAAAAGATTTCATAATCTAAATTTTCTATATCTGTTAGCCCAGCAACCCAGATGGACAGCAAGCGGAAGACCCGCAATATGGGCAGGAAATTTCAAAACTTTTACGCCAAGAGCCGTATACTTTCCCTTAAAGCCTCCGGCTCCAAGACCCAGCCCATTTACCTCATCAAGAATTTTCTTCTCAAAATCATTGGGCTTAAAATCAATCTCTGTAAGGGCTTTTGATGAAAGTTCCACGGCTTTTGAGGCAGTCCCACCAAGACCTATACCAATTAAATAAGGGGTGCAGGGACGGGCAGCAGCTTCTTCAGCAGCGGCAACAATTTCCTTAATTATCCTTGTTTGTCCGCTTCCGGGAGGAAGCATATGGAGAGAAGTATAATTTTCACTTCCAAAGCCCCGGGCAGCTACTACAACCTCCACATAATCTGTATCATTATACTCAATATGTATAATCGGACGGACATCGTCCATAGAAGCCCGAAGAAGGCCACTAGAATGGGCAGCACGAATCCCTTGAGTTGCTGCATAAGACAAGTTAAGACTGGCTAGGGGTGAGTTTTTGCCTACACTTAACCAGACTTCAAATACGCCAGTATCCTGGCAGACTGGAATTTTCCCTTTTTCGGCCTGAAAAGAGTTCTCAATTATTCTTGAAAACACCTTTTTCTCTAAACCTTGAGAATTTTCCTCTGCCTGGTTTAGGGCCTGTAAAAGATTTTTTGGCAGACGGATGACTGCCTTCTCCGCCTCAGAGGCGAAAATTTGGGCTATTTCCGTCTCTGGCTCCATTTTTTATCCCAACCTCTCGCAGATGGCCTCACCCATACGACTGGTAGAAACATAGGAAGTATCCGAAGAGTCTTTGAGATCAAAAGTCACATCCTTGCCTTCGGCTATTACATCGGCTACTGCCGCTTCAAGCCGGTCGCTAGCCTCCTTTTCACCAATATACCTGAGCATCATAACTCCCGATAAAATAGTAGCAGTCGGATTTACCTTATTCTTCCCCTTAAGTAGCGGAGCACTTCCATGTGTAGGCTCAAAAAGAGCATAGTCTGTCCCAATATTTGCTCCGGGCGCTAGACCGATACCACCCACAAGAGCGGCCGCCAGATCTGATATGATATCTCCATAAAGATTGGGAAGAACCAAGACATCATAGTGATGGGGATTTTGGGCAAGTTGCATTGCCATATTATCAACAATCCTGTCTTCAAACTCAATTTCAGGATGCCTTTTAGCTACCTGTCGGGCAATATCCAGAAAAAGACCATCGGTATCTTTCATTATATTGGCTTTATGAACTGCTGTTACATGTTTACGGTCGAATTTCTTGGCATGATCGAAGGCATATTCGACTATTCTTTCAGAGCCCATTTTCGATATGGGTTTTATACTTATGCCAGCATCCTCGCGGATTGTAATGTTTTGTTTTGCCATAAATTCTCTAAAATCAGCGGCACCTTGTGAGTCCCAGCTAAACTCAATACCGGCATATAAATCCTCGGTATTTTCCCGGACTATCACCAAATCCACGCCCTCATAGAGTGCCCTAACCCCCTTATAGTACTTGCAGGGTCTAACGCAGGCATAGAGATCAAGTTCTTTTCTCAGTGCAACATTCACGCTTCTATAACCCGTTCCTACTGGAGTGGTTATGGGACCTTTTATGGCAATCTTGTTTCTTTTTATTGATTCAATGACAGAATCCGGAAGAGGAGTTCCTTGCTTCTCCATAACATCAATACCGGCCTCTTGGACATCCCATTCTATGCTAACTCCTGTAGCCTCGATACATTTTCTTGTAGCATCTATTACTTCAGGACCCGTGCCGTCGCCAGGTATCAGGGTTATAGTGTATTTCTTCACTCTTGCTCCTTTTTCACATACTCCTTAAGACCACCAGCCTCAAGAATGTTTTTCATTGTTTCCATAAGAGGCGCAACCTTAATTTTCTCACCCTTGGTCAAGTTTTCTACGATTCCCTCTTCTGGAAGTATTCTAAGTTCATCTCCGCTTGAAATACCGCTTGTATCACACTCTATTGGATAAAGTCCTATATTAATTGCATTACGGAAAAATATTCTTGCAAAGCTTTTGGCGAGAACCGCTGCCACTCCAGACTCTTTAATAATCAAAGGAGCATGCTCTCTTGATGAACCACAGCCAAAGTTTTCATCCGCAACGACAAAATCCCCAGGCTTCATATTTTTGATAAATTCCGGATCTGCATCTTCAAGCGTATGCTGGGCCAACTTCTTAATATTTGATCTTAAATGGAAATATTTACCTGGACATATTAAGTCGGTTGAAATGTTTTCTCCAAACTTAAAAGCCTTACCTCTGAGTTCTTCTTTCATATCGCCTCCTTAAGGACTGCTTATCTCACCGCTCAAGGCTGCCGCGGCGGCCGTTGCGGGAGAGGCTAGATATATGAAGCTCTCTCCACAACCCATCCTTCCCTTAAAATTTCGATTTGCCGTTGAAAGACAGGCCTCGCCTTGTCCAAGAATTCCTCCCTGGATTCCCACACAGGGGCCACATCCGGGAGTTCCAATCATGGCACCGGTCTCCATAAAACTATCTAAAAGCCCCTCTCTCATGGCCTCTAAAAATATTTTCTTAGATGCTGGCGTAATGATAAATCGAACATTAGGATTTTTGGTTTTTCCTCTTGTGATTTTTTCAGCATCACGAAGGTCCTCAAGCCGACCTCCAGTACAGGTTCCTATAAACACCTGGTCAATCTTGATCTTTTCCTTCTGCAATTCCTCCACTGTGGTCACATTATCCACGGAATGCGGTGCGGCAACCTGGGGTTTGAGCTCAGAAAGATTGATTTTTATTTCTCTTTCGTATTCAGCCCCATCATCTGCTCTCAATCTCTCAAAGTCGAATGAAACCCCCCTATGCTCAAGGATATAGTCGGCAACCTTATCATCAGCAGGCATAATCCCGTTTTTAGCACCAGCTTCAATGGCCATATTGCAGATAGTTAAACGGCTCTCCATAGATAGGGTTTCCACTCCTGGTCCAGTAAACTCTAGGGCCTTATATGTAGCACCTGAGGCACCAAGTTCACCTATAAGATAGAGAATCAAATCTTTTGCCAGGGTGGGATAAGTCAGTTCTCCTTCAAGAACAATTTTTATAGCCGAGGGTACCTTGAGCCAAATTTTCCCTGTCGCCATGGCTACTGCTATGTCGGTAGAACCATAACCAGAGGCAAAAGCACCGAAGGCTCCTGCCATACAGGTATGGGAGAAAGCTCCAACAACCACATCTCCAGGAACCACGCAATCTTCTGCCATCAACTGGTGGCAGACACCTTCGCCCACTTCAAAAAGTCTCATAGAATATTTTTCAGAGGCCTTTCTGAGTTTTATATGATTATCAGAGAGTTCCGATTTTGAAGAAGGGGAGGCATGATCTAAAAATATGCACTGCCTATCTGGATTAGTCACTCCCTTACCCAGTTCTTCAATCACATCCATGGTCAAGGGACCAGTACCATCTTGGACAAGCGCCCAATCTATATTTACAAATACCACCTCGCCAGCCTTAACCTTTCTACCAGCCCCAGCTGACAATATTTTCTCTGTAAGGGTCTGTTTCATCTCACTCCTCATTAATTATTTAACATCTAAACCAGAAAAACTAAATTTTCTATTTAAGCCCCAAGCCACGGAGAATTTCTTCAGCCTCCAAGGCCGCTTCTCTTAGCAAGGTAAGTTCTTTTTCGGGAAGTAGAAAATCCTCTTCAATTTTAATAATACCACTTGCACCCAGACGAATAGGAAGGCCCGTATAAACTTCCGGAAGATTAAATGCTCCACCTGTAAAGACAGATGCTGGCAAAAGCTCCCCTGTGTCATTGGCAATAGCGCGGACCATTTTAGCTACCGAGGCCGCCGGAGCATAATAGGCAGTCCCATCCTTAAGAAGTTCCAGTATCTCACCGCCCCCTTTTCTGGCACGACTCTGCATGGCAAGGATTTTTTCCTGGGATATTTTTTTATTGATATCCTCTCCTTCGGCTTTGGCATCGGGAGAAAAAACCATCTTGTCTCCGTGGGGTCCCAGTATCATTGCTTCTACCTTAGAAGGTACTACACCTGCCTCTTTAGCTATAAAATATCTGTAACGGGCAGAATCCAGAACCCCCGCCATTCCCAGCACTCTCTCTGGAGGAAAGCCTGTATAGGTCATAGCAGCATAGGAAGTTATATCCAAAGGATTTGTCACAAGAATCAAAATAGTCTCTGGTGCCAACTCCTTTACCTTCTCAGTCACGCCCTTTACGATATCTAGGTTTATTCCGATAAGTCCGTCGCGACTCATTCCAGGCTTTCTAGATATCCCGGCCGTCATCACTATGATATCGGAGTCTGCCAAATCATTGATATCTTCACTTCCCCAGACCTGGCCGGTAAAGCCATGAAGAGGGGCCGACTCCATTATATCAAGAGCCTTACCTATGGCCCGCCCCTCTTTTATATCAATGAGAACTATTTCGGGATAATTTTCCTGAGCCAGCAGGAAGGCCAGATGGCCTCCAACTGCGCCAGCTCCTACGACCGTTATTCTCACTGGCGGACCAGAGCCTCAAAAGCTATATCAATTCCAAGAACTCCCACAATCCTATCCTCAGCATTTCTTATGGGCGCCGAAACTGTTATACAGAGGCGGTTGGTAATCCGAGATATCAAGAAGTCAGATACAAAGGCTGTACCAGTCTTTATGGGCTGTGAAAACCACTCTCTATCGGTATATATTATCCCAACATTGCCCCGCTCATAATTCCCAGAATAATCGGGATCTACGATATTACGGGTAGTCTTAATTCCTTCCCTGTTAACCACATAGAGAAACTGGATAAAATTGTACTTTTCTATCACCTTCTCCATGGCCGGTTCCTGCAATTCAACATCCATGCTTTTTATAGCATCTGTTGCAGCAAGGTCTTCTACAATCCGGACGGCAATATGGGCAGCCTTCCTCTTAAGTCGTTCAAACTCAGAATCGAAAAATTTCGGAAAACACTCTTTAACGTAATACTCCATCTCTTCATTAGACATGGATGTAGTCCGTCCCTTATCATATTCTTCCATTATCAATTCATAGACCCGAATAACATTAGGATCATCTTTAGTGACCTGCTCACCATTTTTATATTTCAGATAATTGTTCATCCAGAGAGCAACTCCGGCAGCACCTGATTTATCCGTGATGGCTACACCCATGGGTCTGTCAAGGAGCTTTGTCGTATCAAAAATATTGTAAATCTCCTCATTTTTTATCAGACCGTCAGCATGGATACCGGCCCGGGTAGTGTTAAACTCGCTTCCTACAAAAGGAAAAGAAATGGGTATACTATCACCAAGTTCATTCCGGTAGTAATTGCCAATCTTTGTGATTACTTTTGGGTCAACGCCATTTCGCTCCTTCTTGAGGCTCATATAATCAATTATTAGGCCTTCAATGGGTGGATTACCAGTTCTCTCACCGAAACCAAGCAGGGTCCCATTGACAGCACCTGCTCCATAGAGCCAGGCATAAACACCGTTAATCAAAACCTTATGAAAGTCATTATGACCGTGCCACTCAAGGTTTTCCGACGGAACACCGCAGACATGCCTGAGAGTGTGAATTATTTTCGGTACTCCTCTAGGCAGACTAACCTGGGGATGGGGAACTCCGTATCCCAGAGTATCGCAAGCCCGGATTTTGATTGGTATACCGCTCTCTTTTGACCGCTCCATGAGTTTTTTCACAAAAGGAATAACAAAAGCGTCAAAATCCGCCCGAGTAATATCCTCTAAATGACAACGGGGGATAATCCCCGCCTCAAGAGCTGCATCCACCACTTCAAGATACTTATCCATTGCTTCCTGATGGGTTAGATTTAACTTAAGAAATATATGGTAGTCTGAAGCGGAAGTTAGGATTCCGGTTTCTTTCAGCTCCATCTGCTTTACAAGTTTAAAATCATTGGGTGTCGCCCTAATCCATCCAGTTATTTCAGGAAATTTCAAATCTTTTTCCTGACAACGACGGACCGCGTCCTTATCCTTGTTGCTATAGAGGAAAAACTCACTATAGCGGATTATGCCATTGGGGCCTCCCAACTCATGCATAAGCGTGTATAGGTCCACTATCTGCTGGACGCTATAAGGAGAGCGGGCCTGCTGGCCATCCCTGAATGTAGTATCAGTAATCCAAAAATCTTCCGGTAGGTCCATTTCTACCGAGTCCTTATCAAAAGTTATGTAAGGAACCTCGGTATAGGGAAATATTTCCCTGAAGAGATTCATATCTTTATTCTTATTCATATATTTTTTCCTTTCTTCTTTAGTTCTTCTGCATATAGTGCATTCAATTTTTCTGACATATTTCTTATATCAAAACCGGCTTCAAAAGAAGCGGCTGCACCTTCTGCCACAAGCTGCCTAAGTTTTTTATCATTTAGCAGATTATGGGAATATTTAACCAGACTGTCAACATCACTTTGTGAGGCCAGAAAACCATTGTAACCGTCCCTTATCACATCCACCGCACCGTCAGCGGAAGTAGCGACAACCGGCACACCGGAAGCCATGGCCTCCAAAAAAACCCTTGCCAGCCCCTCAAAATGAGCTGTGTGGAGCATTATATCAAATCCAGGGATAAGGTTCTCGGGATCCTCTCTCCAGCCCGGCAAAAAGAGTCTTTTCTCTAGGCCCTGTTTAAGAACCTCACTCTCAAGCTCTTTTCTCAGCACCCCGTCTCCGAAAACTACAAAGTAGTAGTTTCCCATACGGGCTAATTCCGAAGCAGCCTGAATAAAAATCTCCAGACCTTTCTGGGGTTTAAAACAAGAGACATTACCTACAAGAAGAGCATCCTTGTCCAGTCCCAAGGATTCACGCAAGCTTTCCCTAACCTCACTTTTACGGCCCCGGAATTTATCGGGATTGATTCCGCTATGGTCAAGGTAATATCTCTTTTTAGGACCAATATTTTCAGCAAGAGCTTTCTTTCGGTTGGCCTTAGCGACAGTTATAAGAATGTCAGAAATATGTGCTGTCAGTCTCTCCGCCGCCACAAATGTTTTTCTAACCAGAGGGTGCTGAAGCGGAGTAAAGCCAAAACCGTGGAAGGTATGTATTACTATCGGAACCCTAGCAAAATAAGCAGCCCAACGACCCAAAATGCCAGCCTTTGATGAATGAGTATGGACAATATCCGCCCTGAGAGGCAAGAGATAAAAAAACATCCATACCAGGGCAGCAAAATCCAAGAAAGGACAAAGCTCTCTTCGTAAAAACGGAACAAACCGAGTTAGGTATTTTTCTGATGAAGCGGCCTCTTCATCCAGCATACCCCCTCTTCCAGTAAGAAGGATTCCAGGTAAATTTCCCGGAAGATTCTCCATGGTAAAGAGAGTATTCTGCTGGGCTCCGCCAAGCTCCAGCTTTGTTATTATATGAACTATCAGAGGCATTTTTCAGCCAACCTCTCACCCCATAAAATGGCCTCTTCCATGGTAGAGTATTCCCAGGCCCCGTAACGGCCCCCACAAAGAATCCCTTTAGTTTCTAATTCGGGGATAATTTTCTCTAGAGCTTCTCTCCGTTTATCATCATAAATCACATAAGCCGGATCAATCGGAAGAGTCATACGGGTAAGTATCTGGCTTTCTTCCGGAATAATACCTGTAAAAATTAAATCTTCTATAACTTTTTCTTCAATTCTAGAGAAGTCCTTACTCTCAGGAAGCCCTCCACTGGGATAAGATATTTCTGTATAGCAGGAAGATGCCCCTTCTGGAGCAAGTGAGGAAGAGACCGTTGAAGGAAATCCCACCCGGTAGAAACTAATTTTTTTATCTGGAAAATAAATCCAATGAGTCCCTTCAGGCACCCTGCTACCCATACCGCCCTCCCAGCCTATGTTTACATTAAGAAGGGATGATGCCCGGAGTTTCTCAGCCTCATGCTTAAGTTCACCCGGATCCTTTAAAACATCAAGCACAAATTCTTTAAGAGGCAAACTTTGAATAAGGTAATCATACTCAAAATCTCCACCCTCATAAGTCAGACGGCGGGCTTTAGAGTCCACTTTTTTAATGGGCGTATTTAAATAAAGAACACCCTCATTTAAGCGAGAGGCCAGCATCTCTGTCAATTCTCCTATTCCTCCTTTTGGGTAATGAAAGGAAGCATTGTAGCCGGTAGCCATAGAGGAGGGAGAAAGTGTACCAGCAAGAACCTCTTCTGTGGAAGGTCTGGGTACAAACCTGCCCATCCATTCAGTATTCATTTCCGAGGGGTGGACTCCCCATAGTTTTTCATTATAGGGAAGCATAAACTCTCTAGCAATTCCTTCTCCAAATCGGGATAATATCCAATCATAAAAACTTTCAAGAGTTTCATCGGGTTTACTTTCCTTAACTGCCTGCAAGAATTCCAAAAGACAAGTTCTTCTAGTTTTTTCTAGCAGATAATAAAGATGAGTCTGGAAGGGATAGGGCACCATACTTCCTGATGAATCTATATAAGATTTTCTCGTGACTTCAAGCAGTCTTTCTCCAAGCAAAGAATTTACTTTAGCTTTAACTTCAGAATCATTGAAGTGAAGAAAATGACCCGTATAATCAAAGTGAAATCCATCCCGACTCTCTGTCTTTGAAAGACCCCCACATTTTGATGCGGATTCAAAAAGTCGGACCTGGCATTTGTCTTGAAGCTTGAGTGCGGCGCTTAAGCCGGTAAGACCTGCGCCTATAATGGCAACCCTCATTTTACTAGTCTTTAACTTTAACGGTCCCTAAAACCGCGCTTCCTATCAGGGCAGCAAAAAAGACCAAGGCCATCACTACGAATGCAGGCCCGGCCGGAAGTTGTGTAATTGCAAAAGCAGTTAGGGCCAAAACAGCAGAAATCAGATAAGAAATAAGGTCAATCTGCCAGACGCTAAATCCCATGCATTCTAAGCGAAGTGCATAATGATCATTGGAACCCTTAAATATAGATTTACCACTACGGAACCTAAAAAAGCTGACAAGAAGTGTGTCATAAATGGGGATACCCAGTATCAAAAGAGGAGCACTCAATCCTACTGGATGTTTCATACTGTATTCAGCACCCATGGAAAGAGCTGCAAGAATAAAACCTATAAAAAGACTCCCTGCATCCCCTAAAAACACTTTTGCTGGAGGTTTATTAAACAACCAAAAACCAAGTAAAACTCCTGCGAGAATAAGGGCTGCAAAATTAACATAGAGATGTTCGGTCGGAAGCGTAACTGCATAAAACCCTATGGCAGCTATAAAAGCAACCCCAGAGGCAAGCCCATCTTTTATATCTATAATATTAACCGCATTTATGACTAAAACAAGCCAGAATACACTAAATAGAATATTTAGAATAAGGGATGGAAATATATCTATTCTTATCTGATAGGAAACCAGTATTCCAGCCGCCGCAATCTGAAAAATAAATTTAGTTACAAAATGAAGATCCAAGATATCATCCAGAATCCCAAGAGCAAATATCATGGTTCCCCCATAAACTATACCTCTGAGCGAGTGGAGGGTCCCTGTTTCAAAAGAAGTGGATAAACGCAAAAACAAAAGCATTATCATAAAAGAGAGCCAGACAGCAGCCCCAACATAAGGAATCGGTCGCTCATGCTGCTTGAGTTCCTCAGTGGGATGGTCATAAAAACCAAATTTTTCTACGAGTTTCTTTACAACTACAAGCGCTATAAGAGAAACTATAAATGATAAAAAGAATAATAAAATATCGTTCATGCCATAAGCTCGCTATTAAGATCCTGCACCCTATGATAGATAACCTCGGTCCATTTGCTCTCTGGGAAATCCCCCAAAATTAGTGAAAAGATGTTTTTCGCCTTCCGGAGTTTTCCCATATTTTGATAGACATCACCTATATAATATCGGGCGTCATCCACGATGTGAGAGTCCGGATATTTTTCTATAAGCTCCCGGTAGGTTGCTATAGCGTCTTCCCAACGCTCTTTTTTCATAAGAAGTTCACCGGACTTATAGAGCGCGACCTCAGCCACTGAAGAACCTTCGTAATCGTCGGCAGTCCAGCGGTAATATCTTAGCGCGCTCTTAAAATCGTCAAATTTATAATAATATATATCAGCTATAAAAAAAAGAGTCGCCGGCGTAAGTAGGAAATCTAAGTCCTCTTCTAGGACTCGCTCTAAGTATTCGAGCGCCTCCTTGAACCTTCCTTCCTCAAAAAACTTTTCAGCGGCTATATAAAGCTTCAGAGCCCGCTGGTTAAATTTATTATCTTTTATCAGTTCCACCCGGTCCTGACAGATGGTCCGCCAGCGAGAATCAGGCCTCTCATCAATAATGAGCTGGTAAATTTGGGATGCCCTATCAAGATCCGATACTATGAAAAAATGCAGATTACCATGCTCAAAGAGCGCATCACTATAAAAGGGAGCACTTTTGTAATTGTTCTTTATCTTATCGCCCAATTCGAGAGCCCGCTTTACATGCGTTATATCTCCGGCATGATTCGTCCGGTAGAAATTAAAGAGAAGTATATGAATTTTGGAGGTAAGATTTTCTTTTAAGGAGGGGCTCTCTAAAAGTTTCTCATACTCACGAGCCTTCTCCAGCGATTGAGGTTCTTTACCAGATTCGGCAAGTGATAGTACTTTATCTCTAAGAATTCTTACAGAATAATAAGAACTGATCTTTGCCAAAACAGCAAAAATAAGAAGAGCAATAATTATAAATATAAGATAATACATAAGATAATAATTTTAATTATTAAGAAGCTAAAAGGCAAACAAATTTCAC
>LSQX01182484.1_pt1 | contig 13682 bp, 12 predicted proteins | sample 654561 | NCBI WGS metagenome assembly LSQX01 (sample SAMN04489861, study PRJNA283612) | anaerobic digester metagenome | isolation source: 4 biogas reactors fed with cattle manure at either 37C or 55C with and... | place: Denmark: Kongens Lyngby | collected 2014 | reverse complement strand
TCCATACCGTTATATAACACATAAATATCAAGGGGATTAAAGTTTCTGCTGATGAGCATTTCCTTGAAATTGTTAGATACTGCTATATGGTTCTTTATAAATCTTAGTGCAATGGAGTTGACTAAGCCTATGGTTATCCGCTTGGGGAAGCTATGCATGTAGTCGAGTCGATAGTCACTATGGACAGTAGTCACTGTGGGCAATCCGGCCTTGCGGCTTGCTGCTAATGAGAATATGTTGGCCTTTGCCCCATGAGAATGGATTATATCATATTTGCCGTCCATGATGATTTTTTTTACTTTTTTTATATCAGAGAAGATGTTTCTAGATTTGACCACTGATACATCAATGCCAAGTGCATGGGCATCCTCAGCAAAAACTCCAGGACGGAGACTAATAAGCTTTACTTCCATATGGCGCGACAACTCCTTGAGAAGATAAAGCATATGGGTTTTTGCTCCTCCTACATCGCCACCGCCGATTATGTGCACTACTCTCATTACCATTGCCTCCTCATACATATACAAACTGCCATATTTCTATGGCAGTTTACTGAATGTTACTCATCGTTGTTTTCGTTTAGTTTTCTCGCTGCAATTATTCTGCATGCTTTCTCAAATTGCTCAGACAATTCCTGTATTTGACCGTCAGGGATATGGCATATATCGATACTTTGTGCTGCAGCCTCATACTCTGTGTTTAAATGATTGACGATTTCGGCCTCGCCGGCAATTATACAGTCAGCTTCATCTAATACAGAAGCTGTCAGCCTTTTAGCATACTTTTCCTTTATCTTTCTTAGCCCACGACCTCCTGCTTCAGATAGTTGGGAAAAGTCTGCTACCCAAGGAATATCAGGGTTCTTCTTTTTCAAGCGTATGCCGATAAGGTGCGAACCGGAAGGCGGTGAGAGTGTATAAATCAAATCTATGCCTTCTGATTTCGCCAGCCGCATTGCCTTTCTTATGCTAAACAATTCCCACAGCCATGGTCTTGCTCTGACCTTTACATTATCTGCAAGTATAAGGGGTTCCCAGCCATATTTGTTTAATTGCTTCACAAAGCTGTCTGCTCTCATAACGCATGCATTTTCATCAGTATGGAGAAAGGGGTATGTTACTATCAATACTTTTTTCATAATTTAGCTATTGTTTTCTTCCGATTTATGTGGAAATAATACAGTAAACAGCTTTATAACAACATAAAACAAAATTAAAACGATGAATACACCTAACATTCCCACTATGGTTACAAACAATCCCATTTCCATAACTGTTCCATTTATTAAACTATCAAACATTAATACTTCCTCCTGTTCTACTTACCAACCTAGCAGCATTGGGACAAGTGCTAGTATAAGACCACCAGCTACAATGGAGCCCAGTTGCCCAGACACGTTGGCACTTACTGCCTGCATGAGTACAAAGTTTGTTGGATCTTCCTTCTGTGCCATCTTCTGTATTACCCTTGCTGACATAGGGAATGCTGATATTCCGGCAGCACCAATCATTGGATTGAACTTGTTGTCTTTTTTTCTGAATAGGTTGAGGAATTTTGCAAACATGACACCGCCGGCAGTGTCAAATACAAATGCTACTAAACCCATTAACATAATAAGAAGGGTATACTTTGTGAGGAAGTTTTCGGCAAGCATCGTTGAACCTATTGTAATACCGAGAAGTAATGTTACAAGATTGGATAACTCATTTTGAGCTGCTTGTGAAAGCCTTTCCAGTACACCACTTACTCTTATAAGATTACCAAACATCAGTGAACCAACAAGAGGGGCACTGATTGGGGCTACAATACCTGCTATCAAGGTTACAGCTATAGGAAACCCTACAAGCACTACCTTTGAAACCTTTTCATCTTTATATTCCATTCTGATCAAACGCTCTTTTTTTGTTGTTAAAAGCTTTACAACAGGTGGCTGAATAATTGGTACAAGAGACATGTACGAATAGGCCGCCACCGATATAGGGGCCAAAAGCTCCTTGGTAAACTTATTTGCTACATAAATTGCAGTTGGTCCGTCTGCTGCACCTATAATACCAATGGCAGAAGCTTCGTTAAGTTTAAAACCTGCTAATATTGCAACCAGCATTGTTGCAAATATACCAAACTGAGCTGCTGCTCCAAAGAAAATCATTACTGGGTTTTTTAAAAGTGGAGTAAAATCAATCATTGCCCCTATTCCAATAAAAATCAATATAGGGAATAATTCCGTAAGGATTCCTGACTGATATAATATCTCAAGAAATCCGGGTTCGTAGTGATATGCGTTGCCGTCAACAAAAACATAACTCTTTGAAAAAAATTTCATTAGAGATTCGTTTCCATTGACTAAACTTGTGACGTATGGGTCAGGCGTGCTTGATATTTCTGCGTACTTAACAATTGCCTGGGGAAGGTTGACCAAAATCGCACCAAAACCAATTGGCAGAAGCAACATTGGCTCGTAGTTTTTTACAATGGCTAGTATAATCAATGCTAAACCTATCGCATACATGGCAATGTTAAGGTAACTGATACTCGTAAAGCCCGCTAGTAGTTCTTCCATATTATCTCTCCTGTTTTAGTTTATTGTGGAAATGTCGCGGTACATGTAATATTTCCATTCTATAGTATAACGAATGATGAAACATTAATCAATTAAAAAATATATTGGCAAAAATAACAATACAGAATGGATTGGTAAAAAGAAGGATACACAGGTTTTTTGTTGAATACTACAGCATGCTTAGATAAAAATCGGGAAGGGCTGTAGTTTGATGATAAAAGTGGGTTCTGCAGGATATTCATATTCGGACTGGGTTGGACCATTTTACCCGGAAGGTACAAAGCCTGCTATGATGCTAGAATATTATGCAATGAATTTCAGCTTTGTGGAAGTAAATTCTACATATTACCACATGCCTGGATTAAAATTATTCCAAGGTCTAGATATAAAGACACCAAAGGATTTTCTATTTGCCGTTAAGCTGTTTGGCGGATTTACCCATGAGCGGAATTGCGGTAGGGAAGAAGCTGAAAGATTCAAATATTCACTGGAGCCTATTATTCAGAGTGGGAAATTAGCATGTATCCTTGTCCAATTCCCATACTCATTCCACTATAATGCTGTAAATTGCGACTATATTAAAGGGCTGAGAGAACATTTTGAAGGGCACGAACTGTGTGTTGAATTTAGAAACCGCGGTTGGATACGGCAGGAAACGTTTAATCTGCTTCGCAGTGAAGAGATGGGATATGTGTGTGTAGATGAGCCGGATATACGAGGCCTAATCAATAATGTGACTGCAGTGACCTCAAGGATTGCTTATCTGCGTCTACACGGAAGAAATGCAGAGAGGTGGTACTCAGGCCAGGGCTCTGAAAGATATGACTACCTATATAGTGGTAGCGAGCTACTGGAATGGGTAAATAGGCTTAGGGAAATGGATGAGGAGTCCGGAATGACCCTTGTATCCTTTAACAACCATCCAATGGGAAAGGCGATTGAAAACGCAAAAGTACTAATGGGATACCTGGGATCTGTATAGCCACAGAGGAGGCGGTTGTTATTGATTGAGATGTACGCAAGCGATAGCTTAACAACAATTAGACCTCTTGATAATGAAAGTCTTGTTGATATTGCCAGGATATATAATTGCAACAAAGAGACACGATTTGCGACAGGGTTGAAGGACAGTCTATCTATTCAAGAGTTGTCATCTTTGCTGGAGCGTACTATAGCAAGTAAAAATGAGTTTTTATGTGGGATATATGTGAAATCTTCAGGCTCAAGAGATGAAGCCAAAATGCAGTTTATAGGCTTATGCGCCGGATTGGTCAAGGCTGGTGCCATATGGATAAAGCAGTTGTTTATCCTGCCTGAGTATAGGGGAAAAGGGATAGGCGCAAGAGCAGTGGGAAATATCCTAAGGCGTGCAGTACAGTCCTTGGGGGCCTCTGATGCATATTTATCTGTTGTTGATAAAAACAGGGCGGGATTATGCTTCTGGATGAAGCTTGGGTTTTGTGAGGAGCAACGTTTGGAAAAGTTGTTATTCGACGAAAATATTCCGGTTAGTGTCATAATCATGCACAAAAGGCTTACATGACAATTATGTGACGATGATATGACAGTTTGTCCAACATGGTTGACAAAAAGATATGCGGAGGTATAATATTCTTATGTAGGGATATTATGCCGTAGTAACGCTGAATCTTCCTATTAATAGGGGAGTACGGAGGAACCAAGACAGGGGTTAATCTGTTCTGTCAGAACAGTAGGGCGATTCTATACCCGAACCCGGCAGCTAACTTCGGAAGCAAAAATAGGAGCATCTTATGACTATTTCTAAAAAAGTACTATTGTCTATGTCAGTAGCTGTAATGGTTATCTTAATGCTTGGTAGCCAGGTAGCCGCTGAATCAAAGAGGACAGGCACAGTGACGGGTAGTGTTGTAAATGTGAGGAAAACCCCGAATTTGTCGTCGAAAATTCTCGACCAGCTTGAAAAAGGTACAAAGGTAAGTGTAGTGGATAGCCAGGAAAATTGGCACAAGGTAGTTTTCAGTGATGTTTCTGGCTGGATGCACAGTGATTATCTAGTGGTACGAGATGAAAAAATTGCAGACGGTGTCGTCTCAGGGTCAGTAGTTAATGTCAGGAGCAAGTCTAACACTTCTTCAGAGGTATTAACTAAATTTGAAAAAGGAACAAAAGTAGACATCTATGAGAGTTCTGGTGTCTGGTATAGGGTATCTATTGGAGAAGAAAGATACGGCTGGATGCATGGCGATTATATAACAGTTAAGAAAGATAAGGTGTCCACAGCTACAGCTAAAGAGGAACCGAAGGAAACCCAGGAAGCTCCCAGGGCTGCCGATGCTTTCCCTGTAGAGCTTGGAGATGTGGAAGCAGAAGGCGTGGAAGCTGGAGATGTGAAAGAAGATGTAATTGATGAAGCCGCCGACGAAGCTGGAGAAGCTTCAGAAGTAGCTGATGATATAGATATAGCGGAAACAGACAGGTCTGCTGACTTGGCCGACAGGGGTGGAGAAGAGAGACCTAAAAATCCGGTAAATGAACAAACTAACAAGGAAGCAGCTCTCAGAAAGGATATTGTAGAATACGCAAAAACTCTTATCGGCATCAAATACGTCTATGGAGGAAGCACTACTAAGGGATTTGATTGTTCTGGGTTTGTAAAGTATGTTTACAACCATTTCGATATAGATATTACAAGGACCTCCAGTAGTCAGAGTAAGGGCGGGAAGAAAGTAACGAAAGCAGATATGCAGCCAGGCGATTTGGTGTTCTTCGATACTAACGGCGGTCTTAACAACGTAACCCATGTAGGTATTTACATAGGAGATGGCAAGTTCATACATGCCTCCACTTATCTCAAGAAAGCGATAACTATTGAGAGCATGAGTAGTAGCTATTACATCAAAAGGTATATGAAATCAAGAGACTATATTTCAAAATAAGCTTTAACATGGCTTGCAAGAAGCCCCGCGTCTATAGGCGGCAGGGGCACGTAACATACATGGTGTATATGAATTCTTCATAATTGTTTTGTATCCGTGGGAAATAAATAGCAAGAAAGTTAGCTACCTGCTTTCATTAGTACAATGAGGGCAGGTTTATTTTTACACCAAATGGAAATATTTTACACTCGACACCTAATGTACTATAATTATTTAAAAAGGTGTCGATATGGATATCATTTACAAACGGCCAATAGTATCATTTTGTATTATGATGCTCTTAGGAATAATAACAGCAATACTATCAGAATCCATTTTAGTGGTTATAAGTTTATTTATTCTATTTTCCGTCATATTGTTATCATTAGATGCAACACGAGAAAAGAGAAAGCTAATTTCAGTAGTTATGCTTATTTTTTTTCTCTTTGGCTCCGCAGAAGCTATGCTTGTTGAAAACCATCAAATCAGGTGCTTCAATGGGTATTCCGGTGAAGCGGTGACAGTAAAGGGATATATCGCATCGGCTCCTGAATTGAAGGATGATAAGGTGTCATACACGGTTCAGGTGTCATGTATCAGGAAAGGCTTTAGGGGGCAGTTTACCGACAATTCTGGAAAAGTTCTTCTTAAGACTCTTGCAGATGGTGATTTGGACGTTTTTAATTATGGAAGTGAGATAACATTTGAAGGAATACTGACACCGCCAAACGGTATCAGGAATCCCGGTGGATTTGACTATAGAATGTACCTATCTCAAAAGGGTGTGGGAGCGACAGTTTTTGCATACCCTTACACAATTAAAAAGGGAGAAGAAAGTAGAGGGAATTTTCTAGTAAAGGCAGGACTTGCAATACGGGGCAGAATTGTTGATGTTATTGAAAAAAGCTTACCAGAGCAGCAGGCGGGACTTTTAAACGGAATGCTAATTGGGTATAGGCAAGGATTGTCCAAGGAGGTGCAGGATGCATTCAGAGATGCTGGGCTGATGCATATTATGGCGGTTTCAGGTGCAAATGTAGCCTTTCTGATATTACCTGTCTCACTTTTGTTGAAGCTACTGGGGATTCGCAAGAAAGCTGCAAATCTAATGATCATAGCCTTTTTAAACCTATTCGTATGTATCACAGGTTTTGAGCCCTCGGTTCTCAGGGCGGTGTTCATGGCATGTGTGCTGCTTGTATCCTCCCTTCTTTATCGTGAGCCGGATGTATATTCAGCGATGGCAGTTTCATGTATAATAATGCTTGCAATAAACCCTAGTATGCTTTTTAATATAGGTTTTCAGCTATCTTATGCTGCTACATTAGGTATTGTCATGCTGTATGCAAATATTAGCAAGCTGGTATCCTGTAAACTCATCCCTAAAAAGGCTGCGGATGTTCTTGGAGCAACACTGGCGGCTCAGGCTGGTGTTTTGCCGATTACCCTGATACACTTTAACAGAATTTCTCTTATTTCAGTTTTACCCAATATACTTGCTGCGCCACTGTTGGAAATAATTACGATACTAGGTGCGATTATGGCAATTGTAGGTCAGTTTAGTATAATTTTATCCAGACTTATTGGATATCTAAATAATGTATTTCTAATAGTTGTTCTATATATCACCAAATGGTCGTCCGCTGTTCCATATGCTTCAATTACCACTATTACTCCGTCTTTTGTAGCTACGGCGATTTACTATGTGATAGTGTGGTTCCTGTTTTGGTATAAACCGTTGAAGGGCGTGCGCTTAAATATGAGATATGTGGCTATTGGAATGTCACTTGTTGTGATACTGGGCTTAAGCAGTAGCATTATGCCCGGTACCCTAGATGTTATCTTTTTGGATGTAGGTCAGGGAGATAGCACTTTTATCAGGACATGTGCTGGAAAAACAATTCTCATAGATGGGGGCGGCAGCGCTAATCCGCTTGTAGTATCAAGAGTTGGAGAGCTTACAGTTGTTCCCTTCTTGCTGGACTATGGAGTAGCAAGTCTTGATGCAGTTATTGCGACCCATGCTCACGCAGATCATATACAAGGATTGATGGATGTACTGAAAACACTAAAGGTAAGGAGACTTATCATACCATCTCTTGATGATGAAAGCTGTTTTGAAGCACTTCTGGAAGTAGCTGAGGAAAGGGGGATAACGGTATCAAGGTGTTCAAAGGGGGAGATTATTAAGATTGACCACCAAACTACAATGTACGTTTTAAGCCCTGATGCAGAGTGTGTTGTAGATGAGAATATGCTTAACAATACATCTTTGATACTAAAGCTATGTTATGGACAGACATCTATAATGTTCACTGGCGACGCCGAAGCTGATGTTGAGGAGAGACTTGTTTTGAAAGATGAGGCATCAGCTAACCTCAATGCAGACGTTATAAAGATAGGACATCATGGCTCTGATACTTCTACCAGCGAGATGTTCCTTATGGCGGTAGATCCCGAAGCAGCTATTGTTAGTACAGGTAGGAATAATTTCGGACACCCATCTCCTGTGGTGTTGGAACGACTTGCTAAAAATGAGGTGGAATGTTTTCGTACTGATGAGTGTGGTGCGGTTATACTGAAAAGCAATGGAAAGAAAATTACAATTAAGAGAACAGTATATTGAAAAAATGTGTTGGGATTGATAGAATCAAGTAGAGATTAATAGAAATGAGATGAAAATTGTGGCAGCAAAGGATCCCTACGCTGGTAATGAAAAAATGCTCTGGAAGTCAATAAAAAATAATGAGGTTGGGAAGCTGTACCTTTTTTTTGGGCTTGAGGAGTACCTTATAAGAAATTTCTGTGAGCAGATAGAAAAAACAATAGTTTCAGAAGATTTCAGGCTACTTAATAAGGTTGTCTTGAATGGCAAGGTGTCGCCGACTCAGGTAGTAGAAAATTGTCAGACAGCACCTGTGTTTTCTGATAGAAAGCTTGTTATTGTTAAAGATTCGGGATTTTTTAAGGGTGGAAATAAGGCTGTTAGCAAAGATAAAAATAAAAGCTCCGGGAAAAAAGCCAAAGGCTCGGCTGGAAAGGGAAGAGACGGGGATGAGCTCGCAAATTTCCTTCAAGATATGCCGGAGCATGTGTGCTTAATTTTTACAGAGCAGGAGATAGATAGAAGAATTAAATATGTTGATGCTATTGCTAAGAATGGTTTAATAGTCAATTTTGATTATAAAAAGCCTAATGAGTTAGTTGCTTGGGTTGTAAAGCGGCTCAAAGAGATGGGGCATGAGGCTTCTTCCCGTACAGCTTCAATGATAGTGGAATATTGTGAGCAGGGTATGGATGATATTATGAATGAACTAAAGAAGCTTTGTGCATATGCTGGAGAGCGCTCACTAATAATTGAAGAGGATGTGGAGAAGGTTTGTACCAGGTCTGTTAAGAGCAGAATTTTTGACCTAACTGATGCAATTGCAGCAAAACGAACCACAGCAGCGATTTCTATGGTTGGTGATATGGCGGTTCTCAAGGAACCCATGGCCAAGGTTATGTTTATGATTAACAGGCAATTTAGACAGCTGATACAGGCTAAGCTTTTGTTGCGGGATGGAGCCAGTAAGAAAGAAATAGCTTCGTTTTTCAAAACTCACCCTTTTATTGCAGAAAAGTTGATAAGGCAGGCTAACAGCTTTGATATGGAGAGACTAGAGGCTGCTGCCGCCAGGGGTCTTGAGCTTGATATAGCTATAAAGAATGGCAAAATGAAGGATAGAATGGCAGTTGAGCTTCTGATTGTTGGATTTGCAGCAAAATAAAAAAGCCCGGGCGCCTGGTGATACCAAGCGATGCACGCGCTTTTTATAAAATCACATATTTCGAAAATTATTTGTTGGCAGCGTTTAGTGCTTTTGCCAGCCTTGATTTTCTTCTCGCAGCGGTGTTTTTATGAAGTATGTTCTTTGCTGCTGCCTTGTCAATAGACTTCATTGTAGTGTTCAACAATGTGGTAGCTGATTCATCGTTTGATGTGATAGCCTCATTGCATTTTTTTATAGCAGTCTTAAGAGCTGATTTTCTCATTGTATTCTTCAATGTCTTCGCATTTGCGATTTTCACTCTTTTAATAGCGGATTTTATGTTTGGCAAACTTTTCACCTCCTGCGATCTCAATTGTTTTATCAACATCAGATATTCTAACACGAACTATATTAAAATGCAAGGTAAATGATGAAGGTTATTACACTATTCACTTATTTTTCTACAGATTTTGTGAAAACTATAGGATATAAAACTAATGAAAAGAGAGGATATATACAATGTCTAAGTTGAGGAGTGTAAGGACAGACCTGACCCTTGAGGCTCATGAGCTGCTTCGTGAGAATGCGGTTCGAGAGCAGGAGCAACAGCAGGATATACCAGGTGTTGAGTTGGATAATGCAGGTGATGACAGGATTAGGATTACCAGAGTCAGGGTGACATCGCCTACGGGAGAGGCTGCAATAGGCAAACCCATGGGGAATTATATTACTCTTGAGGTGCCAGGGCTCAGAGATAATGACCAGGAGCTTTATGAAGAGACCTGCAAGGCACTGGCGAAGGAGCTTACAGGTATTCTTCATCTGAATGATAAGACGTTGACGCTGGTGGTTGGGTTAGGTAACTGGAATGTTACGCCTGATGCCCTGGGCCCTAAGGTGGTATCAAGCATGATGGTGACTAGGCATCTTTTAGAGTACTTGCCGGAACAGGTTGATGAGGGTGTGAGGCCGGTTTGTGCAGTTGCACCGGGTGTTTTGGGGATTACGGGTATTGAGACGGGTGAGATTGTGAAGGGAATTGTGGATAGGATTAGACCGGATTATGTTATAGCGATTGATGCTCTGGCTTCAAGGAGGATGGAGCGGGTTAATACGACAATTCAGATTGCTGATACAGGTATTTCTCCAGGTTCGGGGGTGGGGAATAAGAGGATGGAGCTTTCTAGGGATACTTTGGGGGTGCCGGTTTTGGCTATTGGTGTTCCGACAGTGGTCGATGCTGCTACTATGGCTAATGATACTATTGATTTGGTGCTTGATAGTATGATTGATCAGGCTCCTAAGGGGACTGATTTTTATAGTATGATGAAGACTATTGATCGGGATGAGAAGTATGCGATGATTAAGGAGGTGCTGGAGCCTTATGTTGGGAATTTGATTGTTACTCCTAAGGAGATTGATGATGTTGTTAAGAAGATTTCTAAGGTGATTGCAAATGGGTTGAATATTGCTTTGCATCAGGGGATAACGCTGGATGATGTTAACCGGTATGTGAACTGATACGTGCCTCCACAAACAGCGTTGTCTGTCCTTGCATAGATTTCGAGGGGGATGCTAACTTTGTTGGATGGCTTGGGACCGCCAACGCTGTTTATTCCAGCTGTGTTTCCAAGCACCGAGGTGGAGGACTTCTTGCAAGCCATGTTATAAACATAAACGGAACAAGTAATCCCTGCCGAATGGCACTTCCGTAAACATGTATAATTATTTTTATAACGCTGTTCCTCTTTCATTTGCCCTTGAAATAACGTATAATTTAGTCAATTCGCTTCGCTAAGAGAGTCAGATGGAGACTGAACTCCACCTGACCAAGGAAGCTAATTAATTCGTCTTCATTCATCGACGACCTATAGAGGTCAGCGTCTTTGAAGACATAGATAAACTTGGGGGGAATATGAAACAGACAGGAAGATATGTAATTATCCTCACGCTAGTAATACTACTTTGGAATACAGTAGTTATAAAGCCGCTAAAAATATTCACAGTGTTTCTACATGAACTAGGTCACTCACTAATGGCTGTAATATTTGGAAACGGTATAACTGGCTTTAGAATAAACCTTGATGAAAGCGGCTATGCAATGACGCTGCCTAAAAGTGAATTTTCGGCCTTCCTTATAGCTAATGGAGGATATTTAGGAAGTGTTTTCTTTGCCCTTCTGATACTGAAGCTTAAAAATACCGCTGTTAAGAAATACATCCTTGGGACATCGGCAATTCTTTTGCTAGGTGTTTCAATAGCCTATGGTAAGTCTGTGTTTACAATAATCTACGCGGCAATTTACGCAGGTCTTGTGTTACTGCTCTATATGCTAAAAAACGAGAAACTTAACGATTGGATAATTGACATTATAGGTGTTGCAAGCGCAGCATATGCAATATATGATACTTTTGTTGACACCATTCTGTTGCAGATAAACCACAAGCTGGGTTTAATCTCCGGCTGGGGTTCTGTACAGCCTGTGACTGATGCAGTAATGCTTGAAAGGATGACTAAAATACCGGCTGTTGTATGGGGAATACTGTGGCTTACCATAGCCTGTGTTGCTGTATATTCAACTATTACAAAAAAGAGGACAACATCCTCGGCTAGGGGAAAAAAGCGTGCTATGTAAAAGCTCTTACTGTTACTTGTTTCCTTATATAATACTGAGCGGAGGATTTTCGATATGGATATGACAGATAAGATACAGCTAATGAAAGATAAGATTGAGCAGTTAAACAAAGCAGCAAAAGCATATTATCAGGAAGACATTGAGATTATGTCCAACTATGAATATGATAGGCTATATAATGAGCTTGAGGAGCTTGAAAAGCAGACAGGGACTGTGCTGTCAAATAGCCCTACTATACGAGTTGGCTATGAATTATTATCAGGCCTGCCTAAGGAACGCCATGAGAAGCCTATGCTCTCATTAGATAAAACAAAGGATGGAGATGCACTGAAAGCTTGGATTGGTACGCAACAGGGAATACTTTCCTGGAAGCTTGATGGTCTTACCATCGTACTTACATATCTGGATGGAAGGCTTGAAAAGGCAGTAACCAGAGGCAATGGCGAAGTGGGCGAGGTTGTGACCAATAATGTCAGAGTGTTTAAAAACATACCGTTAAGTATTCCACACAAAAGCGCTCTTGTCCTGAGGGGAGAGGCAGTTATTAGCTATTCCGATTTTGAAAAAATAAACGATGAAATAGTCGATGACAGCTTAAAATACAAAAATCCCAGAAACCTCTGTAGTGGTTCTGTGAGGCAGCTAAATAATAAGATAACGTCAGAGAGAAAGGTAAAATTTTATGCTTTCTCTATTGTGAGAGTTGAGGATGCTGAGCTTGGCAATTCAAGAGCAACTCAGTTTGAGTGGCTGTCTTCCCAAGGCTTTGATGTAGTAGACTACAGAAAGGTTGATTCAGAAAGCTTGGAAGAAACCCTTAAGTGGTTTGGAGGGGAGGTCGAAAAAAATGACATTCCCTCAGACGGGCTGGTTCTAGCCTTGGATGATATAAAATATGGAGAGTCACTAGGATCTACGTCAAAATTCCCCCGGGATTCCATCGCATTTAAATGGCGTGACGAGATAAAGGAAACGACACTTAAGGAAATAGAATGGAGCGCTTCTCGAACCGGGCTTATTAATCCTGTTGCAATATTTGATCCGGTGGAGCTGGAGGGCACTACCGTCAGCCGTGCAAGCCTGCATAACCTTAGCATTATGGAGGAGCTTCAAATCGGTATTGGTGATACAGTTAGCGTCTACAAGGCCAACATGATAATCCCCCAAATATCGGAAAACCTGACCAGAAGCGGTAATGTAGAGATACCATCCCAATGCCCTGTGTGCGGAGAAAAGACAGAGGTGAGGCAGAATATTGATGTCGTGTATCTATACTGTACTAATAATGAATGTACAGCTAAGAAGATAAAGCAGTTCTGTCTTTTCACAAGCAGAGACGCAATGAATATGGAAGGCCTGTCTGAGGCTACTGTAGAGAAGTTTATAGCCGCCGGCCTAATAAAGGAGCTTGCTGACCTGTACCACCTTGGCGGGCACAAGGATAAGATTGTAAATATGGAGGGCTTTGGTGAAAAGTCATTTGCAAAGCTCATAGAAGCTGTGGACAGATCAAGAAAGACTACGGCTGTCAGACTGCTTTATGGGCTTGGTATACCAAATGTTGGCCTGTCAAATGCTAAACTCATATGCCGGAATTTCAAAAACGATTGGAATCAGATAGAGAACGCAAATTTCCAGCAGCTAATCGGGATAAACGGCATTGGTGATGTAATGGCAGAAGCGTATATTCGCTTTTTCACTGATGAGAGGAATAGAGAGATAGTAAAGGATGTGTTACAGGAAGTTGAACTGGAACAGGTTATTGAGACAGAAAGCGAAAAGATTTTTGAAAATAAAACCTTTGTTATCACAGGCTCCCTAACACAGTTTAAAAACAG
>LSQX01063657.1_pt1 | contig 13682 bp, 12 predicted proteins | sample 654561 | NCBI WGS metagenome assembly LSQX01 (sample SAMN04489861, study PRJNA283612) | anaerobic digester metagenome | isolation source: 4 biogas reactors fed with cattle manure at either 37C or 55C with and... | place: Denmark: Kongens Lyngby | collected 2014 | reverse complement strand
ACTATATTCTGTATGAACATGTAAATGCACAAATGGTTTATTCATTCCGCTCTCCATTGCAATCAAGCAGATTTGTTTCATCTTCTTCATAAGCTTCCTGTACATACAACACTTCCGCTCCTAATAGTTTTAGTATTCTATTGGGCGAATTAGCAACTGCAGTACCTGTTTTTGTGTCTGAAGAGTTGGTAACTTCAGCAGTTGCTGATATCTTCTGCTTAACAGTTTTTCCAATACGTGTAGCAGATGCTTCAGAATGTTGTTGTTCAGGTGCTTTTTTCCCCCATACTTCAAAAATAGCTTTCGACAAGATAGACTTATTATTAGGAACTGACATTATAGATTTAGACAAACATTCGTTAGGATATGTAAGCTCCCAATTTTCATCATTTGACATAATTGAGCCATCTATTAAGGCAGCAGCAATTAGTAATTTTTTTGTGCTTAATTTAGATATAAGCGACGAAAATTCGTTATCACCCAAATCTAGACATATTTTTGTGATATCCGTATTAGATTCTATAAATTTGTCTGTATCAGAATTAGAAAAAGCAGTAGTTACTGTGTCTTTTTTTATAGTATTGAGTGTTTGATCAAATGATTTATTCTTAACAATAACTTGAGGAGACAAGTTTTCTGTCTTAGCGGTTGGTTTTTGCAAAGGAATATTTGTTTGTCCAGCACGAATTGGGATTACATGTTTTTCTGTTTGTACTGTCTGCGTACCACTAAAGATTTCAGTTAGTTTGAGCATAATAAGTCCTGAAAACACTTCCATTCTCAATCCGTACCTTGTTCGCGGCAACAAAGAATTACAAAAAAAACACACAGCCTTTAGTTTTTCCGGAGCCCACTTAGTAGCTTCCTCTTTAAGAAATTTTTGCCCAGTTTCAGATATCTCAAGAGCTTCCAAGACCCTCTCACCCCATAAACAATACACCCAAAGATCTCTGAAAATCGCGAAAAGTGATTCACAAAAACTTTCTGAAGACATGCCCGCAGAGAGCATTTTGTTTAAAATGACATTTGCGCTTCCAGGATCAACACGGAGGGTAGAGATCCATTTTTCAAGCTCGGTTCTGCTGCTTCCTCCTGTCAAATCGTTAACGCTTTCAACCGACAACTTGCCTTTGCCAAGTGCAATTGCCTGCTCTGAAAGAGACAATGCGTCACGAAGTGCCCCATCTGCCTGCCGAGCAATTTCCCATACAGCTTCCTTTTCATAGAAAACTTTTTCACAATCACAAACATATGAAATTCTTTCCACCATATCTAAAATCGAAATTCTACGAAACGGGATATGTTGGCATCTTGAGCGTATAGTGACAGGTACCTTGTAAGGTTCTGTCGTTGCAAGCAGAAAAAAAACATTTCTAGGTGGTTCTTCCAAGGTTTTTAGAAGTGCATTAAAAGCAGCCTCAGTAAGCATATGAACCTCATCAATAATATATACTTTGTTGGAAGCACTTAGCGGTTTTAAATTTACATGCGTTTTAAGATCTCTTATTTCGTTAATTCCTCTGTTTGAGGCTCCATCTATTTCTATAACATCAAGATGCTCACCAAGAGTTATACTTTTACAATTAGAGCACTTTCCACAAGGCTCGTGTTCTTTTGTAAGATTCGAACAATTTAATGTTTTTGCCACCAGACGTGCAGCAGACGTTTTTCCACAACCTCTTTGCCCTGAAAAAAGATAAGCATGTCCTAATTTGCTTTCTCTAAGCGATTCTTGTAGGACACTTACTGCTGCACTTTGTCCAACCATATCTGAAAAAGTCTGCGGTCTGTATTTACGATAAAGTGATATATACATTGCGTCCTCCTTGTAAATTCTATGCGATAATAATTTATTAAAAAATCACAGAATTAAGATCAGCTAATTTATTGATAATAATTTGATAATGGATTCTCTCTTCTTGCATTATTTAATACATCATTTATTCTTTTTCGTAATTCATTAAGAGTTGGCATTTCGGGCAAACATTCACTTTTTTTAATGATGTTATTACCTCTTATAAACAAAGATTCTTCTCCATCTCTTTCGGTTACCTGTATATCATATGGTGCTAGCTCTAGTTCAAGATTATTATTTAATTTTATAGTCAGCTCATTAAATATGTTTTCGGCCTCTTTAGACTCTTTAAGGGAAACAAGAGTGTGTCCATCAACTGTCAAAAGAATATCACCAGAAACATTTGTTGTTACGATTTTCAAACTTTGAACGGCTTCTTTTCTCTGTACCTCAATTCCCTTGTCTTTCATATATTTTAGTGCAGCATCAACTCGTTCCTTATCGTCAGGGTGAGTTTGATAAATACCTGGATCAACATATGCTTTTTTTAATCTCTCAATTTTCAGTCGCTCCATAGTGGTTAGCATTGCTGAAGGGTTATAACCGGCTTTATGCAATATATCTATTCCCCTTGCATCTGCCTCTTTTTCCATATCAATGCTATATGAATTCATTATAGCAGTCTGCAAGCCATTTGACATAAGCATAGCAGGAACACCAGCTCCTTGTGTTGCGGCAATAATTCCGATAAGGGTAATAATGTTTAATTTGGCGTTTTTGGCATTTTGTATAATTACATGAGCTCTGTCTGCATGAACAAATTCATGAGCTAGAATGGCCGCTATCTCCGCATCGCTTTTAAGAAAAGAAAGCATTCCTGTAGTTATATACGTTGTTCCACCGGGCAAAGAAAAAGCATTCGGTTCTTTCATTTCTAATATTCGAACATTATAATCTAAGTCTCTCTGCAAAAAAGGTGTTAATTTACCTGTTATCATTGCAAGGTGTGCTTCTTTATTAGGATCAAGAACCCTAGGAAGGGTTTTCTCTATCTCAATAACAGCCTTTTTCCCCATCTTTATTTCACGTTTAATTGTTTTAGTCGAAGGTTCAGGAGTAGTGTAGGCTTCTATTGAAAGCGTTGAAGAACAAATAAAGAAAATTATTAATAAAAATTTGCTTAATTTTTTCAAAAAAACACCTCCCCTGATACATCCATTATATATTACTTGCGTTTTTATCGCGCACAAGAGCAATTTTACTGCCATATAAAGAACAGAGAGGGGCATTTGCCCCTCTCTGTTCTTTATATGGCAGTAATTAATAGACTTTATTCAACAAAAAACTTTACAGCAGCTACTTCCTTGGGCTCAATGTTACGAATTAACTCACCTTTTCTTAGTTCTACAAGAGCTGGTAATGATTTAAGCCCCAATTTTTCCACAATTCTTTTATTACGATATCCATCTACAAAAGCAATTTTAACTCCACTATCTTTTGCATATTTTTCTGTATCAACTTGCAGCTTTACTTGGTTTTGGTCAATACTTGAAGTAATCAAAGCAAAAACATGTTCAGGATCTATCAAGACAGAGTTCAAGTGGAGTTGTTCTGTGATATAAGAATAAGCTGCCACTGAAGCTATAGCTCCATCGCCTGTTGCAGTAACAACTTGACGCAAAAACTTGTCGCGTATATCTCCTGCAGCAAATATTCCTTCAACCGATGTCTCCATTTTGTCATTTGTTATAATCCAGCCGTCTCTTGTCTGTTTAATCAGAGAACTGTTTTCACCTAAATAAGAAATGTTGGGCTCTGTTCCTACAAAAACAAAAACACCTGCCACAGGCAAATCTATTATTTCTTCTGTTCTCACGTTTTTCAAAACAAGTTTTTCAACAAAGCCATCGCCTTCAATAGATTGAACAACACTGTTCCAAACAGGTTGAATTTTCGGATTAGCCATAGCTTGATCTATTGCAAGTTTGTCTGCTCTAAATTCGTCACGTCTATGGATAACATATACTTTTGTAGCAAATCTCGTAAGATATCCAGCTTCTTCAACTGCAACGTTGCCACCACCAATAACTGCAATTGTTTCATCTTGAAAGAACGCTCCATCACAAACAGCGCAATAGCTTACACCTGCACCTGTTTTTTCTGCTTCACCTGGACATCCTAATTTACGGAAACTTGCTCCTGTAGCAAGAATAATGGCTTCAGCTTCTACTTCACCTTTGTCAGTGATTACTATTTTTGACCCATTTTTTATTTCAATTTTTTTTACCGTACAATCTCTAAATTCCGGCTTAAAGTGCTCCGCATGACTACGGAAATTCTTTCCTAGTTCTAAACCGCTAGAATGAATTACTCCTGGCCAATTTTCTATCTCATTAGTAACGTTAATTTGACCACCTGGAGTGCCATTTTCTAACAATAGAACATCAAGCCCTGCACGTCGACCATAGATTGCAGAAGATAATCCTGCTGGTCCTGCACCTATTATTACAAGCTCTCTTTTTTCCATACTGTAGCACCTCCGATAAATTAGTTGCTAATTAACATTAGTTATATTAAAAATATTTTAGAGTAATTGCCATATCATATGGCGTAAAATACCGTTGTAATCATAAATATTTTTTAATAATTTGAAGTCTTTCTGCATTATAATATGTATTTTGTCAATTTGTATGTTGCCCGCTGTCTCAAAACCAATATACCCTTGAGGTTTTATAAACTTAGGAGCTATTTTTATAATTTTAATTAAAACATCAAGCCCATCTTCTCCACCGTCCAAAGCCTCTCGCGGTTCAAAATCTTTAACATCTTTCATTAGGATATCTATGTCAGATGTGGGAATATAAGGTGGATTAAAAATTATAAAATCTAGAGATTTATCTTTAATATTACATTTGGATGGTTCAGAATTACAAATTAATTTGAATCTATTTTGCAGGTTATAAAAGTCTACATTTTTCATCGCCCATTCTAGAGCTAAGGCTGAAGAGTCAATACCATAACCTGAACAATTACTTTTTTCTAACAATAAGGTAATGCCTATACAAGCGCTACCTGTACACCAATCCGCAAATAACTTCACGTCAGGCATAAGTTTTAACATTTCTTCTACAAGCAATTCTGTCTCAGGACGTGGAATTAAACATCCTGTTCCAACTTTAAATTTTCTTCCGTAGAACTCTGCTTCGCCAATTATGTATGACAATGGCATTCTTTTTAAACGCTGCTCTACCATAAAAAGAAGTTCCTTGCATAAGTGAGGAGATACTTCTTCTTCATATTTTGTTATTAGAGTCGCTTTATTTGTAGCTAAGATTTTAGAAAGGATTAAGTCCGTAAAATAGATCGGTCTTTCTATCCCTTCTTCTAAAAGTTTATTAATCGATAACTTTCTAAGTTCAAATAACTTCAATTAAACCACTCTAGACTTTAAGTGCTTTTAATTTTTCTGCCTGATCAGCCTCTGAAAGAATTGTTATTAGCTCATACATATCTCCGTCAAGAACCTGATCAAGTTTATGAAGTGTTAAGTTTATTCTATGGTCAGAGATGCGATTCTGCGGGAAATTATATGTTCTGATGCGTTCAGAGCGATCTCCTGTCCCAACTTGCCCCTTACGATCTGCGGCCATTTTATCATTCTGTTTCTGCATTTCTGCATCATAAAGTTTTGCTCGTAAAAATTGCATCGCCTTAGCACGATTTTTTATTTGCGAACGTTCATCTTGACACGTACAAACAATTCCTGAAGGAAGGTGTGTAATTCTAACAGCAGAGTCTGTCATATTGACATGCTGTCCACCTGCCCCACTTGCACGGTAGGTGTCTGTCTTTAAATCTTCCAGCCTTATCTCAACATCAACTGCAGCTGCTTCAGGAAGGACTGCCACAGTTGCTGTTGAAGTATGTACACGGCCACTAGACTCAGTCTCTGGAACACGCTGAACACGATGGACACCGCTTTCAAATTTAAGCATACTAAATGCTCCGGCTCCATCTACACTAAAAACAACTTCCTTATATCCACCAATACCTGTTTCATTTTGAGAGATAATTTCAGTTTTCCAGTTCTGACGTTCGGCGAAACGTGTGTACATTCTAAAAAGACTAGCAGCAAAAAGAGCCGCTTCTTCTCCACCCGCGCCGCTTCTAATTTCAATTATTACGCTCTTGTCATCGTTACTGTCTTCGGGAATAAGTAATAACTGAATATGATGTTCTAGTTCAGGAATCTGGTTTTCAAGAGTCTCAAGTTCTTCTTTTGCAAGTTCTGCCATTTCAACATCTTCAGCAGCAATCATTTCTTTAGCCTCTTTAATTCCTTTAATAACTGACTCATATCGCATAAAAGCATCAACAATCGGAGCCATTTTAGAATGTTTACGCCCCAATGATCTCATTTGATTAGGGTCGTTCGCCACATCAGATTCTCCCATGCGAGCTTCTATTTCCTTGAAACTTTTTTCAATCTCCTCTAATTTACTCAGCAGATTCATTTGGCACACCACCTGTGTTTTCTATTCGGCTTTCTTTTTCTGGATGAAGCGCAAGATCAAGAGCAGCAAGAGCAATCTCTATTTGGTCAAGCCTTGGCTCTTTTGTTGTTAAATACTGAAGTGAAAGCGCTGGCATTATACACATACTGCCCCAGGTTTCAGAATTAGATGCGGCCTTTATAAACTCATAAGATATTCCTATCACCAGCGGTAGGAGGAGAACCCTGGTGCCAATGCGCCATACAAAAGATCCTTCACCAATAATTGAAAATATAATTATACTGATAGAAATTACAACCAACAAAAAAGATGTTCCGCAACGCCTATGTATTCTGGAATAACGAGAAACAACTTCAGGAATAAGTTCAGCACTATTCTCATAAGCATTTATGGTTTTGTGTTCAGCCCCGTGGTAACAGAAAACTTGCTGCATGTCTTTCCATAAACCTATAACTGCAACATAGCCTATAAATATCATCCCTCGCATAATACCTTCCATTGCATTTTTACCGACACTTGTAAAGCCAAAGACGGAAGTTATATGTTCAGATAAAAACATTGGCAGAGCAACAAAAAGACCCACAACTGCGAAAATAGCAACAGCTATAGCTCCTATCATTTCTAATGGGGTCATTTTATCCTCTTCTCCAAGGTTGACTTCAGTAGAAATTGTAAGTGCTTTCGTGCCCATTCTCATCATTTCTATCATGGTAGCAAACCCACGAACAATGGGGCACTTCCAAATCCCTTTCTTTAGCCAATCTGAGCCCAACCATGCTTTTAGCCAGATAGAACCTGAAGGTTCTCTAAGAGCAAGTCCCCAATGTTCGGGACCCTTCATAAGAACCCCTTCAATTACTGCTTGCCCGCCTACTGGTATTCTTTTTGGAGGCAAGTCCATGACTGAATTCATAATGATTTGTATAAAGAAAAATATCTTCATTTAGATAACATATTCTCCAAACTTGAATAAGGATCGCCGCATGGATGAGCTTCTTCGCAGGTACCATTCACAATACACGAAGGACCACCTGTAACAAAAAGTTCGGGAGAAGCTTTTCTTACAAGCATAAACATTTGACGTGCAACTTCTCTGATTTCCCACTGGGCTCTTTTACATAGACGTAGAGAGAAGAAAAGATGCAACTCTCTTGCATTCATAGTAACAACAATACGTGACTCCGCACCATGTGGAAGTATAAAACGCGCATCTTCTTTTGCAACACCGATAGTAACAAGTTTTTTATAGCATTCCCATGCTGAGTCTATCTGCTTTTGAAATATTTCTAGTGCAACCTTATTCTCTTCGATCGCTGGAGGAACAATACAGCTGGGAATATTCATTTCAACATATCTTTGACTCTGCTGAGAATAGCTAGCAACTCTATGTCTAACAAGCTGATGTGTTGCAACCCGACTAATTCCTTCAATAGCAAAAGTATAAGATACGTGTTCGAATGGTGACATGTGTCCTGTCTCATTGAGCATTTTTAAAAAAGATTCTATTTTTTTGCTGTCAAGACCTTCGAGGATATCAGCAGCGCCTGATGGGCTATAGCATAGTTTAGCTGATGCTGCTACGACATTAGCCGCGTTCGGCGTGAAAGCTATTAGTTTTAAAACTATTGCCATTGATAGTTTCCTCCAACTTTATTTATTCCAAAACTTGATATTATTTATATTTTAAAAGAACAAGGGGAGAGCTGATTTGCTCCCCCCTTGTAGCTAAAAGCTATTCAGCTGCTGGCTTGTCTTCGACTGTTTTCTGCCCGTAATTAACTCCTGCGTATTTCTGACGGAATTTCTCAAGGCGTCCCTCTTCAATTACGCGTCCCTTTTTACCTGTATAAAAAGGATGGCATTCACTGCAAATTGAAACCCTCATATCTCCAGTTGTTGATTTGGTTTCAAATGTGTTACCACAGGCACATACTACCTTACATTTTTCATATTTAGGATGGATGTCTTTCTTCAATGTATAGCACCTCCAAATGTACTTGTTTGAGAGTAATGTTCATATCATGTACAACCATGCATTATATTGCAGGATTGCCAAAGACGCAAGACTTATTTATAAACTTTTATAAATGCAGTACATATTCCTGCGTTATTTGGTTAATTTACACATCACTTAAAGAAAAACCTATTTTAGAAACGGCTTTAACTGGTATAGATAAAACATCAACACTTTCCATAACTTCAAGAAGCCTTTTTTCAACCTTCTCAGCATCTTTCACCCTACATTCACAGACAATTGAATCATGTACTTGTAGGATAATTTTAGCTCCTGTAAATTCTTTTTCAAGAACAGAATTAAATTTTATCAACGCTATCTTTGCTATATCAGAAGCTGAGCTTTGTATAGGGGTATTAAGAGCAACTCGATTTATTGAACTATTGCCGCGCCCCACAACTGTGATTACTTCGTTTAGTTGGCGTCTTCTACCAAAAATCGACTCAGTATAGCCAGCATCTTTTGCGATATCAACGCTGTCTTTCAAATATGTTCTAACACGAGGCAAAGCGCTAAAATATCTTTCAACAATTTTTGCAGCCTGAGGTCTCGGTACTCCAAGTCTTTGTGCAAGTCCGTAAGAACTCATTCCATAGAGCAATCCAAAATTTACCACTTTAGCAAATCTGCGTTGCTCAGATGTGATGTACTCGTTAGGCAGAGAGAAAACCCATGATGCCGTTTCTAAATGGATATCTCTGTTCTCTTTAAAGGATTCTATTAATTTTTCTTCTTCAGATAAATGTGCAAGTACTCTTAATTCGATTTGAGAATAGTCTGCAGCTACAAATATATTGTCTTTTGAAGGTATAAAACACTCTCTAAATCTTTTTGCCCACACACCAAACACTGGCATATTCTGGACATTAGGATCTCTGCTAGCAAGACGGCCTGTGCCTGTAGCCAGATGATCAAAAGTTGAGTGTATTCTTCCATCACCTTCAATTGCAAGTTTTAAAAACGGATCTACAAACCCGGTAAGAATTTTTGATTTTTCTCTATACTCAATAAGTTTTGATGGAACATCACAAAGCGAGTAAGTTTGCAACATTCTTTGTTGATTCGCCCTTACTTCAAGAAAATGGAACCGTCGCCGGCCATCTCAGTCAAAATTCCCTTTTCATCCATAAGACCATGTTTCATCATCCACTTATGAAATTCAGGTGCTGGTTTTCTACCAGTGAGTTCACGAAGTGTGGCATCATCATGGAAGCTCGTGTCCTGATAAGCTAACATAATATCATCTCCAACAGGCACTCCCATATAAAAGGTGGCGCCTGCCATAGCTAGCAATGCGGTACTCATTTCCTGGTCATCTTGACTAATAGAAGTATGGTTTGTATAACATGGAGCCATGCCCATCGGCAAACCCATGATTTTAGCCATAAAATGGTCTTCTAAGTTGGCGCGAACTAACTCTTTGCCATCATAGATTGTTTCTGGGCCAATAAACCCTGAAACATTGTTTACCATAAACGGATCGAAGTATCTTGCAAAACCGTATGTGCGAGCCTCTAGAGTCATCTCATCAACACCACAGTCAGCACCTATAGAAACTTCTGATCCCTGTCCTGTTTCAAAATACAAAAGGTTCGGGCCGCTCGCTATAGCTTTCTGACGAGCTAATTCATAAGCCTCTTCTACCAATTTTTTACTCACTCCAAAGTTTTTTGTAGCTGCTTCTGTACCCGCAATGGACTGAAAAATCATAGAAAGAGGAGCACCCTTTTCTAAGGCGGCCATTTGAGTTGTCATATGGGAAAGAACAACAATCTGAGTAGGTATTTGATAATCAGTCATAAATTTATATACAGCGTCTGAAATACGACGAGTACTCTCAACATTATCCTCAACTGGATTTATACCAAAGCAGGCATCTCCTGATCCGTAAGTAACACCCTCCATAAGTCCTAAAACAATGGTCTTTGGATCATCTATAGTACTGTTCGTCTGAAGACGAAAAGACAATGTTCCCGGAATACCAATTGTAGTATTACAGTGCGTTGTAACTACAACTTTTTTTGCGGCATAAACTAAGTCCATTGCAGACATTATCTTTGCAACTGCGGCCACAACTTCACCAGGAAACGCTCTGTGATAATTGCGGAGCATATCAGTTGTCGTTTTGTGATCTAAAATCCATTCTCTTAGTTCACCAACTGTCCAATTTTTAATAGATTCATAAGCTGGTGTATTAATTGAATCAATATTCAGACGGGTAACTTCATCTGTCTCATATGGGACAGTAGGATTTTCAGTAAGATCCTTCACCGTCATTTCGGAAAGAACAATCTTTGCAGCTACACGTTCTGTTGCTGTTTCTGCAGCAATACCCTGTAATCGGTCTCCCGCTTTGGGTTCATTAGCCTTAGCAAGCACGTCCTTGATATCGCGAAACGCATAGCTACGGCCATTTAGAGAAGTCTTTAATCTCATCTTTTTCCCCTCCGGTAATACTTTAGTTGTTTGTTTAGAAACAAAGCATATTCTTTTGCAGCAAAGAATAGTTTATACACTCTCCGTATTATACAATAAATTTATCCGATAGTGTGTTTTATTTTTTCTTGAGAAATTATAGAATAAAAAAGGCTCTAAGTTCAATGAACTTAGAGCCTTTTTATAATGAACTTATAAACTTATTCAGTCTTTTCAATGGGAAGAGTTGGATCTCCTGCCCATGCTTGAAATCCTTCGTCATAACATTGCGTCTTGTTGTATCCAGATGCATAACGCAAGACCATAGTAACAAAAGCAGCACGGACTCCGGCTGTGTCATAAACAACTATTTCTGTATCAGGTGTAATTCCTACACTTTGCATAAGTTCAGCAATTTCTTCCTGACTTTTAAAGCTGTGGTCTGCGTTAATAAATTTTCCCATCTCAATATTAATTGCACCGGGAAGATGTCCTGCTCGTTTTTCTCCAAATGGACGTATTTTCCCCAGATACTCACCTGAAGTGCGAACATCAAGTATAGCAAGATTAGGCTTACCAATATTATTTTTTATCCATTCCGTATTTACAAGATAGTTTGCCTTATATGAAGCAATGGTAAAAGAAACTGCTTTGTTAGTGTGCTTTGTTCTCGATACAACCCTACCTGGTTGTTTCCAGGCAGTAAATCCACCGTCTAAGATTTTAGCGTTTTTAATTCCAGACATGCGGAGAACCCATAAAGCCCAACCACTCTGTCCCCATCCACCAGCATCACAATAAACAACAACTGGTTTCTTGCCGTCAATACCCAGTGCTCCGATCCTTTTTGCCATTGTGGCAGGATTGTAAATTGTTCCGTATTTCATAGAACCTGCTGGAGCGTTGACGTTTGCAAAATAGGTCCACGATGCGTTAACAGCACCCGGAATATGACCTCCTGCATATAAACTTTCAGGACGGGCATCTACGATCACAACTTTCGAAAGGTTTTGAACCAACCATTCAGAAGTTACGAGCAGTGATTCAGCTGTTTCAAGTTCCCCCTCAATCATTGGCGTCGGTTTAATTGCGGTGCCCGCGGACCCTACGGCTAAAGGAACTTCAACCGCCTTAACAACATCTTTCGGAGAAACCATGTTGTCTTTTGATATTGGCTGTTTAGTATCAGAGGTTTTAGTGGTAATTATCTTCGATATTTGATCTGATTCTTTATTTTTATTAGCCTCAACGGGAATTGTTTTTTTTGATTCATCTTCCTTTTTTCCCTTGTCTGCTTTATCTGTGTCTGCTTTTGCTGCAGCTTCTTCTTTCATTTTTTTAAGCGCTGCATCAATGTCATAATGTTTTTTTGTCAATATTGATTCTGTAGAATTAGTAGTTTTCTTAACTGTTATTCCAGATGTTGTACTTACTCCTCCAATTTTTTTATTCTTATAAGGAGTCGTTGTCTGAGTTATTGTTGAATTTTGAGCCGCAAAAGAAACTGATGCTAATACAACAATTATGAGTAACATGAAAACCATGCTTAAAGCTTTCTTCATAAAATCATTCCTTCCAGTTAAGCCGTTAGACGATTACCTAACGAAATTTTTATAATATTAGCAGATTCAAGCCTCTTGTATATCTGTGAAAATGCTGTAATTAATTTGCTAAAACAACAAATTCCAGTTTGAAACTATCCATTCGGCTGAACGTTTTGCTTCGTTGAATTCTTCCAAAACGATTACGTCCTCTTCATCAGAAGATAACCTTGCATGTCTTCTACGCATCCAGTCACCAAACTCGACAATATAGTTATGACGAATAAGATGGCTAAAGAGTATCTCAAATTTCGATGTTCCCAACAATAGCTCCTGTTTTATGGCACCTTTGGAAACCATAATTGCAATAGTTTTTTGAATAATATTTTTGATTCCCCTTTTCCAGTCCATTCGCATTAAAATGACTCTATTTCCAACAGTTATGGATTCTGAAATGATATCAAGTAAATTCTCTGTGCAAAACAGTTCATCTGAAAAACTCATCATTGCAGGCAGAGGATTTTCTGAATCCTTTGAAACTATAAAAAACCCTTGAACCGATGGGGCTCTCGATATTAATATCCTAAATGTTTCATTCGCCTCTTTTGATATATTTCCTTTTACTGCTATATACAAACTTGCCCCATCTAATTCAGCTATTCTCATCAAACGTCCAACATTTTTCTTTATCCAAATAGAAGTAATGACATGATTATTATCATCTCCACCTATAATGACTGACCATTTTTTATCAGTAGATGGCGGGTAATCCTCAAACAAATTAACTGCTTTCTCGGTGAGTTTTTCCTTCGTAAGCATATTTGGCGCACCAAGTGTTACAAATATATTTGATTTGCGTTCAGGGAATTCGTACTCAGGGACAATTGCAAAATCAAAAGGATTTGTACCAAGTATTTCTGGAGTCATTATAGTAGCACAAGCACATCTCCATATATATCCCAGCGCAAGATTATACGGCGCGGGATCGCTACCGGTAGATATTAATAATACTTCTCTGCTTCCCTCATAAATATTACGTTCAGAAAACCAGTGACCGATTTTTCGAACTAGGGTGTCCCCAGAAGCCGTTGCAAGCCAATCTCTTGCATCGCGTCTGCTCCCGCTCACAAGACCTCGAGAAGCACGTTTCGCCTTTATTTTTATAACCCCTGTAAGCTCGGGGATCTTCGCCTCAAGTATTTCTGCCCCAGTTAATTCCGCTATCCACTTTGCAACACCACGACTCTGAGTAACATGTTCATCAATGCCATCAACTAAAAGTATAATTGTTTTGATATTTATCGAATCAGTCATTTTTACATTTCTTTGCAGCCGTTTCAATGACTTTCCTTACTTTTTTCAAATCTTCGAGAGTATTAACGTTCGGACCCTTTGCTGGATAT
>LSQX01292400.1_pt1 | contig 13683 bp, 10 predicted proteins | sample 654561 | NCBI WGS metagenome assembly LSQX01 (sample SAMN04489861, study PRJNA283612) | anaerobic digester metagenome | isolation source: 4 biogas reactors fed with cattle manure at either 37C or 55C with and... | place: Denmark: Kongens Lyngby | collected 2014 | reverse complement strand
AGTAAAACCCGGAGAACAAGGAATTCATAAACACACAGGATTTTCAGTAGACAGAATCAATAAGCCTAAAATCCAATAAATACTGGGGTTGACAGTAGGATACTGCCCGGATTTCCGCCCCTGTGGGATGGTAGTGAAATAAATCATTTAAAATATAACCAACCGTATAGAGATTTGCATACTTATCGCCAAAATATATCTTCATGCCATTGTGCTCACTCATAACCTACCTCCTTCAAACCTTGAGACAAGAAGATCAGTCTGCCGTTCTAATGGATTTAAGTCAAATGCAAATATATCTGATTGATTAAGGCGACATTCTTCCATTACTTGGCACGAGTAGTTTGGTTCCATTGAGGCAAATGGTATTGCTACAGGGCGAACGTCATAACCTCAAGGTGGAAGGATGAAAAGAATATATGTGTGCGCAAATATATCGATGCTTAGCGATGTTTTGAAAGTTCATCGAATTTGTTTTGACGTGACAAAGGAATGAGAAGCTTCAATTGAATGTCCCCTTCTATTGAGATCGGCTGCAAAAAATCAGATTATTCCCTACATAAGGTAGCATTTCAAATCTCTGCTCTCTATACAGCTTGGCGAGAAGATCGATGCATAGAAATCCCAGCGATGAGGACGTCAGCACTCCAGTGTGGAATGGTTTGTTTCAGAATCGGACAGCTTGGCGAGCCGTCTCTACCTTTTCCCAGTCTGATTCATCCCCCCAAATGGTTGTTCGGCTTTCGGCTGTTCGGCGCGAAGCGCCCCCCTTCTCCAATCGACTCCACGGTTTTAAAATCTGCCTTCTCATCTGCAAAAAATACGGATAAACACCCCAAATATTCGTGAAGATTTGTGTCTGGTCAACGACAATTACAAAGACGCATTGGCGACAATTACACTTCGACATGAGTTGGTTGATGTTCATGGGTTGATTTAAGCCGGGGTTGGAGGGGGGTTCCCCGGTCGCCGGGCCGCGCTCCGCCCTGTCCCTTCGCCCTTGCCCCTTCGGGGCATCCCGCCCTGCGGGCGGGAGCGGGCTTCGGGACAGGGCGGAGCGCGGCCTAGCGGCCGGCCCCCGTGCGCTGCAAAGTTGCAGCCAACCCTTCCGGGGTGGAAGACCTCGGGCTGTGTGAGCCGTTTCACACAGATAACTGGAAGAAACTGCGTCGCCGCGAGGCGGGGTGGAGAGCATCGGAAAGGAGCAAACCGGCCGCAAGAGATGAACACGATTCAGCGTCAATGTGAAGGCGAGCCCGTGAGGGACTGGCGAAGTCCGGCATGGCAACATGCTGTCATGAGGTGCGAGCAACGGAGGCATCTTGTGATTCCATTGGTGTGGTTGGTGGCAGCAGGTTTGCAAAGGGTGTTGCAATGAATGCAGGAGATCTGCCGGGAAAGGACGCGGCGACGCGCCCGGCAGAAGTCAGAGGCGCCATAGTAGCGATGAAGCCGGGCAACTCCGGTGGAGCCAAGGGCGCCAGGAAAGCGAATTCCCTTGGGAACGAATCGCGCGAAAGATCACTTCCGTCAGTTCCGGCAACGGATATGCAAGGAAGAGAAGACTTGTGGCAACGCTGCAAGGCGGAACGCGGGGTTTGGAGTCAGGGGATGCTGGAAGCCCTCGAAAGAGGGGTCAAAGGCGGCAAGTGGTTCAGTCTGATAGACAAGCTCTACGCAGACCAGACGCTTGCGCTTGGTTGGGAGAAGGTGAAGTCCAATGCGGGGTCCTGCGGCGTGGACAACATCACGGTATCGCGTTTCGAACAGCAGGCCCAAGCTCGGCTGCTCGCCGTTAAGGAGCTCATAAGCGATTCCCGATACCTCCCCCAGCCGATCAAACGAGTCTGGATTCCCAAACCAGGCTCTCGGGAGAAGCGGCCGCTGGGTATTCCCACGGTGCGCGACCGGGTGGTGCAAGCCAGCTTGAGGATGGTGATTGAACCGATCTTCGAGAAGGAGTTTGCGCCGCAAAGCTACGGGTTTCGACCCGGGAGAAGCTGCAAAGACGCGTTGCGTCGAGTGGACGAGCTGCTCAAGGGCGGCTTGGCCTATGTGGTGGATGTGGACTTCAAGGGGTTCTTTGATTCGATTCCACACGACCGCCTGATGGCACGGGTTGAAGAACACGTTGCCGACGGGCGGGTGCTTGGAATGATCAAGGGCTTCCTGAAAGTTGGCATCATGGAGGATGGGAAGCATTGGCAGGTGGACGAGGGCACGCCGCAGGGCGGAGTCATCAGTCCGCTGCTCGCTAATATCTACCTGAATCCATTGGACTGGCTGATGAAACAAATGGGTGTGGAGATGGTGCGCTATGCGGATGACATCGTCATCTTGTGCCCCACTCTCCAGCGTGCGCAGCAGATGCTGGAGGCCGTCGGTCAATGGTCGGAGGCAAACGGACTGACGCTGCACCCGGAGAAAACCCGCGTGGTGGACATGACGAAGGCGGGAGGTCACTTCGACTTCCTCGGCTATCGCTTCTGGAGATCGCGTCAGGGAGGAATCCGGCGATTCGTGCGCCCCAAGAGCAAACAGAAGCTGCGCCAAACCATCAAGCCGCTCACGCGACGCGCCAATGGACACAGCATGGAGGCACTGGTGAAGAAGCTTACGCCGATCCTTCGCGGATGGTACAACTACTTCAAACATGCCAACATCAAAGAGCTTCAGGAGGTGGATGGCTGGGTGCGCGGGCGACTACGCGGCATCCTGCGGAAACGCAGGGGCTTGCGCGGGCGAAGCCGTGGCGCAGACCACCACCGATGGCCGAACACCTACTTTGCCGTGCTTGGGCTCTTCTGCCTTGAAGATGCCCACCGTGCGGAACATTCCAGTCTCCGAAGTCGAGCAACTTGCTAACCGGAGAGCCGGATGCGGGAAATCCGCTCGTCCGGTTCGGAGGGAGGGGCGGCTCAAACCAATGAGCCGTCTCTACCCCTATCCCCCTCCAACCCCGGCTTAAATCAACCCATGAACATCAACCAACTCATGTCGAAGTGTAATTGTCGCCAATGCGTCTTTGTAATTGTCGTTGACCAAATAACCCGCCAAAAAACGAGAAACCGCCGCAAAAACGGTCAAAATCGCCCCAAAAGTACCCGTTTCCTTCCGTTTCTCAACATTTCCGCCCCAAAACAGGCAGAAAAATTTTCTTCTTCCCCAATGCCAGGTTTTTCTGATAAGATTCACAAAGGTTGGAACTTCAGGGCGAGCAAACGAGATTTCTGCGTGAAAAAACCGAAACCAATTTGCCGGCTGTTTTTGGGGCTTGGAATCGTTGCGGTCGCCGCAATAAGTTGCCCGATCGCCACCGCTTCGGGGTCGGTCTGGGTTGAAGAGTATGCTGCCGTGGATGCCGAGCAATTCGCCGCCTTTATCGAACATGAGGTGCTGGACCTTGACGATTTGGCGGAGGGCGCGGAGATTCAGCGTCGACGATTCAATCGCATGACGCCGCCGGGGGTCTCCTGGGTGCAGCCGATGGTTCCGCCGGTAGCGCCATTCGATGCCGAATTTTTCGACGATTTGTTTTTGAGCGAACTGTTGGGCGAAGACAAGAACAGCGTGGCGGTTTTCCCGCTATCGCTGGCGTTGGACCCGAAAACTCGCGAAACCCTCGTGTACAATGCCGATGGGCTGCTGATTGCCGTTGTTCCCGCAGACCCCGTTGTGCGCGAATGGCGGGAGGATGCCGACCCCGCCCGCGTAACCCTGCAACTCGATTTGCTCCCGATGGAAGATGTCGAACCCTACTTGTACACGGAACGCCGTATCGCGGAATACAACGAGGCGCAAATCGCCGAGGCCACAAAAGCGGGCGGAACGGCGACGCGCGGTCTCGGTTCCAACGAGTTCGGCATTGCCGGAATTCAACGCATGAGCAATGGCAATATGCAAATTACGGTGTCGAACGGACTGGATTCCGCCGAAGTGTTTGCGTATACGGTTTGGCACACCTCCAGCGTGTCGGTGGTGGTTTGGACCAACGAATACGACGAGGTTTTGACCAACAGCCACACCGCCTGGCACCCAACGGCACCGGCTTTCGACGGCATCGAAAGCGAATGGGTATGCCTGACGACCAACCTTGCCCTTGTTGACGGAGTCGGAGTGTTCGAAGACACGGCGATTCCCCCTCATGCCCAGTTGCGCTTTTATGCCGTGGCGAATCCGGTGGATTCCGATGGCGACGGACTGAGCGATGCAGCAGAACGCCTTGTCTACAAAACCGATCCCCACAACCCGGACACCGATGGCGATGGGTGGAGTGATGCCGAAGAGCTTGTCGCAGGAACCGATCCGCTTGACCGATTGAATGCGCCGACACTGGCGCGCGGTGTTGTGCTTAATGAAGTGCTCTATAACCCATCGGGCTCGGATATGGGAAAGGAATGGATCGAGCTGTATTCCGCCGGACGCTATCCGGTGAATCTGGGTGGCTTTGCTGTCCAAGTCGGCGACATGGATTATACGAATGCCTATGTTTTTCCTGAAAACACTTGGCTCGAGCCGGGGCGTTTCTTGTTGTTGGGCGGCACACAGGTCACGAATCGTGATGTGGAAGTGAACTTTGAACTGCCCAACCGCTTTATTGGCGATGCAACAGCAGCGGTTCGGCTCGCGGCGGAGGTGGGGACAAATACGCTGGTTGCGGACTGCCTGATGTATGGCGGAAGCGCAACCGACTTTAACGCAAACGGGCTGGATGCAACGGGGTGGGAAAGCACAAGTACGCGTTCGGCGGGAGCGGGCAATAGTCTATATCGCCTCTTTGTCGGCCATGATACGGATCGTGTGGAGGACTGGGGCTACAGAAGTGCCCCGCAGCCCCGCGCGTCGCTCGATATTCCGGACACCGACGGGGACGGGCTGACAGATCAGGAGGAACTGACCGGCAGCCGCAATCCGTATGGAGAACCCACGGATTATCTCAATGCCGATAGCGACGGGGACGGGCTTTCCGATTACGACGAATGCGTGGTGCATGGGACCAACCCGAACACCTGGGCAACGGATGGCGACATCTTCCCTTGGCCGCCACCATCGGGACTCGCCGTGGACTGGTGGGGCAGCGACTCCTACGAAATTGCCAACGGCTGGAATCCGCTTGTGGCAGACGAGAATGCAAACGGTATCCCGGACAGTTGGGAGATGGCGTTTCCCGGAACGAACCTCTTTGCGGATGCCGACGGCGATGGCGTATCAAATGTGGATGAACTGGAGCAGAACAGCGACCCGTTCGATGATACCTCTAGCGAACCCCAAGCGTATGTGCTGCGGTTTGAAGCGACGGAGGAGGGTTGGAGCAACGACGGCACGAGCGATATCGGACTCAATGGGGAGGTGAAGGTATACTTCACGGGGTTAAAAGAGGAGACTGATGTAACCGTTTGGGTGCGGGAGGGCAGCATACTGGAAGAATTTACGGTGACATGGGACGGGGCAACACCCAAAGGCGAAACATGGGTTGGAGCCCAGGAAGTTTTCACCAGCGCCACGCTCCCTGCCAACTCGACCCCCTATCTGCTTATACAAGATGCCGGTCTGCACCCCCACTTCACCAACACCCTCGGCGGAGAGTATAGGATTGATGTAATTAAAGCAGGGTTTATAGATGAGTACCCAGACTACTCTTTGGACTCGAATATGGATAGCGACAACTTTTTCCTCCGAGAATATGACGGTTCAGGAAATCCCGATTTTGAAGAGCTCGACATCTACTATCGAATTCTGCCGGAGGATCTGGATGTGTCGGATGTGAGAATCGTTATCTACAAGGGGAATACATCAGAAAAGATCACGTTCGACGGCGAAAATCATCTGGATGGTGAGGTGGATGGAGGATCATACAAGACGGGTGACAATCTTCATGTTACCTGGTCACCTAATCTCTTTGATCAAGATAGTGATCCCGGTTTTTATCGTGTTCAACTGGAAGTTTATGTGGCTGGCCAAACGGAGCCAATCTGCAAAACATCTATCGATGATGCTGATATTTCAACGCCGGGTTGGCAATGCCCGCAGGACGCTCTGGCAGTGCATGACCTGGTCTGGAAGCATCGTCCTGTCGTTTACCTAGGGACAGGTGAGGTGGTCGGTCCGCCACAGGATCCATTTAATTCAATCGTCAGGCCGTGGATGCGTCACAAGAACGGTATGGATAAACTTGATCCTGATAGCGACACGAGCGAAATCACGCCCCCACCCACGTACAATGACTTCGGCTCGCTTACCTCAGCCGATACAGAGAACATATTGTGGCGATCCGAGAGCACAGCCAATCCATACTTCGACATCCATGATGACCATTTGCAGGCTACTGCAGCTGATGGTGTTCTGTGGCACTATACGCCTCTAGATGCGGGTGCTTCGCTAAAGCATAACAACTACGCATTTATCCAATTTTGGATGTATGAGCCTTCCAGTCACGGCGTATTCAATAATACGGGTGTCGGAAGCAATCAGTTGACCCATGAAGGTGACTGGGAAATGTGTCAGTTCACAATACGGCTGAAGAATCCCGACGATCCACACACGAAGAAATACTGGGTTGACCCCTTTGCTGCTACTGCATCCCAGCATTACTACGGACAAACCTTGCTATGGGATCGAAATCATAATGGTCCGGCAGCTGTTGATCAGAATTATGTGTTACACGAAAACGACGGGAACCGGGTTAACATCTTCATAGCCGAAAATGCGCACGCAACTTACTTTCGCGGCGGGATCATTGACACGGACATTTTCAAGGGGTGTGGGACTCAAGTGCAGTACAACAATACCGGCATGTTTGGTTATGACCGAGTTGTTCCTGCGAGTTCCCCGACACCAATGGCAATCCTCCGGTTGCAAGACAGTTACATCTATGATTGGTCTGGTGAGTGGGGGCAGACTTATTCCATGGAATTTCTCTGGTGGACAGTGAAACGATTTGCTGGCCCCCGTAGTCCGCTGTTCCGTGAAGCCCAGATTGAGGACGGAAATCCTAGCTCACATCTTTCATTGGCGACGGACCCCGAAGCATTCCATAACTGGTGCCGGAAAACGAGTCTCAGTACAGAACAGGAGCTGCGATGAAATCCCTTTCTATCATTGGTTTTCTTGTTGTCGGCTTGCTATCGGTCAGGACCTATGCGGGGGAACTTCCCGAGGGAAAGTATATCTTTTCCGCTCCTGCATTGTTCGGAAGCGTAGAAGGTGAAGTATGTGGGAAACTGTGCGAGCTGGAAGCTACGGAAAAAGGATATCAGCTCATTTTCCTGAACAATCCCCTGAGTCGTGGATCGCGAATTACTTTTTCCGTTACGAATGGCAGAATCGTGTTTGATGAATCGCATATGCCTTCCAGTGAGATCGGTCGGACGATAACAGGCAAAGGCAATCTTCAAGATGATGCGATTGCCTCGGGAAAACTGACCATCAGTATGGGCAGTGTCGGCTTCTTGCTCGCCAAGAGAAAAGCAAGCGAATGGAGCCTCCGCCCTGCTACAAGAAGTGAAGTGTTGGAAAGCTATGCAGAAGGGCTTACGAAAGCCGAGGATTTTATATGGGGGAGGCGCGGACGAGAAAAGCCAACCGATGAGAATGCGATCAAAGCATTATATTCTGTCGTAGGCTTCGGTTTTACTAGGAAAGATGTGCCCGAGCTAAAGAAAATGCTTGAGTCCGGCGATTTGAACTACAGGGATGGGAAGTTTTCTTTTCGCCAGAACTCGCCTGATGATAGCGTATTGTCTAGTTTGCCCATTTCCACAAATGTAACTACTGAAGATATTGACTTGCGCGGGAAAATAGCCGGTGTAACAGATGCAACCATGCAGGTCGTTCAAGAGACCGATGCGGCAGGATCCATTCCCACACCATCAGTCGTCGCAACTCCAAAATCTTCAAAGTTTTTCCTCGAGAAATCACCCCAACAGGTAGATATCGAGCCTGTTTCGGAGATGCAAAAACTAGAAGAAGGATCAAATAGGGTTCTCCTTGGGTTGATCTCACTCGGAGTATTTATATTTCTGCTATTTACAATTATAAAAAGCTCTTACTACAGAAAGAAGGGGTGATTTATATGGTGCCAGATTGTTTTTACCATGAAACATTCAGGCAGCAAGTCTGCCCCAGATGCAAAGCGTGTGAGGCGAAGCCGTATTGGCAACCTTTGAGCCTCGAACAACGCAGCAGATGGGACGAAATCGTCGCGCGAAGGGCAACATGGATGAAAAATTAATTTTCTCCCTTAATATTCTGTATCATGCCTCACAGCAATCGGTTATGATTTTTTCATCCATGTTGATGAATTATTCAGGCAAAACAGGCAAAACCAATTCACTCTTTCCCAAACTGGTCAACGACAATTACAAAGACGCATTGACGACAATTACACTTCGACATGAGTTGGTTGATGTTCATGGGTTGATTTAAGCCGGGGTTGGAGGGGGGGGCCGGCCGCTAGGCCGCGCTCCGCCCTGTCCCGAAGCCCGCTCCCGCCCGCAGGGCGGGATGCCCCGAAGGGGCAAGGGCGAAGGGACAGGGCGGAGCGCGGAAGTTCATTGGTTTTTTTCTTTCTGTTTGTGAGTTTTGGCGTGTTGCATTCGATAGCTGGCGCCGTCGAGCTCCAGGATGATCGAGTGGTGGACGAGCCGGTCGATGGCGGCGGCGGTCATGACGGGGTTTTTGAATATGTTGTCCCAGTCGCTGAAGACGAGGTTGGAGGTGATCATCAGACTTTTGCGCTCGTAGCGTTCGGAGATGAACAGGAAGAGCACGTCCATTTCGTCGCGGTTTTGCTGGATGTAGCCGATGTCGTCGAGGACGACGAGATCGTAGCGGTCGAGTTGTTTGAGGGTTTGCTCGAGTCGCAGGTCGCGTTTGGCGACGAGCAGGCGTTGAACCAGATGGGTGGCGGGGGCAAATAATACCCGGTGGCCGTGGTGGATGACGAGTTCCCGGGCAATTGCGCAGCACAGATGTGTTTTGCCGCGTCCGGGCAGGCCAAAGGCGAGTACGTTTTCGGCCTGTTCCACGAATTGCCCTTCGAGTAGCGCGGCGAGCTGACGGCGCACTCGCAATGGCAGCCGGTCTTGCTCGAGGGTGGCCAGGGATTTGCTCGCAGGCAGTTTGGAGTCTTTCAAGAGCCGTTCCTGGCGTCTTTGGGCGCGTTTGGTGCTTTCGATGTCGCATAGTGTGCGTAAATAGCGCTCATGGCTCCAGCCGTCGCGTCCCGCTTGTGCGGTGAGTCGTTCGACTTCCATGGCCATGTCCCTCAGCGACAGGCTGCGCAACTGGGCGGCGATGGAATCCGGCGCGTACATTAGCGCACCTCCGTGGCGTCCAGCAGGGCGTCATATTGGCTCAGTTCCACCTTGGGCGCGACCAAATCGGGCATGTCCGGCGCTTGTGGGGCCGGCCAATACTTCATGAGCGTGTCCCAGCGCGGAATCACTCCGCGCTTTTCCAGGTCGAGCAGAGCCCGTTCGACCTCGCACTCCATGGTGCGGGCCGCCTGGCGCAGAATCCGCAGGTACTCCAAGTCGGCCGTTCGCGGGCTGCACTCGGCGCTCAAGCGGTCGTAGGCGCGCCGAAACACCAAGCTTGGAAAGAGGTCTTCGCGGAAGCGATATTGCGCGAAGGCGCCCGGCTTGCGGATCAGCCATCCGATCACGTGGCGGTAGTTGATATGGTGGAGTTGCTTGCCCGTCAGGCGGGGCATCCGCAACTGTTTGCGGGTGCCCAGCCACACCTCCACATGCTGCTCGTGGCGACGAACCCGGAGCGTCTGACCGATCAGACGGCTGGGCACCGAGTAGATGCGCCGATCCGTCTGGATGGTCGAGGTGCGACTGACCTTCACCTGCTCTTCGATGTAGGCGGGCAGCAACGGTGCCGTCAAGGGCCTCATCGCCGCGTGGTCCTCCAGAAAACGATGCCGACGCAACGCATTGGCCTGGTGAAGAATCCGCTTCAGAAAACGCCAGTACTCATCCCGGCTTGCAAAATCCCGGCTGCCGCGCAGCAACAGGTGCTGATGAATCCGGCGCTTCAGCGCTCCGTTGGCCGACTCAATGTCGCCGTTTTCGTTCGGACGACCCACGTTGATCGTATGCGGCTGCATGCCAACGTGCTCCATAAGCTCCAGATACGCCGCATTGAAGCCCCGCCGCCCCGCTTGATCCCCGCCCAGCCGATGTGTCGCCGCCGTGCTATGATCCGTCCAATGCTCGCGCGGAACCCGCCCGAGTTCCACCAACACCTCCTGCAAGCCCGAACGCAACGCCAGAAAACTTTCGCTATGGCAAATCGTCGCCCATTGCCAGTTCGAATACGTCAACACCGAGTGGCACAGCAGATGCTCAAACGGCACACCCCCGATCGTGATCTTCAGCCCGTTCATGCACGTGAAATCCGTGGCCAAACGATCGCCCGGCAGATGGACCTGAGGAAAAAACACCTCCTTCTCCGGCCCGTGCAACGCCCGCCACTGTCGAACATGGCGCTGAAACGTGCGCAGCTGACCCTCCTGGTAATGACCAGGATACCGCTCCGTCAGCCAATCAAACAGGGCTTTCGCCTCCAGTTCAGGCGTCTCCTCCAACATCGCCGCCACCTCCGCCCAATGCGCGGCAAAGGGGTTCGGACGCGTGCGCCACGTCCGATCCTTCTTGCTCTCCGAGGGCAGCAGACCCGAGTGAATATACTGGCTCGCTGTCTCCCGGTGCATCCCGGCCTTCAACGCCGAAAGTCCGATTCGTCCTGTCTTCTGATACTCCATTCGTAGCTTCCTCACTTGCTGATCCGTAACACGCATATACAGAGCCCTCCAGTGCCCTGCACACGCATGCCAAACCAGCGACACTCATGTCGAAGTCTAATTGTCGTTGATGTCGAAAGGTAATTGTCGCCCGCCATGCGGCGTTAATTAAAGGAATTTGGTCAAAATGGCGGTGTAGGAGATGGCGTTGAGGTGGGTTTGGATGTCGGTTTGGGCGGATTGGGCGATTTGGGCGGAAATATGGGGGTTTTCGAGGAGTTTTTGGAGTTTTTGGGCGAAATCGGTGTCGTTTTGGGCGATTAGGGTGTTTTTTTCGTCCTGGAGGAGGGTTTCGAAGCCTTTGGCGGCGAATTTTGTGATGACGCTGGGACGACCCATTTGCATGGCTTCGAGGACTTTGATGTTGGTGCCGGAGCCTTGATAGATGGGCACGATGACGGCTCGGCAACGGTTGTATTCTGCGATGATATCGGGGACAAAACCGAGCAGCGAAACGCCAGGAATTTGGCTCCATTTTTCCTGCAGGTGGGTGGGGAGCCCGTTGCCGGCGGCTCGAAGGTGGGCATCGGGGTGTTTTTCGCGCACTTTTGGCCAAATATGGGTCAAAAAGTGCCCTAAACCTTCAAAATTGGGCGGATAACTCAGCAAACTGACAAAAAATATGTCTTTTGAGTCTGGAATTTCGGCTTGAAGCGCGTTTTTGGGCGGCGGAAGGGGTAGATTGGGGAGCCAGGAAAAACCAGCGAAGCCACTCTGACTTTTGTAGGCTAGTAGCATTTTTTGGCATTTTTTGGCAATAGACCGCGTATGCCATCGGGCGATGTGGGCGGCGAGTCGATAATAAACTTTTCTGAGCCGTGATGAGGTTGAGGCGCGGGCGGCGGAGCGCAAATGCTCTTCAGGGAGGTCGTCGGCATCGATGATGACTTTTTTGTCCAGTGGAACCCCAGCGGCAATCGCCATTTGGATGTGTCGGACAAATATAATGTCATAATCAACCTTTTTAAGCTCCGATTGCACAATTTTCGCCCATTTTTGGATTTTGGGATGCAAAAACTCTTTTTTCCAGAAAAACAGGACATCTTTGAGGGTTTTTCGAGCGACAATTTGTTCATTATTCCAAAAAATGATGTTTCCAGGAGCATTTTCAGGTGGATTTGGCTGATCCGGGCCGAAACAAATGAGGGAAACATCGGATTTTTCGCAAAATACATTATAAATTTGCCATGTTCGCTGATGTGCTCCCGATTTTGTCTCAAACGGGCTCAACATTGTGATGAAAAGGACTTTTTTCATACGCGGTCCCCTACCCTTTTGGCTTTGCGTTGCGGATGGCGTGGAGGCGGACGGGGTGGTCGGGGTGGTTGGGGGAGAGTTTGGTGTGGAGCCAGAATTTGGCGGTGAGGTAGAGTTTGGCGGCGCGGTAAGTTCCGCTGTGTTTTTGGAGGTATTGGAAGAGGCTGGTGTAGTAGATGCGGAGGCGGTTGGCGGATTCGGGGCCGAAGGAGCTGCCGATGCGGTGGATGATGGAGGTGGCGGGGGTGTACCAGATTTGGTGGCCGGCCTGGCGGATGCGGGTGCAGAGGTCGGTTTCTTCGAAGTAGGCGAAGAAGGTGTCGTCGAGGAGGCCGACTTGGTCGAGGACGGTGCGTTTGATCATGAGGTCGGCGCCGACGATGTATTCGACGGGGCGGGCGGGGTCGGCGGGGTCGGGAATGACTGCGCCAGGTTTGCGTCCGCGTTGGATGCGGAGGAATCCGGAGAGGGTGATCCAGAGCATCCGGCCGAGGGAGGGGGCGAAGCCGTAGGACCATTGGGGGGCGCCGGAGGGATAGATGAGGCGGCCGCCGACGGCGCCGATTTCGTCGCGCGAGAACAGGAAATCGTAGAGGATGCGGAAGGAGTTTTCGATGAGTTCGGTATCGCTGTTAAGCAGTAGCACCGCCCTGCCCTTTGCGACTCGGATGGCCTGGTTGTTGGCGGCAGCGAAGCCGAGGTTTTCGGTGTTGGCGATGAGCCGGACTTCGGGAAATTGTTCGCGCAGCATGTCAACGCTACCGTCGGTGGAGCCGTTGTCCACGACTATCAGTTCGTAGGCGATGCCGGAGATATGGACGCGCACGGATTCGAGACAGGCTTGCAGCAGCTCTTTCGTATTCCAATTGACCACAATGACACTCAAGTCTGGCAGGATTGCATCCATACAGGCTCACTATAGATATGTTGGGCCCGATAGCCAAACAAAAGGAACACAGATCCGCTTGTGCGAAATGCATGAATGTGAGCGGAAGCACGTTGATTTTGTTTTCCTGAGTTCCGAAATGGGACACCTTAAGCACTGATAAGGTCGCCAAGCAGCCGTTTTTCAGCAAATATTCGCAAAAGAACGAGATTATGATCCGACTTGCTTCAACACCGAGTTGGATTTCTATGTTTTGATCTAACCTGGATAATTCACGCGACAAGTCCGACCCGGATGCGAGGCGTGCGGGGTGAAACTGTATGGACATACTGCGAACCCCGCAGAACAAAGCAGACGGGTTGGAATCGTCGCGCCTTGGGTCAACATGGATGAAAACTGAATTTTTCATGATTATTTCCGCATCATGCTGCCCTGCAGCAAATAACAATACTTTCATCCATGTTGATGAATAATCCAGGTTAAAGGTTTTGCATCATACTTTCCCTTTTTATTGGTCCGTTCAGATCAAGCATCTCATCCTCTGCGTTTCCGGCTTGCACCCATGTTGACGAATAATTCAGATCCACAATCTTGTCTTGGGCAGTGGCTCGGTCTCTGCTAACTTGTGGCTCAAGTGTGATTTTCCCGTGGAGCCGTCGCGATGACCGTAGCGGATTGTTGTGTCGGACAAGCCTTGGATCAAATTGATATGAAACTATCTCTTCGAGTT
>LSQX01285648.1_pt1 | contig 13683 bp, 10 predicted proteins | sample 654561 | NCBI WGS metagenome assembly LSQX01 (sample SAMN04489861, study PRJNA283612) | anaerobic digester metagenome | isolation source: 4 biogas reactors fed with cattle manure at either 37C or 55C with and... | place: Denmark: Kongens Lyngby | collected 2014 | reverse complement strand
GTTACGTTTCCGATACCCTTGGGCATAACTAGCATCATGCCAAACCTCGGCAGCGATTTTATATTCTTCCTGACTTCCGCAGCAACTGAGACTCCAATCTCACCAGTACCATAAACAGTCCACATCACCGAGTATTTAACTACAGGCAATCTTGACGGACCAGCCAGTGAATAAGATGCAGTCATACTGACAAACGTTGGATTAATGGATGAAATCCTAAAATCATACAGCTTTTCCTTTGCATTATGCATCTCTTCCCACTGCCATGCATGCCTTACATGTCTGTCATTGTCGGTAGGTGCCCTCCAAATATTGAATGTGGTAGGGGAGGACAGAAGTTCAACACCATCCAGTGCAAGACTGACAAACTGGCCTTTATTCATATCGAATCCATAAACAAAGTTGCAACCCTCAATTTCTACAAGCCCTTTTCCAATTTCCCTGAATTCAACTTTTGGCATGCTGCTTGCCCATACCATTTCCGGCTCCAATTGTTTGACAGGCAGCTTAAACTGGGTAAAACATACCTCGTGTCCGGCACTGCACCAGGGAGTGTCCTCTTTTACTACAAATGAAATGTCAAGAAAATACTCCTCAAAGGATAAAGAAGGCAGCTTGTAATCAAGACTTATCTCTACCGTCTCATGTCCCTTGCATGACACTGAAAAGGTCCCATTTATCAAAGTTGATGTCTGAGCATAAATCTTGTACCTTCCTTCCAAAACAGACAAATCAGTAAAGTCATATCTGTTTGTAAGCTTCAAAACTCCCTTGGATAGATCAACAGCTTCCACCGTAACAGGACCAATCACATTCTTTAGTTCAAGCAGTCCAGGACTTGGTGTTCTATCCGGGAAAACCAGTCCGTCAACGCAGAAGTTGCCATCATGCGGATACTCTCCGCTCTGTCCTCCGTACAAATATACGTCCTTGCCATTTTCCTTTTTATACACGGCATGATCTGCCCACTCCCAAACGCAGCCTCCAATAAGTCTCGGGTATTTGTAAAAAAGATCCCAGTATTCCTTGAGGTCTCCAGGGCCGTTGCCCATGGCATGGCTGTATTCACATAAGAAGAAAGGCTTCCTTCTAATATCATCAAGCGGAGCATTTTCTCTTTCGGCTGCCAAGCCTTCCTCTCCTCTTTCCATAACAAAATCCACACTGGAGTACATTCTGCTATATATATCAAGACATGGGTGAGTATCTCCACCTTCATAATGCACAGGTCTGGTATTGTCCCTTTCTTTTGTCCACTGACTCATTTTAATGTGGTTATCACCAAAAAAGGCTTCATTCCCCAAAGACCACATAATGACACAGGGGAAGTTTTTGTCCCTTTCCACCATTCTTTCCACTCTGTCAATAAAAGCCTTTTCCCAGTCCGGGTTGTTTGTCAGCATGAAGGACATGTTAACACCCTCCAGATTACCGCCAAAGGCGGTACCGTGGGTCTCCAAATCCGCCTCATCTATAACGTAAAAGCCCAGTTCGCTGCACAAACTGTAAAAGGCAGGAGTGTTTGGATAATGGCTTGTTCTAATGGCATTAATATTGTACTGCTTCATCATCACAAGCTCTTTCTTCATTTCATTGTATGGAGTATAGTGTCCCAAGACAGGATGAGTATCATGCCTGTTAACACCTTTTATCTTGATTGGAGTACCGTTTATCAGCAATTCTCCTCTTGGAGAAATAGATATTTCTCTAAAACCAACCTTTATAGGTATGATTTCTCCGTTACATGAAATAAGCAAAGTATACAAGTATGGGTTTTCCGCATTCCAGAGTACGGGAGAGTCTATTTTTAGCTGTCCTTTACCATTGCTGCCTTTCCCATACGCTATAACCTGAGCCTTGTCGTCAAAAAGCTCAAAGGCTACTTCAACATTTTCATCACCAAGATTGCCATCTTTAAATACGTTGTATTTTATGTCAATAGTACCGTCATTCCTGGTCCTTGTTTCCACATCATGAAGGTGGACAAAGGGTCTTGATAAAAGATACACATCTCTGAAAATACCCGACAGTCTGAAGAAATCCTGGTCTTCAAGATAAGTGGACCAGGCCCATTTCACCACCAGCACTGTTAGCAAGTTTGTGCCTTCTTCAATTTTATCCGTAATTCTGAATTCAGAGTTGAAGTGGGACCCTTGGGAAGCTCCCACAAACTTTTTGTTTACCCAAACAAAAAAATAAGTATCTACACCTTCAAAATTTAGATAAATGTCTGTTCCCTTGAAGTTTTCAGGAAGCTTGAATTCCCTTTCGTAAACAGCTGCAGGATTCTCGTTTGGAACATAAGGCGGATCCAAAGGAATAGGGTAGGCAGCATTCGTGTAATGTGGCCTGTCATATCCATGCATCTGCCAATTGGAAGGCACCCTTATTGTTTCAAAGTCATCAATACCATCATTCAATGAATAAACAGCATCATCAAGTCTTTCAAAATATTTGAATTTCCACTTTCCATTTAGCAAAAGATAGCTGTCACTCAGTTCACTTTCACAACCATATGCTTCACATCTGCAATTATGCGGAATGTAGTGTGCCCTGGAAGGACATTTGTTGACATTCAAAATTCTCGGATTTTCAATAACTGAGAAATCACACTTTTCGTACACCGTTCCATCCTCCTAAATTTTGATATCTTGATTATATCAATTGAAATGCATCTTGAAAAGTGATAATATAGATACAACTTGTTTATTAATAAATTATTGAATACTGGGAGGATTTTGTGCTGGGAATATTAATTTATCTTATATATCTTTTCTTGGGTATGTTATTGGCGGATATTTTGTTTGACAAGAAAAGGCCTCTCCTTAAGTTCTGGACGGGCTTGGTTGTTGGAACCGTCCTGCTTATGTGGTCCAATGTGCCTTTTTCTTTCATATTTGGTTTTACCATTGTCTCACATGTTCTTGGTCTCTTATCAAGCATTGCAATCTATGCACTGCTCTTTTACCTAAAATCAAAAAGAAGCGAGGACTTCCACCTCAAAACCTATATTTCATCTTTCAAGTCAAGATGGTTTGTTCCTTTGAAAAAGGGTGAAAAAACCTTCCTTATTATATCATCCGGGTTAATGGTTTATTCACTCATATGTCTTCTTAACCACACCATCTATGAGTTTGAAGGTGCCATGTGGACAGGCCAGTGCACCTACGGCGACATGAACATGCATCTTGGATTCATTACCAGCATTGCGGAACAAGGCAAATTTCCTCCTGAATACAGCATTCTTCCGGGAATGAAACTTAATTATCCGTTTTTATGCGACTCTGTCTCATCCTCTTTGTACCTCTTTTGTTCCGGTCTTAGAACTGCATACATTCTGCCCATGCTGGTTGCCTTTTTCAGTGTATTTGCAGGCTTTTGGTTTACAGCTGCCAGCATACTGAAAAAGACCAGAAAAACCGTAGTGGCCTTTATGCTTTTCTTTTTGAATGGAGGTTTTGGACTAATTTACTTCCTTGACAATCTGGGAAACAATAATAAAAACTTGACAAGGATATTTACCAGCTTTTACGAAACTCCCACCAATCTTGTAAACAAAGGTATTTCATATACTAATATCAGATGGACAAACACTATTATCGATATGATGCTTCCACAAAGAGCAACCCTCTTTGGCTGGATGGTGCTCTTTTTTGTGTTGTATCTTCTTTACAACGCAGTGTTTGAGGATAAAAAAGAATATTTCATACCGGCAGGAATTTTTGCCGGCCTGATTCCTATGATACACACCCATTCTTACTTTGCCTGCGGTCTTGTTGCCATCGGATGGATTATTGTAACTGTGGTAAAGGAAAGGTTTTCCAAGGAAATGATCAAATCCTGGCTAATGTTTGGCATACCTGCGCTTTTGATATCAGTACCACAACTACTTGTTTGGACTTTTGATGCTGCCCTTGGCAATGATTCTTTTGTCAGATTCATGTTCAACTGGGTAAACGAGACAGACAACTGGCTCTGGTTCTGGGTTAAAAATGTAGGCGTTTGCTTTATTCTTCTACCTTTGGCATATCTTAATACATCAAGAAAGAACAAAATGATGTATTCCGGCGCATTGGTTATATTTATTATCGCGGAGTTCTTTGTATTCCAGCCAAATCCCTATGACAACAACAAGCTATTCCTCATTTGGTATGCCTTCACTGCAATACTTGTAGCTGAGTTCATGGTCAATGTATATTACAAGATGAAGGGAATAAAGGGAAGACAGATTATTGCAGGGTTTATGATCTTTTTGTGCATAAACGCCGCAGTGCTTACAATGGCAAGGGAAATAATCTCCGGATTCAGGCCTTACTCATACCAGCTTTATGGTAAAGACCATGTGGCTGCCGCAGAGTATATAATCGAAAACACAGAAAAAGATGCGACATTTCTGTCGCACAACAATCACAATAATGCAATAGCATCATTAACCGGAAGAAATATTTTCTGCGGTGCAGGTACCTTTTTGTACTTCCACGGAGTTGGATATCAGGAAAGGGAAAGCATGCTAAACGGCTTGTTTACAAACGTAAACACCTTCGAACAATACAAGGACGTGTACGGTATTGATTACGTTTATGTAAGTTCCTATGAAAAAAGCAACTACAAAGGAATTATCCTGGACCATCTTGAGCAGAACTATGAGAAAGTTTTTGCTCAGGGAGAAGTGGCAATATACAAGGTAAGATAGACTATTCTGCAGCTTTGAAATTGTAAATTGGTCTGATTCTTTTTACAATCTCTACCGAATCTCCTACATGCTTTATGATTTCATCCATATCTTTGTAAGCCATGGGACACTCGTCAAGGGTGTCCTTGTTTATTGATGTTGTAAAAATACCTTCCATTTCCTTTTTAAACTCATTTAATGTTGCCTGCTTTCTGCTCATGATTCTGCCAGCTCCATGGGGCGCAGAAAAGTTCCAATCTGGATTACCTTTGCCAATGCAAATTAAACTACCATCCCTCATGTTAATGGGAATCAATAGTTTTTCTCCTTTTTCTGCAGATACGCTTCCTTTTCTTAATATCATTTTCTCCGTATCGATATAATTGTGGATTGTGGTAAACCTTTCTTCAACAGTTAGGTTCATACCGTTTATTATCTCTTCCATCATGGCTTTTCTATTCAGAACAGCAAACTGCTGAATTATTCTCATATCAAGAATGTAGTTATCAAACAACTGGTCTTCCAAATATGCCAGATGTTTAGGAACACCGGATTCTTTCAAGTTCTTTATTCCTTCATTTTGGTAATAGCGGGCAACTTCATTTCTCAAATGTCTGCTTCCTGAATGCACGACTATGTACAAGTTTCCTTCATCATCAGTGCTGGCTTCAATAAAGTGGTTTCCTCCACCCAATGTGCCAATTGACATCAGTGCCCTTCCGTAATTTATATGGTTAAAACACTTTAGTTTCTTTAAATCAATATCATCAGCATACTTGTGAGAATTTTTTCTTACATTCCTTCCTGAAGGGATTCTTGCATAAATCAAGTTATCCAGCCTTTGAAGATCCAGTTTCTTCTCCCTTATTCTCACTGTTTCCATGCCGCAACCAATATCCACACCCACCAGGTTTGGCACAACCTTGTCCTTGATTGTCATGGTGGTACCTATAGTACACCCAATTCCCGTATGTACATCAGGCATAATGCGTATCTTTGAGTCTTTTGCAAACTTCATGTCGCACAACTCTTTTATTTGGTTGTAAGCATCATTCTCAATATTGTCTGCAAACACTTTTGCCACATTACACTTTCCAACAATCTCTATCAATCCTTCACCTCCGGTATTAGTATATGGGATATGGGAATTATGTCAACTTGCGCATATGCAGCAAATGTATTTGATTAGTACAAAATTATGTCGAAAATGTATATTTTATTTATTGACAGAGCTATTGTGGTGTGCAATAATGAATGAGACTTTAAAAAACGAATGGGGTGTTTATATTGGACATTTTACAAGAAATATCCACATACTTGCAGCAAGGCAGGGCTAAAAATGTAAAGACATTGGTTCAGGAAGCTCTTGATGCTGGTATTGCAGCAGACAAGATATTGCAAGAAGGTCTGCTTCACGGCATGGATATAATCGGGGTTAAATTTAAGAATAATGAGGTTTACGTCCCAGAGGTACTGGTTGCAGCTAGAGCAATGAATATGGGAATGGAAGTATTGAAACCACACCTGGCAGAAGCAGGCGTAAAGGCTAAAGGAAAAGTCGTTATAGGCACCGTTGCAGGCGACCAGCACGATATAGGCAAGAACCTAGTTAAGATGATGATGGAAGGAAAAGGCCTTGAAGTAATTGACCTGGGTGTAGATGTTCCTGCGGAGACCTTCATTCAGGCAGCAATAGACAACAATGCAGACATCATAGCATGCTCGGCACTGCTAACAACCACCATGGTCAGCATTAAGTCCGTTGTTGAAAAAGCAAAAGAAATGGGCATAAGGGACAAGGTAAAAATCATGATCGGTGGAGCACCTGTTACACAGGAATTCTGCAATGAAGTAGATGCTGACTGCTATCGTCCGGACGCTGCATCAGCAGCTGAAGCGGCTGTCGAACTGCTGGGCTAATTGTCATGAAACCAATCTCATTAGACAATCCTGATAACATATATAGAGTATTGAAAATAGATCACCGCCTTTGCATGGATATTAACCATGCAAAGAGGAGATTGATGGATTTGAAAAACAAAGGCTACGGAGGTGTTGTTACAAACGTAGCCTTTGACGATTATATGTCAAATCCTGAATACATTAATACCTTCAGCCAGGTTGTAAGATATGCAAAGGAAATAGGCATGAGGGTCTGGATATACGATGAACTCGGATATCCCAGCGGTACTGCAGGAGGCCTTACCTTAAAGGCTGGTAAAGAATATGAGGCAAAAGCCTTGTGTGCCACTTTGTTAAAGGTTGATGCAGGAAATGAAATTGTCATTAAAAAGACAAAGAACCATGACTTTCTCACTGCCTTTGCTTTTCCTATCAGTGAAAGCAAAAAGGAACCGGATTATCAAGAACTGTTTTCCAAACCTGAAGATATCTATGTGGATGCAATAATAGGGGAGAGGATCTCACTTGAGGAGTATCTGGACGGAAATCATACTCTCTTCTATACACCAAAAGAAACATCCCTTGTCTGCTACTTTCAAACAAAACACTTATACGAAGGCACTCATGCACAACATAATGTGCATGCATCCAGAAGATACATAAGTGTCGCGTCAAAAGATGCAGTAAGGGAATTTATCTCAAACACTTACGAAAAGTATACAGAAGCAGTAGGGGACTTGTATGGCAATCATATTGAAGCCTATTTTACCGATGAACCTTCCTATATGGCAGGTTATTTGAATAGAGGCCTTTATCCATCCCGAGTGGATGATCCATATGATGATTCCATCCCTTTACTTCCTGTTGTTAATTGGGATACTTTTGTGAGAGATGAGTTCTCTATCCGATATGGATATGACATATATGAGAATCTACACTATTTGTTTGCAGGAACAAACAATAAAGCCCAAAAGATTCGATTGGATTACAATTCTTTATTGTCCGATTTGTACTATGAAGCGTATTTCAAGCAAATAGGCGACTATTGCGAGAATAAAAAAGTGCACTTTTCAGGACATTTGCTTCTTGAAGAAAACATACTGCATCATGGAATATATGAAGGGAATGTGTTCAGGCTGATTGGAAAAATGGGCATACCGGGAATCGATATGCTGACCACAATACCAGAAGAAGTGTTGAAATGCGCACAAACCCCAAAACTCATAAGTTCCTCTGCAAAATGGCATAAGAAACAAAATGTCATGACGGAAGCATCCGGACATATGCAAGGTGCGGCGAAGATGCCTATAGATCTGCAAATGATGATAGGCTCATGTGCAACCCAGTTTGCTCTGGGTGTGAACACATTTACATCATATTACAGCGACACTGTAATAACTGATGAAGAAAACCGTATATTCAACACTTTCGTAGCAAGACTGTGCAGTATGTTTGATGGGGGAAGTGAAGAGATTTCCACAGCCATATACTATCCCATTGAAAGTGTTTGGGTGTCAATAAAAGGCTCAGACAAGCAGCTTGACCAAAGGGAATACGGCATTGGAGCATTAAAGCTGGAAGAGAGCTGGAGAGGGATAATATATGAACTTCTAAACAATCAAGTGGAGTTTGATTGTTTGGATGCAAATGCCATTGCAGAATCAGGCAGCACGTATTCACATATTGTCCTTCCAAGAATACTAAGTCTTCCAGATGTTCTATATAACATGCTTGATACTCTGGCAAAAGATGGAGCTAAAATACTGTTTCATGAAGCAAGTGAAATGGTGAAGGAAGAAATAGAAAAGTTATCCACAGGAGAAAACGTGATGATTGTGGATAAGATTGAAGAAATTGCAAGGATAATAAAAAACAGTACAAGTAAAGATATCGAGATTGATTCTGGCAGGGGAGTAGTTGTAAAGTCCAGGAACAATGTCAATATTGGGTTTGACAAAGTTGTTCTTTTAGTAAACACCAACAGGAACAAAGCTGAAGTAACTATAAAACTGAATAAGGAATGTGACTTGAAAATATACAATCCTTTGGAAAACTCATTTGAAAAATGTGACGGTCAAACCATAAACTTCTTGCTAGATGGATATCAATCAACAATACTTTGTATTAACTGGAAAGGGAATTAGATTTGCTAAATAGAGATATAAAAGGAGTAATATTTGATATGGACGGGGTCTTAATAGATTCAGAACCCGTCATGTTCAAGGCGTCTGTAAAAGCTTTCAAGGAATTTGGGATAGATACATTACCAAGCGACTTTTTGCCATATATCGGGATGGATGAGGTACATTTCTTTGGAAATGTTTCCATGAAGTATGGATATCCTTACAATGAAAAAATGAAAGACAGGGCAAACGAGATATATGCTGAAATGATTGAGAAGGAAAACGCTGTCATGCCGGATGTCTTTGAAACAGTGAGCAAATTGAAGAAAAGAGGATATAAGGTATCAATTGCATCCGGTGCTGCAGATATAAAAGTTACGGCAAATATAAAAGCATTGGGTCTTTCTGAAGATACTTTTGATTATATAATCACTGGCAGTAAAGTTACAAAAAACAAACCTGATCCTGAAATCTTTATGAAAGCGTCAAAAGGAATGGGCTTGAATTATGAAGAATGTCTGGTTGTGGAAGATTCAGTAAGCGGCATAAAAGCAGCCAAGGCATGTGGCATGGTTTGTGTCGGTATCACAAGCTCTCTTGATGAAGAAAAATTATTGGCTGCGGGAGCAGACCTCACAGCCAATGAACTTATTTTCCTTTTGGATTTGCTTAAATGAATCAGTAACCTTTGTATACCCGTACAGCATTAAGAATGGTTATTATTGATACGCCTACATCGGCAAATACCGCTGCCCACATATTTGCAAAACCAAAGGCACCAAGCAAAAGAACAAGAATTTTCACAAACAGGGCAATTGTAATGTTCTGTTTTACTATTCTGACTGTCTTTTTTGCTATTCTTATTGCCTCAGGTATTTTGGACGGTTTGTCATCCATTATTACTATGTCAGCAGCTTCAATAGCGCTGTCAGAACCAAGGGCCCCCATTGCGATACCAACATCAGCTCTCATCAGTACAGGAGCATCATTCATACCGTCTCCTACAAAAGAAAGAGTTTTCTTTTTCCCCATCCCTTCAAGCAGTTTTTCCACAATACTCACTTTGTCTTGAGGCAGTAGGGAAGAGTATACATTACTTATACCTATTTCCTTTGCTACATGTACGGCAGTCTTCTCAGAGTCACCAGTCAGCAAGACCAGATTTCGTACTCCTCCTTTTTTAAGATTTTCAACCGCACTTTTGGAGTCAGGTTTAATTTTGTCGGATATAACTACATATCCAAGGTATACTGACCCTTTTGCCGCATGTACAACGGTACCAACCTCATCCACACTGTCGTATTTTATTCCATGCTTCTGCATCAACTTGTCATTGCCGACTAGAACCAACTCGTCTTCAAATATTGCCTTTATGCCGTGGCCTGCAATTTCTTCTACATTTCTTGCTTTTCTTGTATCCGGTTCCTTTCCGTACATTTTTATTATCGATTCGGTTATTGGATGATTAGAAAAACTCTCGGCATGGGCACAGACCCGAAGGAGTTCTTCCTTTGTTGAGTTCCTCGGTACAATTTGCGACACTTCAAAGGATCCTTCTGTTAGTGTTCCTGTTTTGTCAAACACTATTGTATCAACCAAAGCCATGTTTTCAAGGTGGTTGCCGCCTTTAACCAGTATGCCTCTTTTCGAAGCGCGTCCTATTCCACCAAAGAATCCAAGGGGGATTGATATTACAAGGGCACAAGGACATGAAACCACAAGGAAAATGAGGGCTCTGTGTATCCAATCCTTAAATGACACATCCTGAACAAGCAGTGGTGGGAGTACTGCAAGAATAGCAGCAGCAATTACCACTACAGGAGTATAGATTCTTGCAAAACGGGTTATGAACTTTTCAGTTCTTGCTTTCTTTGCAGATGCATATTCCACCAGTTCCAAAATTTTTGATGCATTGGAGTCAGTGTAGGGCTTTTCAACTTTTATTACTAGAAGACCACTAAGGTTTATACAACCTGACAACACACTGTCTCCTTTTGTCATATCTTTAGGCATTGATTCTCCTGTAAGTGCACTTGCATCCACAGAAGAAGACCCATCCACAATTACTCCATCCAAAGGTATTCTTTCTCCTGGTTTTACATATATAATATCTCCAACATTTATCTCATGAGGATCTTTTTTTATCAGTTCTCCATTTACATCCACATTGGCATAATCCTGCTTTATATCCACAAGTTTGGAAATGGACTTTCTCGATTTATCCAGGACGTAATCCTGAAAAAATTCACCCACTCTGTAAAACAGCATAACTGATACTGCCTCAGGATACTCAGCTATTGCAAAAGCCCCTATGGTTGCAATACTCATAAGAAAGTTTTCATCAAATATTTCTCCATTAATTATGTTTCTACCTGCTTTAAAAAGAATTTCATAACCTATCAACAGGTATATAGCTATGTACGGGAATATTTTAACAGAGTTGTCTACAGGCACAATCAAAAGTATAAACAGACCTATTGCAGTTGCAATTATAACTGCAATATCAATTTTCTGACGCTTTGTCATGTTAATATACAATCCTGCAATCAGGTTCTATCTTTCTGCATACTTGCTGTGCCTTTTCTACAACTTTTTCAAACTTCCCTTCTTCAACTTCCAAAAACAACTTTTGTGCAGCAAAGCTTATGCTTGCACTAATAACTCCATCTATTTTACTTATTCTTCTTTCCATTTTATCTGCACAGGATGCACATCCCAGATTTTGCAGAGTCAGTGTCTTTCTCATACTATTTCCTCCACTCTATTCGTTTATATGTTCCAAACCTTGTTTTATTATTGAACTTACATGATCATCATCCAAAGAATAAAAAACTACTTTTCCATCCCTTCTGTATTTCACAAGTTTTGCCTGCTTTAGAACCCTAAGCTGGTGGGAAATGGCCGACTGACTTAGCCCTATGAGATTGGCAATGTCGCACACACACATCTCCTCTACTGACAGCAGGTAAAGTATCTTTATTCTCGTACTGTCACCAAAAACTTTGAACAAATCAGCCAAATCCATTAGCTTGTTATCGTCAGGCAGAGCTTTTTTTACTTTCTCAACTACATCCTCATGTAATAGAAAACAACTGCATGTTGGATTATCCATTTCATCACCTCTATATCATCTTAACATATGAACATCTGTTCATATGTAATATTATTATACAACTTAATTATATTCTGTCAATAAAAAAAATGTTAAGGATATAAAAAAACCGTGTTTTCACACGGCTTTTATGCTGCATATAAATTCCTTAATTATGGGATTAGAGGGCAAGTTAAATATTTTCTCTGGTAAATCATCTGCTATTATTCCTTCTTCTGAAACAAACAAAACTCTGTCCGCAACTTCCTTTGCAAATCCCATTTCATGGGTTACAACCAGCATAGTCATCTTCTCTTCTGCAAGCTGCCTCATAACAGATAGAACTTCGTTTTTCAATAGAGGATCAAGAGACGATGTGGGTTCGTCAAATAGAAGAATTTCAGGATTCATCATTAAAGCCCGGGCTATGGCAATTCTCTGCTGCTGACCTCCTGAAAGCTGTGAAGGCATGGAATCCTTTCTGTCTGCAAGACCTACTTTTCTCAGTATTTCATCTGCTCTTTCCTTGGCGGATGCCTCATCTTCCTTGTTAACATACTTGGGAGCATATATCAGGTTATCCAGTACTGTCAGATGTGGAAACAGATGAAAACTTTGAAACACCATGCCCATTTTGGAGCATATCTTTCTGCAAGTCTTCTCTTTTTCATAACGTCCATCCTTGACAAGATGTTTTCCGTCTATAAGGATACTTCCTGCGTCTGCTTTTTCAAGATTAATGAGACAGCGGAGCATGGTGCTTTTTCCCACACCGGAGGGACCAATTATGGCAATGGTTTCTCCTTTGTACACATCAAAATTTATATTATTCAATACTTTGGTTTTTCCAAAACTCTTGCACAATCCTCTTACACTTATAACCGCACCTTTATCCATAACGTCTCCCTCCTTTCTAAAATGCAAACTTTTTCTCAAGGTATTCAAAAAGCTTTGTCAGCAAAAACGTGGCGATCAGGTAGTAAACCGCAACAACCGCATATGCGGATATGTTAACATCTGAGTTGACTATTTTTTTAGCAAGGTTGAGTATTTCATCAATTGCAAGTACTGTTATAAGGGATGTGTCCTTAACAAGGGTTATAAACTCATTTGCCACTGAAGGCAGTGTTATTCTCAGCATCTGTGGTATTACTATCCTTACATTTGTTTGTAAAGTACTGAAACCAAGCACTTTTGCTGCCTCATACTGACCTTTGCTAACACCAAGCAGACCGCCTCTGAAAATCTCACAAAAGTAGGCCGCATAGTTCAGGATAAATGCAACAATCGCTGCATTAAATCTGCCCAGCTGAATGGTAGTAACCAATGAAAGGCCGTAATAAAAGAAATATAGCTGAAGTATAAGGGGGGTACCCCGCATAAGCCAGATATAACCCCCTAAAATGCGCTGAATAATCTTAGGACTACCTACTCTAACAAACGATAATATAAGTCCAAGCGGTACTGAGAATATTATGGTTATGAAAAAAAGTCCAACAGTAAACTTCAGACCATCTGACAGCTGGCCAAAAATGCTTACCAAATAAGAAAGATTCATTATTTATCTTTATCCTTTTCTATCATATATCTTCCTGCAACTTCATCCACTACAAGAGCGTCAATTCTTCCAACTTTCAAATCATTGAATGCGTCAACATTGTTCTGGTATTCAATGATTTGTCCAATCTTGGAATATACATCATCAGCCTTAACAGCATTCAATGCAGATGAACCTTTCTGAAGACCAATCTTTTTACCCGTTAAATCCGCTTTAGTCTTTATATCTGAATTCTCACCAACAATCACAATCTGTCTGTTTGCAATATATGGCTTTACAAAGTACATTGCTTCAACTCTTTCCTCGGTGATTGTCATACCGTTCCAGATGCAGTCAA
>LSQX01325933.1_pt1 | contig 13684 bp, 12 predicted proteins | sample 654561 | NCBI WGS metagenome assembly LSQX01 (sample SAMN04489861, study PRJNA283612) | anaerobic digester metagenome | isolation source: 4 biogas reactors fed with cattle manure at either 37C or 55C with and... | place: Denmark: Kongens Lyngby | collected 2014 | reverse complement strand
GCCTTGGGTCAACATGGATGAAAAATGAATTTTTCATGATTATTTCCGCATCATGCTGCCCTGCAGCAAATAACCATACTTTCATCCATGTTAATGAATAATCCAGGCTAGGCCGGGCCTTGCCCGCGGTCAGAGCCCCGCCATCCGAACAACATTCCCGGCGCGGGGCCGCGAAACTATTTTGGGTGTCCGGCCGGCGAATGATTGACCGGCGACGCCGAGAGCGCGCGGCGGGTGGCCTGATCGTTGCGAATCCGCTCACGCAACTCGATCAGCATCTTTTTGTGTTCTTCCTGCTGCTCCGGAGTCAGGTGTTGCGCGATATCCTGCCGCGCCTCCTCGATCAGGGCATCAATCAACGCCCGGTTCTGCTCGCGCGCTTCGCGCATGCGCACGCCATGCGCCTGGAAAATCTTGCGGATCTCCCGCTGCTGATCGGCGTTCAGGTCCAGTCGTTGGGTCAACCGATTGGTCAGATGCTCCGGCATGTTGGCCGGCAACTGCGAAAACCGGTTGATCCGCGCGCGGATGATCGCCGAGTTGGCATAAAACCCGATGCAGACGCCGACCAGCATCGCGGCGAGAAGCAGGAGTGTCAGTTTGGTCGTTTTCATGGGTCGTTCCTCCGACCGCGCCTCACAGCGCGTGATCCCCCAGCTTTAGAAACGCGTCGGCAAATTGCTCGGGCTGAACACTCCGCATCCAGGCGCTGCCGATCTGCTGGTCGGCAACCTCCAGCGAACGCACCAAAATGCCTCCCGAAGCCAGCAGCGCCAGCGAAGCCGCCGCCGCGCAGGCCCAAAACGGAATGGCCGCCACGGTATTGGCCACTTTCCGACGCCACGGCCGGGCCGCGGCCTCGCGGCGCACGGCCGCCATGATGGCGGCGGCGTCCAACTCCGGCACGGTCGGGCGATACGCCATCCGCAGCTCCTCCCACATGTCAGTTGCTTGAGTTTTCATGATTCTTTTCCCTTCTCTGCTTCCATCTCCAGCAAAATGTTTTTCAGTCGTTTCCGCGCGCGAAAGGCGCGTACTTTCACCGCGGACACGCTGCAATCCAGTTGTTCGGCCGCTTCACGCATTGTGGCGCCTTCCAGCTCCACCAAGGTCACCACGGCCCGGTCGTCCGGTGAAAGCTGGCGCATGGCGCCCTCGAGCCGCTCCCGGGCCAGTTCGCGCGCCTCGCGGTCGGTCTTCTCCGCGGCGACCTGTTCCTGATGGCTCATTTCCATGCGGGTCATGGCGTCGTCGTCCAGGCCCTCCCAGAAGCGTCCCCGCCGCCGGTAGGTTTGCCGCCAGAAGTCCATGGCCGCATAGCGCGCGATCCGCAGCAGCCACACCCGCACCGGGGCATCGCCCCGATAGGATGGCAAGGCTCGCCAGGCGCGCACAAACGTGTCCTGGGCCACTTCCTGCACATCCTGCGCAGGCAGACGCCGGGCCAGGTCGGCCGCTACGAGCTTTTCAAAGGTGTTCACCACAACCGCGAACGCCTCGATGTCGCCATCGAGCACCTGCCGGATGGCATCCCGCACCCGGGCCTCTTCAGCATCGCGATTCTTCAACTTGCTCATGGACAGGCTGACCAAGCCGCCTTGCCGGCGACCATTCGCGGGCTACCTTTTCACAGAACACCGGGCAATTCAAGCGTGCCTCGCGCGATTCCTGCCACGCCGCACCTGCCGGCTAGAAACAGATCCTGATGCTGTATCCCGGCACCGGCACCGCCGGATAGAAATACATGGGCGGGGGCGGAGGGGGTGGACAGACACACGGCGTCGGATAATAGCGCACTGGCGCGGGATAGTACCGCGGCGGCGGCGGCGGGGGCGGGCGCCGCCTGGGAGGAGGCGGCGGCGGGCGATAGCCCGGTCGGCAGACACCATGCGTCGGCGGGCGCGGCGGAGGCGGCCTCTTCGGCGGGCGGGCCGACACTTCGGACAGAGCGCCCACCACGAGCAACCCGGCCAACCCCAAACTTGATATGCGTGCGATGCGATTCATGGCGTTCCTTCTTTCTTGGCTGATCTGCTGTTCACCTTTCGCCCATATTAGTCGGACCGCGTACGCGAAAAGTTACCACCCCTCCCCGTCGCCGGCCCGGGGCCCGTGCCGCGCAATCGGCATGGAATTCTTGCCGGCCTCATCCAGACAAATATTTGTGAGCGCAAAAAAACAAAAAACGCATTCGGGGGCTTGACAGTTGCGGCGGCGTCATGTATCTACGTGAAGAAACTATGTATCTATATACAGAAACAACCCCAGCCTGAAGGAGACATCATGCAAACCCTCGACTATTCCAATTACTTTAACACCTATCCGGACAAGGAGGGACGCTACGGCGGCTACGGCGGGACCTATCTGCCGCCCGAGCTGGTCAAGATCATGGCCGAAATCCGCGATGCCTATAACACCATCTCGCGGTCGCATCGCTTCATTTCGGAACTGCGCCTGATCCGCAAGCACTACCAGGGCCGCCCCACCCCGCTCTATCACGCCGACCGCCTCTCGAAGAAGCTGGGCTCCGCGCAGATCTATCTGAAGCGCGAGGACCTCAACCATACCGGCGCGCACAAGCTCAACCACTGCATGGGCGAAGGCCTTCTGGCCCGCTACCTCGGCAAGAAGAAACTCATTGCCGAAACCGGCGCCGGCCAGCACGGCGTGGCCCTGGCTACGGCCGCCGCCTACTTCGGCCTCGAATGCGACATCCACATGGGCGAAGTGGACATCCACAAGCAGGCTCCCAATGTCGCCCGCATGAAGCTGCTCGGCGCCAATGTCATTCCCGTCAGCTTCGGCCTCAAGACCCTCAAGGAGGCCGTGGATTCCTGCTTCATGGCCTATATGAAGGATCCGATCACCCAGCTCTACTGCATCGGTTCCACCGTGGGCCCCCACCCCTTCCCGGTCATGGTGCGCGATTTCCAGCGCGTGGTCGGCATCGAGGCTCGCGAGCAGTTCTATGACATGACCGGCAACATTCCTGATGTGGTCACCGCCTGCGTGGGCGGCGGTTCCAATGCCATGGGCATCTTCAGCGGCTTCCTGGCCGACCCCTGCGAAATCCACGGCGTCGAGCCGCTGGGCAAGGGCACCAAGGTCGGCGAGCACGCCGCCACGATCACCTACGGCAAGGAAGGCGTCATGCACGGCTTCAACTCCTACATGTTGCAGGACGAAAAGGGCGAGCCGGCTCCGGTCTATTCCATCGCATCGGGCTTGGATTATCCCTCGGTCGGCCCCGAACACGCCTTCCTCAAGGATAGCGGGCGCGTGCAATACTTCACCGCCACCGACCGCGAGGCCGTGGAAGCCTTCTTCATGCTCTCGCGCGTGGAAGGCATCATCCCCGCCCTCGAAAGCTGCCATGCCCTGGCCCATGCCATCCGCCTGAGCCGCACCGAACCCATGAACTCGCGCGGCATCCTCGTCAACCTTTCCGGACGCGGTGACAAGGACATGGATTTCGTCATCGAGCTCTACGGCTACGGCGAAGATTTCAAACTGTAAATCTTCCCCAAACACCTGTACCTGCGCGCGGTCCGGTTCCTGCCGGGCCGCGTTTTTATGCAGGCACAAAAAAACCAACGCAAGAGAACCGGTCCCTTGCGTTGGTCGCGAAACGTTCAGCCGGATTTATTTGGCGGGCACGTCCGTCTTGGCATACTCGAGCACGAAGCTGGCGTAGAACGCCGCGGCGCGAGTCAGATGCTCGATGTCAATTTCCTCGTTCGGGAAGTGCGCGAAGCGCTCATGACCCGGGCCGAAGCCGATCACGGGAATCCCAAACATGCCGGCGATGGACACGCCATTGGTGCTGAACACCCAGTGCGCCACCACGGGATCCTCGCCCAGGGCATCCTTGAAGCCCTTGACCGCGCTCTGCACGTAGGGGGTCTCTTCCGGAATGAACCAGGTCGGGAAGTACTTCTTGGTCGGATAGGTCAGCCCCGTCCAACTCGGCACCGCGTACTCGAGCACGCGGATCTCGGCCTTGGCCTTCTGCACGCCCGGCAGCGCGTTGAGCTCGGCCACGCTGGTCTCCTCGTTCTCGCCCAGGGTCAGGCGCCGGTCGAGGTGAATGGTGCAGCTGTCCGCCACGGCGCACAGGCTGGGCGACGTCGAACGGATATGGCTGATGGTCACCGTGCCCTTGCCCAGGGGCTCCTTCACCTCGAGGCGCTCGTTGAGCTGCTCGATGTCCTTGATGATGTCGGCCATCTTGTACACGGCGTTGTCGCCGCGCTCGGGCGCCGAACCATGGCAGGAAACGCCCTTGGTCTCGATTTCGATTTCCATGCGGCCGCGATGCCCGCGATAGATCTGCAGGCTGGTGGGTTCCGTGCAAACAACCACCTCAGGACGCAAATTGCCTTCCTGGATGATGTACTGCCAGCACAGGCCGTCGCAGTCCTCTTCCTGGACACTGGCCACCACCCAGATGGTCAGGTCTTCGGGAATCAGGTTAAGTTCCTTGAGCATGGCCACGGCAAAGATCGAGCTGGTCACCCCGCCCTTCTGGTCGGCCGCGCCGCGCCCATACACTTTGCCATCGGCGATCTTGCCGGGATAGGGCTGAACCTTGTCCCACAGGCCGATGTCGCCAATGTCCACGGTGTCGCAGTGGCCGTCAAACGCGATCACGCGCGGGCCGTTGCCGATGCGGCCGAGCAAGTTGCCCATGCCGTCAATCACGACCTCTTCATAGCCCATTTCCTTCATGGCGTTTTCCAGGAACTTGACCACATCGCCCTCCTGACTGCTCAGCGAGGGGATGCTGACAATGTCCTTCAGGAAGTTGGCCATCGCGTCTTCGCGCTTCTTGGCTTCCTGGTATAGCATACTACTCATATCTCATCTCCTTTTTTGTTCTTCAGTTGTTGTTTGTACCACTTGGCCCCGCGGGGTGGCGCGCGGGAAGGCCGCTTGGACTCGTCCACGACGGTCGCCGCGCATCCCGGAAAACCGGGGCCTTGTTTCGCTCGCTTTGGTTACAGGCTCTTGAGCAGGCCGGTCGCCTCGTTGAACTCGTCGATGAGCTGGTCCCACTCATCCACCTGTTCCTGGCTGAACAGCTCGGCCCAGAAATCTTCATCCCACATCGCTCGCAATTCTTCGCTGTCACGCGCCTGCTGCTCAACCCAGGTGAAATACTTGAAGTTGTGCAGCGCCTTGCGCTCAAAGTAGTTGAGCTCGCGGAACGTGGTGGGCAGGCAACCTTCCAGATAGCGCCCGTAGTGCCGGGCGGCCATGTCGGTGGTGTACTCGCCATGCTGTTCCAGCATTTCCGCTTGCCGCGAGGTATACAAATCCATCGAGTCCGTCAGCGGCAGGAAGATCACGTCGCGACTGTCCATCTCATAATAGTGAGCGGTCCAGATCGCGTTGACCAGATTGCCAATGCTCGAGATGCCCGCCATCGGCAGCTGCTCGATGGTTGCGTCCGAAACGCCCTGTTTGCGCAGATACTCCTGACCGGCAGGCTCGTTGAACAGGCGCATCAACTGCATGACCTGCTCGTCGTCCACCGCCGCGATGGCATCGGTGTTGCGAATGTTGTGGACCCACGGCAGATGCTTGTCGCCAATGCCTTCGATCCGGTGCGCGCCGAACCCGAACTGGTAGAGGGTCGGGCACTGCACGGCTTCGCCCGCCACCACGCGGATGCCGGGGTGCAGCGTGCGCAGATAGTCGCCCGCCGCGATGGTCCCCGCCGAGCCCGTCGCGCTGCAGAACGCCGCCAGGCGGCTGCGGTCGGTCTTGAAGTGGTTCTCGTAAATCTCTTCGATGATCCCGCCGGTCATCTGATAGTGCCAGATCGAGTTGCCGAACTCCTCAAACTGGTTGAAAATAACAATACTGTCGCCGCGCTCCCCGCGCAGTTCCCAGCACTTGTCGAAGATTTCCTTCACGTTCGACTCGGTGCCGGGCGTCTGGATGATCTCATCGGTGTTGATTTCCTTGAGCCACTCGAAGCGCTCGCGGCTCATGCCCTCGGGCAGGATGGCCACGGCCGGGCAGGCCAGCAGAGCGCAGTCAAACGCGCCGCCGCGGCAATAGTTGCCGGTCGAGGGCCAGACGGCCTTTTGCGTGGTCGGGTCAAAATTGCCGCTGACCAGTTGCGGAACCAGGCAGCCGTAGGCCGCGCCGACCTTGTGCGCGCCGGTCGGGAAATAGCGCCCCACCAGACCCACGATCCGGGCATCCACCCCGGTGATCTCCTTGGGAAACTCCACCCAGTTGCCTTCACCAAAACCGCCGGTTTCAGGATCATTCTTCCACGTGATCCGGAACAGGTTCAGCGGATCAATCGCCAGCAAATCCAAGCCTTTAAGCTTCTCGACAATCTTGGCGGGAATCTTGCGGGGATCCTTCTGCTGGGCAAAGGTGGGCAAAATAATGTTACGTTCCCTGGCTCGCTGAACGCTCCGGGCTAGGACTTCCTGGTTGACCGACGAAATGATTTTCATGCGCGCTATTTTTCTCCTTCTTGAGTGGGTGAAATCCAAAAGGGTTAATGAAACTTGAAGGAGTATGCACGGAAGTCCAAAGCGGGTCAATGACAATCTTATGCCGTGCCAACCTGTAAAAAAACGCGTAAAAACAGCTGAGTTTCACTACCAGACAGCCGCGCGGCTTGCGCCTGGCGCAGAGCAAGATTATCGACAAATGTACCGGGCTTTTCGGTCAGACGAACAGGAGAATCCCCAACGCGGTAATTCCGTAGAGAACCACGGTGCACAGCAGCGGCAAATCGAACAGCAGGATTTCCTCAGGGCGGTCGCCCTTCTTGTGGCGATAGACCAGATCCATGTAGCGGAAGAGGCCAAACACCACAAAGGGGATGGTCGCGCCCAGCCAGGGCGTGCCGAACTTCTCCACCGTTTCCGGCCAGAGCGTATAAATGGAATAGCACACCAGCGAGGCCGCCGCCGTGACCGAGATCAGTTGGTCCAGCAACCGCTCGTCATAAGCGCCCAGCGCGCGGCGGGTGTCTTCCCCCGCCATATTCACCTTTTCGTGGCGGCGCTTGCACAGCCCCAGGAACAGCGCCAGCAGCATGGCGCACACCAGCAGCCAGGGACTGATCGGCACCGCAATCACCACCGCGCCGGCCACCGCCCGCAGCACAAAGCCGACCGCGATCACAATCACATCCACCAGCGCGATCCGCTTGAGCACGAAGGTGTAGGCCACCTGCAGGGCAAAGTAGGCGCCCAGCACCGCCGCCAAACCCGTGCTCAACCGCCACCCGCCCCCCAGCCCCAGTGCCAGCGCGATCACCCCCACCCCGACGGCCGGCCCAGCGCTCACCGCCCCCGAAGCAATCGGACGGTTCTTTTTGACCGGGTGCAGCCGATCCTGCGGCGCGTCGCGCAGGTCGTTCATGATGTACACCGCGCTGCTCACCAGCGAAAACGCCAGCGCCGCCAGACAGACCTTCCACAGTTCCCAGGCCGACAATTGCTGGTGCTGGTCGCCCAGCGCGAACATAAAGGCCGCAAACACGACGGCATTTTTGCTCCATTGCTTGACCCGCAACACGCGCAACCAAGTCCAAACCGTCTTCATGCGCCCACCCCGCCCTGAACAGCCATAACACTCTTGGGATGAACCACCCGCGGTCGCCGCCGCCATCCACAGCGCGCCAGCAACTGCCAGACCATCCAGAGCGCCTCGTTCACAATCCCGCCGCTCATCTTCGACTGTCCCTCCCGGCGCTCCTCGAAGACAATCGGACTTTCCACGATCCGGAAGCCCAGGTGCCAGGCCGTATGCGTCATTTCAATCTGAAATGAATACCCGTTGGAGTGGATCGTATCGAGATCAATGGTTTCCAACACTTCGCGGCGGAAACACTTGAACCCGCCCGTCGGATCGCGGAAGGGCATGCCCGTCACCGCCCGCACATAGAGCGCCGCCCCCGTGCTCAAAATCAGGCGGTTCAGCGGCCAGTTGACCACCCGGATTCCCCCGATATAGCGCGACCCCAGCACCAGGTCCGCGGTTTGCGCGGCATCGCGCAACTGCGGAATCGCCTTGGGGTCATGTGAAAAATCGGCGTCCATCTCAACAACAAACTGATAGTTGGCCCGTTCGAGCGCCCAACGAAAACCGGCGATATAGGCCCGCCCCAGCCCCTGCTTGTTGACGCGCGTCAACAGGCGCACCCGCGGATTGCCGGCCGCCATCCGCTCAACCAGCTGCCCCGTGCCGTCCGGCGAACTGTCGTCCACAAACAGCAGATCCGCGAACGAACAGGCCTCCAGCACCGCCGAAGCGATGGCCTCGACGTTCTCCCGTTCGTTGTAGGTCGGGATAATGACCAGCGTGTCGCTCATGGTTCGGGAATCCTAGCCGGGCGCTCGCGCACGGACAATCCCAAATCAACTTCCAGCATGGTTTCGTTGTTGGCCCGGCGCAGCGACACCCACCCCTCGCCCAAAGGCGCCAGCGCGTCCACCCAGGCCTTGACCTCGTTGATCTGCTCGCGGACCTGGGCCGCCCCCCCCCCGCCGAAAAACAGTTGCATCATGGACCATGTGCCCATCGCGTCGCGCACCACCTTGCCGCCGCGCTCAAGATCCACCCACCCCGTCAGAGCGGCCGGATGCTCCCCCCGGGCCGCCCAAACCGGCGGATCATCCTCCGGCTCCATGTCCAGCAACTTTTGCAGGGCGTCGCGGTTGCTGCAGGCCAGCAGCCAGCCGTCCACAATCGCGTAGGCCGGCCGCTCGCCCGGCGCCAGCCCGTCCACCCACTCGTTGCCCGTGGCGCTTTCCAGCACCCGCACCACCTGTCCGCCGCTGTTGACCGGCCGCGTGATAAATGCGCCCCGGTAGCGGGCGTTGCTCAAATCCAAAATCCGCTGAATCGCCGCGGCGGCTTCGTCGGCATCTGCCACGGGCGTGGCCAGCAGCAGCGTCGGCACCCGCAACCCGGCCAAACGCAACGTGCGCTGCACCCCCCACGACAGCCGTCCGCTCAGCCGGCCATCCAAAAAGACGGCCAGCACCGATTCCCCGGAAACCTCCAGCAAACGCTGCAAGGCAAACGAGGCATCCGGCAGAAGTCCCGGCAGGGTCAGCGCCTGCGTCAGGGCATCCCGGTGGCACTGGAAGACCGCGCAGGGCGCGCTCCCCAGCCGCGCCGACAGGCCGGCCAGATCCGCCCCCCCCCCCGGCAACTCCGGCACCCGCTCGAAATCCGATGACCGCGCCTGCAGCGACAGCGCGTCCGCGCGCGCCACCGGCAATTCCACGCTTATTCCGCCCCCCGCATGGTGGGTGTCGCCAAACTCATTCTTCAGCCAAAACCGATCCGCCACCGACCGTTCGTCGTTTTGGGCAAAATCCTGAAACGAGTTCTCCACGGCAACCAACCGATTGACCGTACCGTCATAAGCGCCCAACACTTCGGCAATCGCATAAGGATTTTCCGAGAGGCACGCCATCAGCACCCCTTCGCCAAACGCGATCACCAGATGCTGTCCCGGCGGCAGATCCATCCCGCTGACGCGCCATACCGCCCGGTTGGGGAATTGATGCATCCGCTCGTAGCCTGGCACGCGAAAGAGCGACAACTGCCAGCGAAGCTTTTGGCTTTGCCCGCCCAGAAAACTGACCGCCATCCAGGCCCCCGGCCCGCCGAAACGGCTGGGCAGATAGGCCACCACCCCCTCGCGGCCCGCCAGCTTCCCGAACCACTCGCGCGACTCCTCGTCCGCCACCAGCGCCCAAGCCTCGTCGGGGTCCACCCCCGCCGTGCGCAAGAGCGACAAGGCCAGCGGATTTTGCAGCAGCTCCCCCCAGCGGTCCGGCAACGCCAAATGCCGCCCCACCAGCACCGCCGAAGCCGGCACCGGGCGATAGACCGCCATGGGGTCATACGGCATGAAGCCCAGCCACCAAATTCCCGCTCCGATGGCCGCGGCCAGCAGGGTCAGAGTCAGCAGGCGTTTGGGACGCGGGAGGCGCGGGCGCATGGGTCAGCCGTTCGGCTCGGCGTCCGGTTCAGACTGGGCCGAGTCCGCCGCAGCATTCTCTTCGGCCGCCGGCTCTTTGGCGGGCTCCTCCTTGCCCGAGTTCATGGTCTCCACATAATTCAACTTCAGCTCCGCCAGAATCCCGCCCAGCAGCTTGGCCTCGGCATCGCTCAGGTTGCCCTTGGTTTTGACCGTCAGCATGTCCAGCGTATCAATCATGGTCTGCGCCGCGTCAAGATTGACCTCCGCCTTGTTGGTCATGGGATTGATCGTCTTGCCCAGATACTGCATGACCGTGGCGGCCAGAGAAACCACCAGACCGTGGAAGAGTGCCGTTTCGGATGTTTGCGCGCTCATGGTCAACTCCTTGCCTTCATGTTGAATGTCCGCAAGTTGTACTGCATCCCCCCGCCCCGTTCAAGCGCGCTTATCCGGATTCGCCCCGCAATTCGGCCAGAACCCGGCGCACCACCCGCTTGACCGCCATGTGGATGCCCGGCGCTTTGCTGCGCCGCGATCCGGCCACGTTCAGAATGGCCCCGTCCGGCAAGCGCCGGCGCATCCACCGGATCAATCTGTCCGCCACCACCTCATGGGGCTGCGTCAAATCCAGCGCCAGCCAGGGCTTCTTGTGCTGTTTGGCCAGCTCGATCGTCAGTTGCGACCCGCCCTCCGGCGGCCCGAAGCTGAACACCACCGTTCCATCGGCATCCAGCACGTTGCGCTCCGTGCGCGGCGGATACTCCCGGCTCCAGTGCTGGCGCATCCGATACCGCGCCGGCACCCGCCCCTTTTCCGTGCGCCGTCCCTTGGGCACCCAGCCGCCGCAAGGGAATCCCATTTGCCGACACGCCGCCAGAGCGCCCTGATCCGCCCCGGTCTGCCCGCCCGAAATGATCTTGCGCAGTTTCACGAAACCCGGCGGATGCCTCCCGCCCCCCTGCCTGCGGACAGCACCCCGCGCCCTGACGCTCACCCGGCCGCTGCTATTCGTCCGCGGCCGTTTCGCCGGTTTCCTCCGGCTCGGCCGCGCTCTCCGCCGGCTTCTCCGGCTCGATCAGATAAACATCGCCGCGCGCCTTGTGCCTGCGCTGCCACTTCCAAAACTTGCGCACCACAATGCTGTCCGGCGGCACGCTCTTGAACTGCCCCTGCACATGGAAGAGATAAACCTTGTCCAGCTTCTTGTCGGCCATCGCCAACTGATCCACCACGCGGTCCGGCACACTCTCATAGGTCACGGTCTGCCCATCCAAAAAGCGCAGCGACAGCGACTCGTCCTCGCCGCGCTGAATGGTGGTGAACATCTCCGAGGTGCCGATCACCCGCCCCTGACCCACCGGCAGCTCGAAGGCCTCCTCCGCCGCTGCGGCCTCCGCGGGCGCGGCTTCCGCCTGCGCGGCGTCATAATATTCCTCGTCTTCCGCCGCTTCAACCGGCTCGATCTCGCCCTTCAAGAGCGCCAGCTCGGTTGCCAGCCGGGCCACCTCCTTGGCCTGCTGGTTTTTGGCTTTTTCCACTGCCGCTTGCAGGCGCTTCTTCTCCTTGGCCGCGGCTTCCGCGGCGGCCGAGGCCGCTTCCGTCGCGGCGGTCAGTTCCGCCTGCGCCGCCGAAGCCGCTTCACCTGCCGCCGCCGCTTCGGCCGTCAGCGTCTCCACCTGCGCGGCCTGTTCGCCAAGCTTCTGGTTCAGCGCCGCCGTCTCGCCCTGCGCGGACATCAGTTGCCCCTGAGCGGAATCCAAATCCCCGCGCGCGGTCTCCAAATCCCGTTGATTCGCCTGAATGGCGCCGGCCGCCTTCTCGAGCACTGCCGACAACACCGACTCGTTCTTGAGCAGATCCATCGTTAGCTCCTGGGGCTCGGCGGCGGCCTCTTCGCCTTCCGCGGCCGCCTCGGCCGGCGCCGTCGCCACGCTTTGCACACCGGCCACGGCCGCCAACTCGACCACCACCTCGCGCAGCTTGGCCGCCTGCCCGGACTGACCCGCACCCCAAAGTCCCGCCCCTATCGCCGCGAGAGCCATCGCCCCTGCCACGCCCCATGCCACAATGTTCATCAAATTACCTTGGTTCTTCGCCACGGGTGCCTCCTCGATGTTAGGTTCCCGGTCATTGGATCGAATCCACACCGGAATGTCAATTTCGAAGAACCCGCTGTTGCCGTCCCGCCCCGCTTTGTGCATACTCCAAGTCAGGGCCCAAAGCCCCGCCATCATCCGGACATGAGCACAGAACCTCTTCAACGATCCAAGTCCCCGCGGGCCTCCCTCTACTGGGCGGCCGCGTTCCTCGCCGTCCTCGCGGTGGGCGTCCTGACCATCGTCGGCGCCATGCGCCGGCAGCTCAACGTCCTCGAGCGCACCCTCCTCCATCAGGCCTACTCCATCTCCCAATCCATCCCGTTGGAGCGCGTCAAACTCCTCCTCGAGAATCCCGACACGCAGCACCCGGCCTATCAGCGCCTGCAGCACCAGCTCGATATCGCCCTCCAGCTCAATCCCCGGTGGCGGCAAATCAAGCTGCTCACCCTTTCCGACTCCGACGACATCAACATCCTGCTCACCAGCCGGGGCGGCTCTCATAACGACCCCTCGCGCCCCCCCCCCCCCGACCGGAACGACTTCCCCCTCGCGCGGCAGGCCTTCGACAACGTGGAATCCCACGCGGAGGGGCCGCTCGGCTCACGCCGCGAAACCCTGATCAGCCGCGCCTATGTCCCCCTCGGCTCAACCTACAGCAACCGCCCCGCCATCGTCGTGGTGCTCACCGTGGACTCCAGCGACTGGTACGCCCAAAGCCGCCGCGCCGGCCGCCCCCCCCTCCAGTGCACGCTCGTGCTGCTGCTCATCCTGGCCGCCAGCCACATCCGCTGGCGCACCCGCGCCGCCAACTCCATCTCCCACCCCCGCCGCAGCCACCTCGAAATCGTCACCGTCATCCTGACGGGTCTCACCCTGACCGTGGCCGGAGGGTGGCGCGCCCACGAACTCGAAACCCGCCACCTCCACGAAATCTTCCAGGTCATGGCCCACGCCAAGGCCAGCAACTTCCTGAACGCCTTCCGCCATCTGCGTGACACCGGCGTCGAGAGCTTTGGCCGGTTCTTCGAAAACAGCGACCACGTCAGCCGCGAAGAATTCGACAACTATTGTGTCGAACTGGACCTCCCCCCCGCCATCAACGCCTGGGGCTGGATCGAACAAGTCCCCGCCGGCCAGCGCGACGCCTGGCAGCGCGCCTTCCGCGAGCAGCTCGGCCCCGACGCCCGAATCTGGGAGTTCAACACCGACCGGCAGGCCGTCGAGGCCGCCCCCCGCCCCATCCACTATCCCATCGTGTACCTCCGGGTCATGGGCCCCGAAGACCCCCACTTTCCCACCACCCCCGGCTTCGACCTCGCCTCCGACCCCGCCCTCGAGCACCTGCTCACCCATCACGACCCCCTCGCCTTCTCCTCCGACCTTTGCGAACTATGCGACGCCTCCTCCGAGCGCCCCCACGTTTCGATCTTCCGCCCGGTCCTCTTCGCCGATCCCCACCCCGGCCAGCCCGGATTCGTCGTGGCCATCCTGCACTTCCAGCGCTTCTTCCAGACCGTGGTCAGCGCCCACCCCGCCGTCAACCCCCTCCTGAATTTGGAAATCTCCGAGTGTTTCGCGGACGCCCCCCCCCTGCTCCTGGCCTCCGCCGCCC
>LSQX01222770.1_pt1 | contig 13685 bp, 11 predicted proteins | sample 654561 | NCBI WGS metagenome assembly LSQX01 (sample SAMN04489861, study PRJNA283612) | anaerobic digester metagenome | isolation source: 4 biogas reactors fed with cattle manure at either 37C or 55C with and... | place: Denmark: Kongens Lyngby | collected 2014 | reverse complement strand
GTGATATCTTTATAGAGGTGGCGACCCCTGGCTTTTTTCAAATTCAGCTTTTCTGTTTTATAGAATGTTTTACGCAAGTCTTCATTTGTGGAAATCCCGATGGCACGCAGGATAACAGTGACCGGCAGCTTGCGACGTTTATCGATATGAACATACATCACGTCGTGGATATCGATGTTGAATTCCAGCCAGGAACCGTTATATGGAATCACTTTGGCGGAATAAAGAGTCTTGCCGCTGGGATGTTTGCTTTCCGAGAAAAAGACGCCGGGTGAACGCTGAAGCTGGGAAATCACAACCCTTTCAGCTCCATTGATGATGAAGGTGCCCTGGTCTGTAATCAGGGGCACTTCACCCAAAAACACTTCCTGTTCAATAACGTCTTGAACCAGGCGTTCTTCTTCGGTTTGCTCATAGATGGATAGCCGCAGCCGCACTTTCAGCGGTGCCTGGTAGGAAAGGTTTCTTTCGCGGCATTCATCAATTGAATATTTTTCCTGCAGAACATTGTATTCCATGAATTCCAACTGGAAATTGCCCTTGTTATCCTCAATGGGGAAGGTGGATTCAAAAACAGCCTGAAGACCTTTCTTCTCACGGCTTTGAGGACGGATGTCCTTTTGTAAAAAATAGTCGAACGAATCCACTTGCATAGCCAGCAGATTGGGAATTTCCACTTCCGGGATGCCAAGCTCGGCAAAGCGGCCGGATATCTTGGAAAAACTCTTGATCTTTCTCAAAAGCTCACTCCTTTGCGGTCTCTAACCGTCTCGTGAATAGTGTGTTGCTTGCGCACTCTCGATTGTGCAAAGTGAATAATCTGCCAAAAATCGAGGTGTTGGCGGGACAATGAGAACAGATTTGCGAATTTAGACATAACAAGTCCAAAAAAAGTCCCGGGGGACTTTTTTTGGACATCGTATAAGGGATTTCAGCCCTATTTAACTTCGACAGAAGCACCGACTTCTTCGAGTTTTTTCTGAACTGATTCCGCTTCTTCTTTGCTGACTTTTTCCACAACCATTTTGGGCGCGCCGTCAACCAGATCTTTGGCTTCCTTCAGCCCAAGTTTGGTGATCTCACGCACAACCTTGATAACGTTGATCTTTTTCTCGCCTGCGCTGTTCAGAATGACGTCAAATTCGGTCTGTTCTTCCTTGGCTTCAGGGCCAGCTGCGGGAGCGGCGGCAACAGCAACGGGAGCGGCGGCGGAAACGCCAAATTTCTCTTCCATCGCTTCAACGAGTTCAGCAACTTCAAGCAGACTCATTTCAGAAATCAGGTCAATTACTTGAGTTATTTTATCGGACATTTTTTCCTCCAGGAAATTATATATTTTGGTTAGCTTGCCTTGGTTTTGGCAATGGCATCAAGCGCGTAGACTAATTTACGGGCGACACCTTGTGATGCGTTCAGGAAGTTTGTGATCGGGGCATTCAAGCTGCCCATGACCTTGGATAGGAGTTCATCGCGGGTGGGCAGTTTTGCCAGGGAAATCAACTGGGCTTGGTCATAGACCTGACCAGCCACAAATCCAACCTTAAAACTGGGAAACTCCGCGTCTTCCATCACTTCCTTAATGAATTTGACCAGCACTCTGGCGGGGGCAACCTCATCGCTTTTGCAGATGGCAAGCGCAGTGGGTCCCACCAAAAATTCGTCAAGTTCGTTGATGCCCAAATCGTTCAGGGCTATCTTGATCAGGGTGTTCTTTTGAACCAGGTAATCCACTTCCACGTCACGATAGTTGTTCCGCAGTTGGCTCACCTGTTCCACATTTATTCCCTTGTAATCCACCAGTACGATCGCTTTGGCGCCTTCTAAACGTTCTTTCAATTGTGCAACAATGTCATATTTAACATTTTGAACCATTTTTCTCTCCTTTAGCTCTTCGCTGCCAGAGTTGCGCTTGCGATTTGCAGCTTGATCCCGGGACCCATGGTGGTGCAAAGAGTTATGCTCTTGATGAACACGCCTTTCATTGTGGGCGGGCGTTCTTTCAATATCGCTGCCAGGATGGCTTTGATATTGTCTCTGAGCATCTCTGGGGAAAAGCTGATTTTTCCAGCGGGGATGTGCAAATTCGCAAATTTGTCCACCCTGTAGGCGATTTTACCGCCCTTGCTTTCCTCAACGGCTTTTCCGATGTCCATGGTCACGGTACCAACCTTTGGATTGGGCATCAGGCCGCGCGGACCCAACACCCTTCCCAGTTTGCCGATTTTGCCCATCATCGTGGGTGTGGTGATCACGACGTCGAATTCGAACCATCCGCCCGAAATCTTTTCCATCAGATCATCCAAGCCAACGTGATCGGCACCGGCATTCCTGGCCTCGTCTGCCTTTTCGCCTTCTGCAAAAACCAAAACACGCGAAATCTTGCCCGTTCCATGGGGCAAAACAAGCGAATTTCGGATTTGCTGATCGGCTTTGCGGGGATCGACCCCCAGATTCAGATGAACTTCAACCGTCTCATCGAATTTTGAAGTCGGAACGGCTTTCAAAATCTTGAGCGCTTCGTCAAGTTCATAGCGTTTCTGGCGGTCATACATCCCGTAGGCAGTGTTGTACCTTTTGCTATGTTTCATTGACTCTCCTTATGAATATTATCTCCTGCACAAGGCGGGTCAGTCGTCAACGACGACTCCCATACTCCTTGCAGTGCCAGCGATCATACTCATAGCAGATTCAAGGGTATTACAGTTTAAATCCTGCATTTTCTGCTGGGCGATATTGCGCAGCTGTTCTTGATTGATGTGTCCCACCTTTTCTTTATTTGGTGTGGACGAACCTTTGGCCAAACCGGCCTCTTTCTTGATCAAAATCGACGCAGGTGGTGTCTTGATCTCAAAAGTGAAGGATTTATTTTTGGCGACATAAATAACCACGGGGAAAATCATCCCGGGCTGGTCGGCTGTTTTTTCATTGAACTGGCGGCAAAATTCGGGAATATTCACTCCCACCTGGCCCAAAGCCGGTCCAACCGGAGGGGCCGGGGTCGCTTTGCCAGCGGGAAGCTGAAGCTTCAGCATTGCCACAACGTCTTTAGGTTTCGCCATTTTTATTCCTCAATGTTTATTTTTTCAAAATTTCCACTTGGTTGGCACTAAGCTCAACCGGGGTACGCCTGCCAAACACAGTCACGTCGATCACCAGCTTTTGGCCGTCGTCTGCAACCTTTTGCACGATTCCTTCAAAATCCGTGAAGGGGCCAGTGGTAACCTTAACCATATCACCGGGCATGTAATCGAACAATTTACCCGGCTCTTTTTCTCTGTCCGCGATGCCCAGAAGGCGGTTAACTTCTTCTTCGTCCAAAGGGATGGGGTCTTTATGATCCCTGCTTTGGCCCAAAAACTTTGTGACCCCAGCGATGCCCAAAATGTAGGTGCGAAGCTGCGGAGTCAAATCCGCTTCGATGAAAACGTAGCTGGTGAACAGTTTGCGTTCCTGCTCCACCCTCTTGCCTTCGCGAATGATGAAGGCCTTTCGCAGCGGCACAAGCAACTGCCCCACATGGTTCGCGAGCTCGGTTCCTTCCAGCCCTTTTTCGATGGCTGTTTTCACCTTGTTCTCATGCGAAGAATAGGTATGGATCGCATACCACTTCATTGCCTCTGCCATTTTCCCTCTTTAAAAAAGAAGTTTCACCAATTGGCCAAAGCCAAAATCCACCAAAGCCAAAAACAGCGCCACGATACCAGAAATAACGATCACAACGACCGTTCCTTCCCTGATGTCGTCCATGGTGGGCCAGGACACTGCGCGCATTTCACTTGCCACATCATGAAAAAAGTGGCCAATCTTATTGAACATGGTTTTCATTGTTTCACCATTAAGGGAGCCAGGCTCCGCTCAAAATAAAATGTGGCAGGACAGGCAGGAATCGNNCCGGTTTTGGAGACCGGTGCTCTACCAATTGAACTACTGTCCTGCAACATATATTTAGCGCTGTTTGTGCAGCGTGTGTTTCCGGCAGTTGGGGCAAAACTTTTTCAGCTCCAATCTGCTGGGATGCTTGCGCTTGTTACGTGTGGTTGTGTAATTGCGGTTTTTGCAATCCTCGCAAGCCAAGATAATGATATCTCTCATTTTAGATCATCCAGGGCTTATTCGACGATGGCGCCAACCACGCCGCTTCCGATGGTCCGACCGCCTTCGCGGATGGCGAAACGCAGACCCTGCTCCATGGCGATGGGAGTGATGAGTTCAGCGGTGATTTCAACGTTATCACCAGGCATAACCATCAACACACCATCGGGAAGGGTCAGAGAACCGGTCACGTCGGTGGTACGGAAATAGAACTGGGGACGATATCCCGTGCGGAAGGGATTCTTGCGTCCACCTTCCTCAGCGGTCAGAACGTAGGTCTGTCCGGTGAATCTGATGTGAGGGGTGATGGATTTGGGTTTGGCCAAAACCATTCCACGCTCAACGTCATCTTTGGCGAATCCGCGCAGCAGAACGCCAATGTTGTCTCCAGCCTGGGCTTCGTCAAGAAGCTTGCGGAACATTTCCACACCGGTGCAGGTGGTTTCAACGGTTTCACGGATGCCAACGCGTTCAACTTTGTCACCAACTTTGATGACGCCACGTTCCACACGGCCAGTGGCCACGGTTCCGCGTCCCGGAATGGAAAATACGTCTTCCACGGGAAGCAGGAAGGGTTTGTCGGTGGCGCGGTCGGGTTGCGGGACATAGCTGTCCACGGCGTCCATCAGTTCCTGGATCTGGGCTTCAGCCTCGGGATCCTGGTTCAAAGCCTTGAGAGCTGAACCGCGAATCACGGGGATGTCGCTGCCGGGGAAATCATATTTTTCCAGAAGTTCGCGAACTTCCATTTCCACCAGGTCCAAAAGTTCAGGATCATCAACCATATCAATCTTGTTCATGAACACCACGATGGCAGGCACGCCCACTTGACGGGCGAGCAGGATATGTTCGCGGGTCTGGGGCATGGGGCCGTCCGCGGCGCTTACGACGAGGATGGCTCCGTCCATTTGTGCTGCGCCGGTAATCATGTTTTTGATATAGTCGGCGTGGCCGGGGCAGTCAACATGCGCGTAGTGACGGCCTTCGGTCTCATACTCTACGTGGGACGTGGCGATTGTAATACCACGCGCTTTTTCTTCCGGCGCGTTGTCGATGCTGTCAAAGCTACGGACTTGCGCGCCGCCCTTTTTGCTCAAATACGCAGTGATAGCTGCGGTCAACGTTGTTTTGCCATGATCGATGTGGCCAATCGTACCAATGTTGACGTGCGGCTTGGTACGAACGAATTTTTCTTTTGCCATTTTTCCTCCTGGGACCCGCTCGCGGATCCCACGTCGTGTTTTGTTATTTTTAATCTTATCGATAAAGAAAGTGGAGCTCAAGATCGGACTCGAACCGATGACCTCCTCCTTACCAAGGAGGTGCTCTACCTGCTGAGCTACTTGAGCTAAAATCTTCAGATATAAGGCGTTTGGATACATGAAAATGGAGCGGGAAACGGGGTTCGAACCCGCGACCCTCAGCTTGGAAGGCTGATGCTCTACCAACTGAGCTATTCCCGCTGGCATTCTCAAAAAAAAGTGGTGGACAGGGGAGGATTCGAACCTCCGTAGACTCTCGTCGCTGGGTTTACAGCCCAGTGCCATTAACCACTCGACCACCTGTCCACAATTTCTGGAGCCGATGAAGGGAGTTGAACCCCCAACCTATTGATTACAAATCAATTGCTCTGCCATTGAGCTACATCGGCGTCAAGAAGTACCATGTATTTCCAACACCAGAATTCTGTCAATAACTTTTCTTGCTTCACTCTATGATTCAACCGAAAAACCCGGTTCGGTACAAAAAATTATTAGTCCCCTTTTTTGTCAAGAACAGCTTTTATTTTTTTTAGAAGGTTCGGATTTTAGCTGAGCTGCCTGCGCTTTCTTCAAAGATGGCGTCTGAATTTTTTCTGTTCCATCAAGATTGAATGATTGTGGCTTTTTCGGGTTGCCTCCCTCTTGCCGCCCTTAGTATTCCTTTACTTTTTTAAGAAAAAGTTTGGATTGATAAAAGGGCCCACCTTGGCGGGTGAGCCCTTTTTTATCTAATCAGAACTTGCGTTTTGCTATTTGATGATAACCATTTGAGCTCGGCGGTTTTCCTGACGTCCAGCCGCTGTGCTGTTGGTGGCGATGGGATCTTTTGAGCTGTAGCCCTTGATTTCGATTTGTTCCCCGTCCACGCCTCTGGCAACCAGATAATCCTTCACCACTTTGGCACGGTTGTGGGAAAGCGGTTCGTTAATCTTGTCGCTGCCTTGGCTGTCGGTGTGGCCTTGGATTTCGACCATTGTATCGGGCAGTTTTTTAAGGAATTCCGCCACGCGGTCCAAGGCTGGTTTATCACCGTCGCGAATCACGTAGAGGTTGGTGTCGAAATGGACGATGAGCTTTGCCAGCTCTTGTGCCAGGAGGTCTTCATCGCTGGGACCGGCGGGTTTCGGAGCGGACACTGTTCCAACCAATGGCATGGGCAGGGTCACCGCGCCTTCGCTCTTGTGGTCGATGGCGCCGGCGAAATTGCCAACCTTGTCGCCCTTCAGTCTCACCCAGACGTCTCCGGAGAAATTGGGATTGACGGTGGCGCTTGGCTTCCAGGTCTTTCCGCCATCCACAGAAATCTCAAAACCTTCCGGGGCGTTGAGCTGGATGTTTCCAGTCAGGTTCAACCCGTTCAGTTTATAGTTCTGCGGAGCGGAGGGCGTGCCCAGTTCCGTGTTGAAAGGTTTCAGGTTTTGCAGGCTCAAATTCAGTTCCGGAATGGCCGGGACTTTCAGGTCGGTCACTGTTCCAATCACGGGAAGTTTGAACGTTGTGGCGTCTTTGCTGGCGTGATCGATGCTGCCGCTAAAGTTTCCGGCTTTGGCACCGGTGAGACGAACCAGGATTTCCCTGTCGATACTTCCGGGCACAATCATCGAATGAGCATAGGTTTTGCCGCCATCCAGGGAGAATTCAAAACCTGCCGGCGCGGTGATGTCAATATCGCCCTTCAGGTTTTCACCCTTGATTTTATAGCTTTGCGCGGCGGAAGGTTTGCCCACTTCGGTGGAGAATGTTTTAAGGTCGCCAGCTTGCAGCCTGATTTGAGGAAGCTTGGGCGCGTCGGGAAGTGTCACCACTCCCAAAACCGGCAGGGCAACCCTGTTGGCGCCTTCGCTATCGTGATTCAAGGTGCCGCCAAATTCGCCGGCTTTGGCGCCAGTGAGGCGAACCAAAAAGTCTCCGTCGAAGCCAGCGTCAACTGTCGCGGCTTTTTTCCAAGTTTTGCCTCCGTCGATGGAAAGCTCAAATCCTTCCGGGGCTTCAACCTGGATTTTGCCAGTCAAATTGGTTCCAGAAATCTTGTAAGCCTGAGCGGCGGAAGGGGTTCCCTGTACTGTGGTAAAAGAGCCCAGCTTCGCGTCGAGCTTCAGAACAGGCTGCACAACCTTGTCGGTAACGGTTCCAAACACGGGAAGCAACATGGGAGTGGCGCCCTTGCTGGCATGGCTGATATAGCCTTCGTAAACGCCTTTCTTGGCGCCGGTGAGACGAACCAAAACGCGACCATCAAAGCCAGCGGGCAATTCCAGGCTTGGATAGTAGTTTTTACCATCGATGGAAATCTCAAAAGCTTCAGGAGCTTCCAAGCTGATTCCCTGGCTCAGGTCGATTCCTTTCAGGTCGTAAGCCTGTGGCAATGAAGGCGTTCCCACTTCGGTGCTGAATCTTGCCAATTGGGCTTTGATATCGATGTTTCCAGCCACGACAGGAACAGTTTTTTTGGCGCCGAAATTGATTCCCACCCCGATGTAGGGTGTCAGGAGCGCGTCGTTCATCTTGCCTGTTTCCACCAGGTCAATGTTGTCCTTGGTGAAGAGGTTATACTTCACACCCAGTTCGCTGACGATGTTTTTCTTATAAAGGAAAGAAATACCAGCGGCGGCGTGCGGAACGGTGAAGTGTCCCCTGAAACCAGCCGGGACGCTGGGGTTATCCGCGATGCCTGGATTGGCTTTACTGCCATGGGTGGACCAACCCGCGCCCAGTTCGGCAAATGGCGAAATACGCTTCAAAAAAGCGTCTTCAGAAAAATTAATTGCCCCAACCGTGGTGGGACGGACTTTCAGATAAAGATTAATCCCTTCCAATGAGGAAAAATATGACTCGTTTGGGTCATCACCCTGGACTGCCACGTTGGCAAACCAAGGGCTGATGCCCACTCCAAGCCAATCTTTGATGGCCCAGGCATCCCAAGCAACCGCCCAGGCGCCTTTTTTGGAATTCGTGCCTTCAATGTCATCCAAAGGAATGCCAAGCCCGCCTTCCAACAAAAGGGTGCTCTCGAAGGCATGGATTGCCGGCATCAACGCCAGCAACAACAATGTAACAAGAATAGCTTTTGATCTTTTTAGCATGTTCACCTCGTATTTTCAAAAGTTTCTCCAGATGATTACAAACTAAATGACAGCCCTTGTGGTGTCAAGAACAAAAATTATCTGCTTTTATTATCTGTGTATTATTTTCAACAAAAAGCCATTTTCTTTTTGGCAAGCTTGCCGTGGAATCGAAATTGCATATTTTTTCATCATCTGGCGAAAACCCACTGACATGTTTCGCAAGTTTATACGCCGCTAATAGTTGCGCGATTGCCACGGTTAATTTCAAACCGACGCTTGGCAGAAAAATGGAGACCCAATGAAAAAATATATGATTTTCTTGACCCTGATTCTGGCTTGGGGAATTATTTTTGCTCAAACCACTGTTTTTAACGATGATTTTTCAAATTATCAGAGCGCGAACTGGACCACTTCCGGTCAGATTGGCTCCAGCGGATGGTATGTAACCCGCTCTGGAGCGGATTGGGGAGCGCGCCGAAACACAAGCCCCGCCCAGTTGGAATTAACCAACGACGCCAGTGGCAGTACAAATGCCGACGGCTGGGTCTTTGCCAATTATCTCACCTCCAATTTCAGCGCGCCCTACAATAGGATTTTGGCAAACAACAGCGGTCAAATAACCTGGGTTTTCAACATCAGACAAATTCGACCCAACCCCGGCGGTTTTGATTCCGGAAACTACGGCGTCGCCTTCATTTTGGGCGCCACCGATGAATCTGTAAAAACCTCGGGATCAGGCTACGCCGTGGTTTACGGACAATCAGGCGATACTGACCCCGTTCGCTTGGCAAAATTTACCGGCGGAATCTCCAATGGCAGCCTCGTGAACCTAATCACCAGTAACACCAGCGGTTTGACTGATTTTGGAGCCGAATATCTGAGCGTGAAAGTGACCTACGATTCCAACACAAATAAATGGGAGCTTTTCCTGCGCAATGATGGAGGTTCCGCTTTTGCCGACCCCCTCAGCGGAAATCTGGTCTCCCAGGGAACCGCCACCGACAACACCTACACCTCAAACTCACTCAACTATTTTGGCGCCTTTTGGCATGGTTCCACCGCCGCGAATCAAACTTCGTTTTTCGACAACATTTCCGTGCAAATCACGCCCCATCACGTTGCCCACCTGAATGTTAGCCCGCTGAACCTTTCCGGATTCTACTATATATTGAATAACGGCCCTTCCCAAGAGCAACAATTCACCGTGTCAGGTTCGGAACTTATTCAAAATGTAACTGTTAAACCCTCATCAAATTACGAGATTTCCCTTCAGGGTGGAGCCGCCTTTTCTCCCACAAACACCATCAACCTGTCTCCCAGTGGCGGAACCCTCTCCCCCACAACAATTTATGTGAGACTGAAAGCCGGACTTCCCGCCCAAAACTATATAAATGAAGAAATCAGCGTTTCCACTCTCGGCGCCCAAACCGAAACTGTCGTCTGCAGCGGAGCAGTTTTGGAACCCGGAATCACGGTGGCGCCTGCTTCCCTGAGCGGATTCAGCTACATGTTTGGCTTGGGTCCTTCCTCCGAAAAAAGCTTCAACGTCAGCGCTCAAAACCTCTATGCAAACCTGATTATCAGCGCTCCGAACGAATTTGAAATCTCCCTCAGCCCCCAAAGCGATTACTCTGGCTCCCTCTCGCTTCAACCCAATGGCTCAAGCCTCCCACCCACAACCGTTTATGTTCGCTTGAAAGCAGGTTTGCCCACTGGAAACTATAACAACAAAAACATTGATTTAAACAGCTCCGGCGCCTCAATCCAAACCGTATCTTGCAGCGGTACAGTGATTTCCGGCTCCAATCCTGATGTCCCTCTCGCTTTGGAAGCCAGCGCCATCAACCCCGGCGGGTTCACCGCAAACTGGCTCCGCGTGGAAAACGCAAGTTCCTACCGCCTCGATGTTTACACCGGTTCCGATGTGGAAGACCTCTTCATCTCCGAATACGTGGAAGGCAGCAGCGACAACAAATATATCGAAATCTACAACGGAACCAGCGCCGCCATCGACCTCTCAAACTACCGCCTCCAGCTTTTCGCCAATGGAGCCAGCTCTCCAACCAACAACGTCCAGCTTTCCGGAGACCTGGCCAGCGGTGCCTGTGTGGTTTACAAAAATAGTGGGGCGAGTTTGCAACTGCCTTCGGGTGTGACGGCAATCAACAACGCCGCGGTGAATTTCAACGGAAACGACGCCGTGGCGCTTTACAAAATATCCACCGCTTCCTACGTCGATATTTTTGGCAGAATTGGAGAAAACCCCGGATACTACTGGGGGTCGGGGTCCAATGTGACGATGGATAAAACCCTGGTGCGCAAGGCTTTCGTAACTTCCGGAATCACCCAAAACCCAAGCTCTGGATTTCCAACTTTGGAAAGCGAGTGGGATTTTTATCCCAAAGATACCGTCGATTATTTGGGCTCTCACAACCATCGCGCCAGAGCCATCAGCTACGTTCCCGGCTACGAAAACCTCAATGTGGGCAACATTTCCAGCCACCTCGTGTCCGGTTTGGAAGAAAACACGCTATACCACTATCTTGTCCGTGCTGAAAACCCCTACGGAACCAGCGCGAATTCAAACGCCATTGATGTTACCACCACTTCCACCAGCGACCCCGCCATCTATGTCAGCGGTGGTTTCAGCCATTTCTCCACCCCCACCGGAACACCTTCTCAACCACAGAGTTACAGTCTTTCCTCCGCGAATCTGACCCAAAACATCACCATCTCCATTCCCAGTGGTTTTGAAATCTCCACTAATAACGGAAACAGCTACAGCGCCAATTCCACCAGCGTCTCCCCCACTTTTTCCGGACAGGTTTTGGTTCGCCTGAGTGGTTCCGCCAGTGGAACCTACAGCGGAAACCTGGTTCATTCAAGCCCCGGCGCTCCCAGCGTGAGCCTGCCTCTGTCGGGTTTGGTGGCGAGCGAGAATATCGAAGCTCCCACTTTGCAAGCCCACGACATCATCGGCTATCCAGCCTACACCTCCATTTCCTTGGAATGGACGCCCGGAAACGGCGCTCGTCGGGTGGTTAAAATCAACACCAACAACAGTTTCACCACTCCCGCTGACGGCAGCGACCCCACCGCCAACACCTTCTACACCGGCAGTGGCGAACAGGTGATTTTCAACGGCGCCACCCAGTTCTTTGAAGACATCCCCTTCAATGGCTGCACGGTCACAAACCTCACCCCCAATACACTTTATTGGTTCAGAATTTACGAATACAACGGCAGCGGAATCGACACCCGCTATCTGGACGTCACCGCCACAAACAATCCCCAATCCGTTTCCACCACCGTTACTGCCGGAACTGGCTACTACGATGATATTTACGGATATGGCACGACCCTCAAAGGCCTGCTCCACGAGCTTTTGAGAACCACCCACAGCAACCAATATTCGTATAATGCCATCACAAACATCCTGAAACACACCGACGAAGACCCCGCCAACTCCAACAATCTCATCGAAATCTACACCGGCTGGAGCGTGAACAAGGAAAGCTTTGGCAGCGGCACAACAGATTGGAACAGAGAACACACCTGGAGCAAGAGCCATGGTGGCTTCGGCGATGTGGCTCCCGCGGGAACCGACCTCCACCATCTCCGTCCCTGCGATTCAACGGTAAATTCCACAAAAAGCAACAAATATTTCAATAACGGCGGCAGCGTTGTTGTCGATGCCAGCCCACCTGCGGGATACAGTGGCAACACCGGCTGCCACCAAACTTCCTACACTTGGGAACCCAGGGACGAAGACAAGGGCGACGTTGCCAGAATGTTGATGTATATGGCTGTGCGCTATGAAGGAACGGACACCTCCTACGACCTGGAATTGGTTGACCACATCTACAACGAACACGCTTCCGGGCTGCCCTTGTATGGAAAACTGGCGACCCTTCTGCAATGGCACGTGGAAGACCCTCCCGACGCTTGGGAAATCCGCCGCAACAACCGCATCGCCGAAAGCCAGGGTAACCGCAATCCCTTCATCGACATCCCCGGCTACGCTGCCCGCATCTGGGCGCCCTGTCCCCTCTACAATTCCAATGTGAGCGCCACGTGCTTCACGGCGAATTGGAGCCAACCCATCACCGCCACATCATATTACCTCCAAGTGGCGACAGACAGCCTCTTTACGGACATCGTGAGCGGTTTTTCAAACCTTCCCGTCGGTCTTCAAATCAACAAAACCATTTCCGGCCTCAGCGAAGGCGCCACCTACTACTATCGCCTACGTTCATATTTTGAAAGCGATTACGGTATGTGGTCGCCCTATCTCGAAGTTGTTTTACTAAGTCCCGAAACCGCCAGCGCCACCATTATTCCTTCCCAAACCCTGCGGGAAGACAGGCTGGACGGCGCCTCGCTCACCCTCATCCTCGACAACGCGAGCTTTGCGGACGCCATCCTCTTACCCCAAAACATCACCCTGAACAACGCTCCCACAGGGCTTTCAATCCACGCTGTCAACTATTTGGACGCCACTACCGCCACCATCATTCTCGCCTATTCAGGCCCGGGGTTCGATTCTAATTACGAGAATTTCAACCTGACCCTGGCAGCGCTTGAACTAAGCGTATCTTATTCCGTAACAAGTAATTCCCTCACCATCCACGCCCTGGTGGAAAGCTCCGCCATCATTTCCCTGGAAAATGGAAATATCCGCCTCGACATCGCTCCCGTCATTGGCGCGGAAGGCTATATAATCTACGGTTCCCCAGACCCTTACGGTATTTATACCGACATCAGCGACAGCGGCGCCTTCGGCTCTGACCCGGATGCCCATAGCTGGTTCATCCCGCGTGAATTCATCGGTGAAAACAGATACTTCTTCAAGGTTGCCGCTTTCATGTGAACCCAACCGATGTAAAACGCCTCAAAACAGCGCTGGAAGCGGAAAGAAACCCTTCTTGCCAGTGAAACATTATCACCTCTTAAAACGCGTCTGAGCTGCCTTAAAAGGGAAACCTGGAGGTCGTCAACACCCATACCCAGACCTGCCCGTCATTCCGAGCGCCAACTTAGAACAGGTTGGAACACCGGATTCATCCGATCGTAGGTGCCAGATTCATCTGGCACAATGTTCTTCCACCCAGACTCCGCCCACCACAAAACCCAGCCCCGAAGCGTCATTCCGAGCGCCAACTTAGAACAGGTCGGAACACCGGATTCATCCGGTCGTTGGTGCCATATTCATCTGGCACAGTGTTCTTCCACCCAGACTCCGCCCACCACCACCCAAACCCAACCC
>LSQX01272135.1_pt1 | contig 13692 bp, 12 predicted proteins | sample 654561 | NCBI WGS metagenome assembly LSQX01 (sample SAMN04489861, study PRJNA283612) | anaerobic digester metagenome | isolation source: 4 biogas reactors fed with cattle manure at either 37C or 55C with and... | place: Denmark: Kongens Lyngby | collected 2014 | reverse complement strand
AGATGTGTATAAGAGACAGCCTTATATCCAATTGTGTGGAGGCATTAATTTAATATATCTCAATCATACCTTTAAAAGATCTTACTGGTCAATACGAATTATCTCGTACAAAACTCTTTTAACCTCACATAAAAAATGTGGTACACCAAGCTATATTCACAGCTAGATATTTATAGAATTCTTTAAAAAAAGCTTATCAATCAAGATGAATTACTTTATTTTGAGCACTAATCAGTGTCTAAGTTCGATGATGTTTTGGATAAGGGCATGACATCGCCCACAATCCTTGCCAGTTTCTACTTTTGTCAGTATCCCAATTTTCTCCACAGTGTTTGTACCATTTTTAACAGCATCAACGACATCCTTAAGGGAAACTTCCATACAACCACATACAGACCCTAAGATATAATCTAGGTTTTCTCTGCAGCCATCACAATCATTGCATACACCGGCCATATCTATGATTTCTTCTTTGGAGCCAGCTCCACTGACCATGGATTTGTGTATTGTTGAGTAATTTATCCCATTTTTTGTGCATAATATCTATCTTTCGCCATTTTTTATCCTCTTATCTTTCTTTCTTATCTTCTAACTAAATCATACTTTGAGCAAGATCCCAAATCGTCACCATACCAAGTAGGTTCTCATTTAGTTTTCCGTTTTTTGTTATAAATACGACTTCAAATCTCCTATGTTGATCTTTGATGCCTCTTAATCTTTCCTCTAAATCTGCTACAGTTTCTTTTTCTGACGCAAATTGGAATGCTTCACTTCGATGATCATTAACTGTGGTGTATTTTTTTAGATCTTTTAATTTGAGCCCGTTTGTCAAATCCATTTTACCAAAATCATTTAAATAATCAAAAAGACTCTCTTCACTAAATACTCCTATGATTTGATCATTGTCTAGCAATGGAGCATAACTATAATTCTCTTTACTCATAATTTGGATTGCTTTAAGCACATCATATTCTGGTTTTAGGGTATAAAGTTCTTTTACTTTCACAGCTATGGTATCAAGAGCCATCGCTGGATTCATGACATCTGCGAGAATACGCTCATAGGTTTCTACGTGGTCTAAATGAGGTTCTGCGATGATTTCCATTTCATTTCTTCCATAATCATGAACAATGGCATTTCTTAGTTCCCCAAACGAATGAAGAAGTAGCTTATACTTTCTAAAAGTAGCTTCCTTAGAGGCCATACCATGGACTCTATGATAATATGTGGTGTTTCGTTTGTCATTTCCTAATTGATCTCTCATATATTCGTCAAGTTGGTTATACGTGGATACAAATCGGCTTGAGTTTGATCTATTCTCTGTCATGACGTTGTCCTCCTAGTCTTTTATTCTTCGACTATAACACACAATAGTATTCCTGGAGTCTTTTTAGAAGTGTAGTGTTCTTCATTTATATACTAATCAGCTTTTCTTAAACCATATAAAGAGGATTTGTTTCAAGTTTACTCTTCAAATCAACACAAAAACTCCTTCTTGAGATTTTCCGCTATCTCTAAAAGGAGTTTTAATCGTTAATTATCTATTCTTAGAGCCCCTACATGTTCTAAACTTTGGTGATAAATTTTCCAATTCGGATATTTTTCTAGCATAAATTGCGTTATTTTATGCTCAGTTTCTCTATCCTCTTTTTTCATCATACACATTATGCTCGGCCCTGCGCCACTTAAGTAACATCCTAAAACACCAAACTCATCCATCTTCTCTGTAATGTGACTAAACCCAGGGATTAAGTCCCCTCTATATTGCTGATGAAGCTTGTCTTCTAAGCCTATCTTAATTAACTCATCTTGGCCTATGGTCATGGCTGCCAAAAGCAAAGTGGCTCTACCCACATTAAAGACCCCATCAGTATAAGGAATCACTTTAGGTAGCGCTGCCCTAGCTTTCTCCGTTGAAAGATGAAAATCTGGTACCAGAACAGTATAATTATACTCATTTTTCACGGGTACTTTTACAAAATATACCTCACCGTCTTGCATTACTGAGACGACCATTCCACCATAAAGGGCAGGAGCAATATTATCAGGATGACCTTCTAGTTCCGTTGCTATTTTCAGAAGTTCTTCTTTACTTAAGGGACAACCTAGAACTTCATTAGCTCCCATCACCCCACCTACAATGCAGGACGCCGACGAGCCCAGTCCTCTAGCCATAGGGATATCAGCCTGTATTTCTATCCCCACTGGCTCAGGATCCCTTTTAAGCCACTCAAACACCTTGTTATAAGCCAAGTGGACAAGAGAGCCTACTTCTGTTGATCCAATACCATTGCTAAAAGTAAATGTGTTGTACTTATCAATGGCAAGACCCAAGGCATCAAAGCCCGAACCTAAGTTTGCACTGGTGGCAGGAACTTTAATTTTAATCATCGCCCATGCCCCCTGCTAATACCTTCAGTACCACGTCTTTCATGTTTTCTTTAGTACAGATTGTTTCGTGAAGGATGGGCAAATGTTCCAATTCTTTTACTTTAAGTGGAATTTTCATATCCATCGCCTCAGAAATAATTTCCATACTTTTAAATAGATTGTTTGGTACAGGTAAATTTATAGATGTGATTACTTTATCGGGAAACTTAAACGGGCTAGCTGTAGATGCAATGATAGTTGGTTTAATATCTCCAGTTTCTTTAAGGAATTTTCGATAGACACTGTATCCCACCGCCGTATGAGGATCCATGAGATAACCTTCATCCTCATATAGTTTATTTATACTATTTGTAACATCTTTTTCACTAGCACATTCCCCATAAATATTTGCTTTACTAAAGTCATCCCATCGAAAGCTTCCTTCTTCATCCAATTGATTCATCATTTTCTTAATTGCAGTATCATCTTCACCTGAAACATGAAATAAAAATCTTTCCAGATTGCTAGATACTAATATATCCATAGATGGTGACGATGTAAGAAGCAGATCTCTTTTCTTATCATAAACTCCTGTTTCAAGAAAAGTTGTTAAGACATCATTATCATTAGAAGCACAAATTAGAGTCTCAATGGGCAGTCCCATCTCTTTAGCATAAAATGCCGCTAAGATATTACCAAAATTTCCTGTGGGAACCACTATATTTATTTTCTCCCCTTTCTCAATTTTATTCTCATTGAGGAGAGTTAAATAACCATAAACATAATAGATTATTTGTGGAACAAGCCGGCCGATATTAATGGAATTTGCAGAGGATAATAAATACCCTCTCTTTTGAAGCAACTCATTAAACTTTTCATCAGCAAAGATTTCCTTTACCCCTTTTTGAGCATCATCGAAGTTCCCTTCCATGGCCACCACATGATTATTCTTCCCCTGCTGTGACTTCATTTGTAGCTCCTGCATAGAGCTCACTCCATCTTTTGGATAAAATACCACCACATTCACACCGGGAACATCTCTAAATCCTTCTAATGCTGCTTTACCCGTATCTCCCGAAGTGGCTGTTAGAATGACCACCTCTTCTTTTATTCCTTTTCTTAAAAGCGCAGTCCTCATTAGATAGGGGAGTATGGTTAGTGCCATATCCTTAAAGGCCAATGTAGGTCCATGAAAAAGCTCAAGAAAATATGCTCCACCTTTCTTTTGAAGTTTGACGGGATTATTATGATTAAATTTTTCAATGTAAGCACCTTCGACGGCGTTTGAAATCTCATCATCAGAATAATCATCAAAGTACATGGCCAGAATTTCTTTTGCTAAGGCTATGTAGTCTAAGCTTTTTAAGTCATCTAGGTCCGGAAGAGTTGGGATACTTTCAGGCACAAATAACCCACCATCATCAGCAATTCCTTTTATAATGGCATCCATAGACGAAACTCTATTCGCCTTATTTCTCGTACTATAATATTTCATTTTACCTCCTAACCCTCCAGAGCGATAAGAACAAATACATTATCATTTAATGACTCAAACCAATCCAGAATATTTTGGCGATCTAATTCTTTTGTCTCAAATGCAACAATATCATTATTATCTATTATCATTTTTTGAATAAAATCATTGGGAATTTCTAGGGATTCACTTTTTCTCAATATTCGAATATAATACCGACTTCTTATCTCTTGATTTTTATTAGAGAGTTCTCTTGATCTAAGGGGGTTCTTTTTTTGTTGCGTCAATAAAACACAATCCAAAACATCTGTTATAATTGCATTGGCTGTGGGATACATTCCAGCTCCTGGCCCTTTGAATCCTAAAGTTCCTGAATGGTTTCCTTCGATGGATACACTATTATCCGCACCATTTATTCCTGCGAAATAATTTCCAATTAGAACTGCCTTAGGTTGAACGATAGCCTGATATCCCCCCTGTACCTCTTTCGCCTCTCCTATGAGCTTTATCTTACGACCACTTTTCAATAATAAATCAATATCTTGATCTGTTATTAAATCAATACCAGAACATATAATATCCTCTTCTTTAATGGAGGCTCCTAAAGCAATCGTCGATAGAATTCTTAACTTTCTCATAGAATCTAAACCTTCTACATCCGAGGTTGGATCTGCTTCGGCGTATCCTAAAGCCTGGGCCTCTTTTAGCACTTCCTCATAGCTCAGTCCTTCTTCAGTCATTCTTGTTAGAATATAGTTGCAAGTTCCATTAAGAATACCTTGAACTCGATTGATTCGATTTAGCCTAATTTGATCAATTAAAGGTTTAATAATCGGAATTCCTCCCGCTACACTAGCTTCATATAAGAAATAGACCCCATAATCCTCTGCCTTTTGAGAGAGCTCTTCAAAATAAGCTGAAACCACTGCTTTATTGGCGGTAACCACATGTTTGCCTGATTCAAAAGCCTGCTTGATTAGCCTATAGCTTAAATCTACATCTCCTGTCACTTCTACTAAGACATCGATTTCCTCATCATTAATAATCTGGTTTGAATCTTTGGTTAATTTTTCAAAAGGAACTTCAATTTCTCTTTTCTTTTCCAAATCTCTAACCAGTATACTTTTGATTACGATTTCTTCCCCTAAACTTAAAGATAACTCCTCTCTCTTTTCTTGAAGGATTTTATAAACTCCTTGACCCACGGTTCCAAATCCTAGCAATCCGATTTTTATCATATGTTCTTCTCCCAGCTTTTCACAAGTAACTCTCCAATTTGTACGGAATTCGTAGCGGCTCCTTTTCTAATGTTATCCGCAACAATCCACAGGTGTAATCCATTATCCACACTAAAGTCTCGTCGAACTCTCCCAACAAAAACATCATCTTTTCCTTCGGCATCTTCTGGAATAGGATAGACAGCATTTTCAGGGTCATCTTTTAGAATAATCCCTGGAAATTTATTCAGGATTTCTTTTATGTCTCTAATTTTAAAATCTTTTTCCAACTCAATAGTCGCAGAAATACTATGTGCAAACCGAACTGGCACCCTCACCGCAGTAGCGGTTACTTTTAAATTTTCATCATGAAGAATTTTTCTTGTTTCATCCATCATTTTTTGCTCTTCTTTTGTATAGCCATCATCTAGGAAAACATCGATATGAGGAATCACATTCCCCTTTATAGGCCTTGGGTAAAACTCTGATAACCCTTCGTCTAAATCTCGTAGTCCTTTGGTCCCTGACCCTGAAACACTTTGATAAGTAGAATAGACTATTCTTTTTACTCCATAGATTTCTTGGATAGCTTTTATGGGCAACATGCATTGAATGGTGGAACAATTAGGGTTAGCAATGATCCCTTTACTTTTATTAATATCCTCAGGGTTTACCTCAGGAACAATTAAGGGCACATCCTTGTCCATTCTAAAGACAGAACTATTATCGATTACTTGAATTCCTCTTTTAGAAGCTATCGGTGCGAATTTCTCACTAATCTCTCCTCCAGCTGCAAAGAATGCCATGTCTATTTTCTGTTCAAAAGCCTCTTCGGATACTTTGACGACTTGGTATTTCTTCCCCGCGTATTCAATAAGCTCTCCAGCTGATCTTTCTGATGCCATGGGAATAAGATTACCCATGGGAAAGTTCCTTTCCTTTAGTACTTCAAGGATCTTTTTACCGACAAGCCCCGTAGCTCCAACTATGGCTATATTATATTTTTTCATATGTTTACCCCTTACCTCATAAATTCATTGTAAATAGCTTTAACTGATTTATTCAAGTCTTCATTTTCTATACCAACTAAAATATTTAACTCACTAGATCCTTGAGAAATCATACGAATATTTATATCCTCATTATATAGCGCTGTAAAGACTTTAGAAGAAACTCCTTTTGTATTGATCATCCCCCTGCCTACAACAGCTAGAAGTGCCATCTTTGACTGAGAAAAAATATTGTCAGGATTACAATATATTCTAATTTCCTCCATAAGTTTGGATAGTTTACCATTTAACTCTTTGTCAGACACAATCACTGAAATAGAATCTATACTTGAGGGCATATGTTCGATAGCCACATCATTGGCTTCAAATACTGTAATCAATTTTCTTAAAAATCCTTTTTCAGCATTCATCTGCGTCTTCTCTACAGAAATTACGGTGAAATCTTTTCTCCCAGCCAATCCAGCGATGGTACCGGGGATCTTATCCGAATAATTATCATAAACAATTAAAGTCCCTACATCTTCTGGTTTATTAGTATTCCTAATCTGAATAGGTATCCCCTTATTTCTAACTGGGAAAATCGCCTCTTCATGAAGAACGGGTGCTCCCATATAAGAAAGTTCTCTGAGTTCTTTATAGGTAATTTCTCTTATGGGTAGGGGGTTTTTCACAATTCTTGGATCAGCTTTTAAAAAGCCAGAAACATCTGTCCAATTCTCATAAAGTTCTGAGTCTAGAGCCGCAGATAAAATTGAACCTGTGATATCTGAACCTCCTCTAGAGAAAGTGACAACATCCCCTTTTTCATCTGCACCATAAAAACCTGGGATTACTGCTCGATCTGTTTTTAATAGTCTTGCCTCCACTAGTTCTTGGGTTATTTGTTCATCAAAAATACCTCTATCATTAAATCGTATAATTTCACTGGCATCTATGAATTCTGCATTGAGATAATCCGCGAGTATGCGAGCGTTAATGTACTCTCCTCGACTGGCGCAGTAATCCCTTGATGCTCCTTTAGTTATTTTTTCTCTTACCTGATCCAAAATATCCCTAATAGGGGTTTTAAGGTCTAAATCAAGGCAAATAGTCTCATACCTATTCTGAATAAGTGAAAAAACCTCTTCAAAATGAAGCCCATGAGAAGACAGCTGATGGCACATATACAATAGATCAGTTACTTTATGATCTTTACTATGACTTTTCCCCGGTGCTGAGGCCACAATAATCTTTCTCTCATATTTAGCCTCAATTATATCCTTTACTTTCTTAAACTGCTGACTGTCAGCCAAGGAACTTCCCCCAAATTTTGTTACGATTAACCCTTCCATTAACTCCACTCCCCATTCATTTTCTATATTATCTATTTACTTTAACCATTTAGCCCTCATAAGAAGAAAACACCCGTCCAAAAAAGGATAGGTGTTTTTTATTGTATCACTTAAATCAACAGGATCTACGAACCAAGATAATGCGCTCCAATAGAGTTATGCTCCACCTCTTTCCCAAAACATCCAATCCATATAGCATTGGATAAGAGGGGAAATCTCTTAGTATCTAAACTTCACTTCCATCTCTATAGAGGAAGCTATTCCTTGGCTAGGTTTTAGACTATTCTATTACTTAGATGCTAATCTGTCAAGATATAATCCACTTTCCTAGATAATTATATAATTCTAGCCAATTCTTTTTATCAATATACAAAAGTTTTCGCAAATAACAGCTTCGCACCTAACTTCACTCAATTCTCATAAATTTCTAAAAAATACCCTTTATACGAATCAACTAAATCATACGTCTTTATTTTAAACATTGTTTTCTCGACTAATATCCAATAAAAGGATCGTTAATAATTCTTTTTCCTTTTATTCCTTTATCTTTGATTTGTTTTTTTATCGATTGAATAAAGGATGGGGATCCTGAAAGAAAGTAATAAGCTTCATCTTTATACTTCGCTATTAAATTTGCTAAGACCGTGTTAGTCTCTTCTTTTGAATAGACTAAATGGATGGTTAATTTATTATTGTCTAGAGTAATGGATTGAAGCTCATCCTCAAAAAGATGGAAATCTGAAGCCGTATAAATTAGTTCAATCGATCTAGACCTATCTTTTTCCAACTGTTTTATAATAGATCGGACAGGCGTAATGCCCACACCTGCTGCCACCATAACCATGGGACTAGTTGAATCCTGAACCTTGAACCATCCAAATGGTCCTCTAATTGATAGTTTATCTCCCTTTTCCATGGAGATTAGCTCTTTTTTAAAGTAGCTAACCACTTCACCTGTACGCGTTCCAATAAGCATAAACCCCTCTCCAGGCACTGATGCTACTGAAAAGACTCTCCACTTTCTACCTTTTGCTTTCCGACTTAACAATTTAAAAATACCATGTTCTCCAGGACTCCAGTCTAAGTTTTTTTCTGGAATCATTTTTATCGTGTAATAATCCTCATATTCATTTTCAATGCTTTCTATTGTCAATATTGATGTTTTAAATATCCCTTTCAAGTCTGATATTCTCATTTACTTCTCCTTAGGATCAATTTATCTTTTTTCATACCAATTATAGATTAGACATAACTATGAATGCTAGGTAATAATGTATTTACACCAATGTAGGTGAACAGTACACAGATGAATCCAATAACAGCAAAAAGTGCCGCCTTTTTCCCTCTCCATCCCCTAGTGATTCTTAAGTGAAGATAGATAGAATAAATGATCCAAGTGATAAAAGACCAAGTTTCTTTCGGATCCCAAGCCCAATACCTTGACCAAGCCTGCTCAGCCCAAATAGCTCCAGTAATCATAACCAGCGTAAGAAAAAAGTAGCCCGCAGCCACAGCACGATAGCTAATAAAGTCAAGTTTCTTAAGCTCTGGTACATGGCTTGAAATAAATCCATCATCTCCCATCTTATCTCTAATCAGATACATGACTGACACTCCACACGCTACCCCAAAAGCCCCATAACTGATTACTGCTGTAGCCACATGAAACGCTAGCCAATTACTCTGAAGTGCAGGCATTAGAGGTCTAATATCTCTATTTTGCATGGCAGCATATCCAATCACAAGAAGGATGATTGGCATGACAAAGGTTCCCATGGCTTTAAAATTGAATTTCTTTTCAAAAATAATAAATAGAAGCACAATTCCCCAAGCAAAACTCGTTGCAAACTCATATTGATTAGCTAGAGGAATACGATTCGCTTCAATTCCCCTAGTCACCAGAGCTAGAGTGTGGGATAGGAAACCACCGTACACAATAAACGTTGCTATGATTCCAGCCTTTTCTTTTCTTCCTATGAAAAATATAAGATATAAAATCATTGAAACTGCATAAATGCCGATGGCTATGTAAAAAAAGATATTTTCAAGTCCCATTATTCATTCCCTCCCATTTTCCAGTTTGCTGTATCTTTTCTTCAATATATAATCTAAATGCATCTTTATTCTTTTCCGTATCTCCATAAAGCATCCATTCTTCACCACTCTCTTCAAGTATAATATGCTGAGGAACATAATAAAAGGTTAGAAGCAGCCCAAGAAGCAATATAGCTCCTCCGACACCTGCAAAAAGGGCCCCTGGATCTTTTACCACTTGAAGTACCGTATAAAGCTTTGGTTCAAAAGCGGTAAATGTAATTCCTTTATAGGTTATTCTCTCTCCGATAGAAGCTACATTCATATCTACACTTTTCCCATCCTCATATATGGTATAAAGATATTTTGGATTGTTTAAGAATGGTGACTTTGTATATGTTTTTCCGTTTGAAAGCAGAAAATCCGGATAAAAGTCACGAAATTCAATAGCCAAATTTTCCTCGTCTAAAAATATAATTCCTGATTGATAGAATCGTTCTCTTCTGATTTCATCATCTTCTTTATCCACAATAATGTTCATCATCCAGCCTGTCCCGCTCTGGTAAACCTTATATCCTTTTATACGCATGGGATCATTTACAGATATTTCCCCACTTTTAAAGATTTCACCTTGATTATTTTTATAATCTACAGTAGAAATATATTGATGAATACTATAATCATTCCTGTATTCTATATCAAACTCATGAAGGTCCAAATGGTAAGGCGTGTCCTCTATGAATAATTCATCACCCGGTACCCCTCTTACGTACGTTTCATAACCTAAAATTTTTCCTGCGGCAAATGCAACAATTACAATAAGAAGCCCTAAGTGAACAATGAAAGATCCGAAATAGCCTATGCTGCGCCTAAAGCCATACCAAATCTTTTTATCATCAATAGTTATGGATTCTAGGTTTTTAAATCCCAGTTTAGATAAATCAGTTTGGGGTTCTATGTTACCTGATACGCTAATTTTAAAATGATTTTTGTTTAATAAGTCCTTTTCAAATTTCTTAGATTTACCATACTGCTTGATAGCACTTGGTAATCTTTTGATGCTACAGAAGAAAAGATTTATTGATAACAATATGGTCAAAATAATAAAATATGTAGAATGATAAACATTACCTAACTGAAAAATTTGAATCAACTGAAATATCACTTCACTGTAATTTTCTCTATAGAAGCCTGGAAGGTTCCCTTGGGGTAGGAGCGTTCCTAATGTAGAATACCCTGCCAGAACAGCTAGAAGAATCATTCCAAACTTCATAGATGACAAGAACTTAACTACTTTTCCTTTTTTCTTCACTTTACTCATGATACCTCCCACTATAAAATAAGACTCCTGTTTAAGGAGTCTTATTAATGTTTCTAATTTTTGTTATTTTAAAACAGCCAATGCTTTTTCTGTAAGGGTTCTAGATAAATCCAGCATCTCATTTGATTTTGCATTATTATGGAATCCTTCACTATTCTCAACGAATACAAAATCCCAGTACCATTGAGCTTCTCGGTGAAGTTTTCTTGCTTCGACGATTTGCACTTCTGATTTACCATTATCTTCTGCATTTTTTAAAGCATCGATTAAATCTACAATTAAAAGAGCGTTCTCATTCATTTTTTCTTCTACTGCACCTTGCAGTGCTTCTACCCTTTTCGTCAAACTTTCAGCTGTATCATCCTTATGACAAGCAAGACAGGATGCTTCAATGGTTTTTAGAGGGCTAGTCCACTGATGAGCTGGAAGCATTTCTCCATCTTTACCTTCCATATCTGGCATATGACAAGTAATACAGCTGACACCCATATTGTTATGGATGCTTCCTTGATAAGTTTCCCATTCTGGATGTTGTACTTTTAGTAGCTCTGCTCCAGAACTTGGATGAATCCAGTCGGAATAACCCGCTTCATCATAATAAGCTAACATTTCTTGTGGCGTCAATCCATTTACAGATGGCATAATTACTTCTTTCGTTTCAGGATCAAGGTAATATTCCACATGACACTGGGCGCAAACTAAATCACCATCTTTAAATTCACCATCAATTCCCTTTAATGCAGTGTTAAGATGTTCCCGTGTAATGGTAATAACACCAGGTTCATTTCGGTGACAATCATAACAGCTGATGGTCTCCATATTGCTCTTATCTAGTTCTTCAAAGTTCATGGCATTAGCCTCTTCTCCATGTTCATCAAGAAGCTCTAGAAATCCGCTAGTCTTACAGGATAAACAGCTGGCTCCAGGCTTACTTCTTTCAGTATGAATAATATCTTCCAGCGCATAGGTATGCCCTCTAGCTCTTAGATATTCCACACTAAAGCTATTCCCTTCATAAAGTGTCTTCAAATAAGGATATTTCTCCAAGTAATCAATGGGTACAGATCCACCATAAGTCGTTGCCTCCATTTCACTATTTTCCAGGTAACTCGCATAAATTTCTGGATGGTCTTCTTCCCATTCATTTGCTGAAATAATGGCTTCCTTGCTTCCAGAACAAGCAATGGACAGTATGGCTATGCCAATAGCTAAGAGTAACATTACTTGCTTCTTCATAACTTTCCTCTCCTTAATGATAATCTATTATCTAGCTTTTTATTTTCTGATATAATTATATCATAAAAGTATGGGTAAATCTCATTTCTAAATTGTAGACACTATTACATCAATTACTCGAAAAAATCAAATTAAAGTGATTTAAACTGCAATAATTAGATTGTATAATAGTTGTCTTCATAAGCAAATAGTTGAAATATGAGCATAGTTATATCAATATCTAGCATCCATAGACATGGAGATAGACGTATAAAAGCAAAAAAAGAAAGAATCAAAACCCTATAAGTGCTGATAACACTAGGTTTTAACCCTTTCAATTATGTTGTATGGTGGAGATGAGGGGTGTCGAACCCCTGTCCGGAAGTCGTAAAATAAGGCTTTCTACGAGTGTAGTTTTGTAATCAAATTTCCCTTTAGTAAAGTTTACAAGCAGCCTTTACTATTGGTAGCTTCATGTTTCCCGTTTCTGAGGCAAAGCTTACTCAGACTCGTTTTTCCGCTAATCGTCGCCTTATCCTAAGCAGCGGACATCCTAGGTAAGACGTAGTAGCTTACGCTACTAGTGCTAAATTATCTTCAGCGTTTATATTTTGCCATAGTTGTTTAAAGCAGGTCCATGACTTCCTTCTACTCGCTTACCAGATCTTCCATACCCCCGTCGAAGCCAATACATCCCCATAAGGTACATACTTAGTATAACGGATAATTCTTAAAAAACAATGAAAACCTACAATACTACGTGCAAAACTATTTTTAACTGCAAATTCCGTAAAAAATCTTAAAAGTTGTTAATAAACATTTAACTTTACGAAGATATGGTGTAAACTATTGTTATATAAATCTTAGCTAGGTGGTGATAAAATGAATTTATGCATAATAGGAGATAGTATGGCTACAGGATTCGGTGTGAGTCCTGGTACTTCGTGGTTAGACCTCGTACAAAGCGAATCAGATACTTCCATTATTAGTAAAGCCAAAAATGGATTTACTTCAACCGATCTTTTGAATCGCTTCCATGAAGATGTTATCCCAAACTCTCCAGATACTCTTTTTATTATCGTCGGTACAAATGATGCATTATCAGGTCGAACTGCCCATTATATTTATGATAATATTTTGGAAATTATAAAGCTTTGTAACGAAAATGGTATTTCCCCCATCGTCATTTTGCCCCCTCTACTCAACGTAAAAATGGCTAGTGAATCAGATGGCGTAAATCCTGAAACTTTTGGCCATGCTTCTAGAACAATTAAGCGATACAGACGACTAATTGAAGATTATTGTGAAGATGAAGTCATTGATACCATAGATTTCCATAAGGCATTTGTGGGTTATGGTAGTGAAGAGGAAGTTAAAGATTACTTTATTGATGGAATTCATCTATCTGAGGAAGCTCATCGTAAGGTAGCTGATAAGTTCTTATATAAATATAATTACATTTTACTACAACGGAACCCTACAGATTATTTCATCAATATTAAGACAGTATCTGAATAAAAGATTAAGAAAATGGCGGTTATTCACCGCCATTTTTTATTTCAAAAAATATTTCTCTTGAATCCAGATTAACTTTAGATACTAGAACCTTAATGGGATCGCCCAATGAATATTTTTTCCCACCACGTTCTCCCGTCAGAGTCATATAACGTTCATCATAAACATAATAATCATCATAAAGTGAAGTAATGTGGACTAATCC
>LSQX01399709.1_pt1 | contig 13694 bp, 6 predicted proteins | sample 654561 | NCBI WGS metagenome assembly LSQX01 (sample SAMN04489861, study PRJNA283612) | anaerobic digester metagenome | isolation source: 4 biogas reactors fed with cattle manure at either 37C or 55C with and... | place: Denmark: Kongens Lyngby | collected 2014 | reverse complement strand
AAGTAGAAGATAAACAAGAAGAAAAGATGGTAAGTGCATTTAATGATATTTGGGCTTTAAGTGAAGAGTATGATGTAACAATCAGAGACGCAGCTTACATGAACTCAGTTAAAAAAGTTGCTGATGTCATGAAGCTAAGAGGTTGGTACTAAAATACCTCTTGTCAAAGTTATAATATAAATAAACGAAAGGAAGCTACGGTGAGAAGTCATCATGGCTTCCTTTCGTTTATTTATAAAATCAGCATACAAGCATTATAATAGGTGAGGAATCACACGTAGATTTTAATACTCAAAACAATTTTGCGCACATGGTATTGTCTGAAACACATGATATTTTCTGGAAGACTTGAGATAGGTTGAGCAGGTGAGATCAGGTATTACAACCAAGGAAGGTTTTCGGCCAAGGTTTATTTGAATATTTAAAGATGGTTTGCCAAGAACTAGATCTTTAAGTGTTTAATGGGTAATATTTATCAATTCAGTGTAGATGTTGACGATGCTGAAGGGAAAACTAAAAGCATATAACAGTGGTGCGGAGGTGAAAAACAGCAGGGGAGGTGAAAGGATTAGGATTGGGGCATTAGTAAAGGGAACTTTAGAGTAGGCCCTGTAAACCTGCTATAATGAAATCATAAAATACTTGTTTTAGAAAGAAAACTTGAATTTTATGAATGGGAAAGTAGTGCGAGCTGCATATTAGTTTTGAATTCAAAACTAAAAATAAAAGTTGAGGAAATATAGGGAGTGTAGCAAATGAACTGCCACTAGTGTGTATTCGAATTTAAATGCCCAAGGTAATTGAAAGTAGATGTGATCTAGTCATTGTAGATTTAGGGAGGCCTTAGCTATGAGTTATCTTACCTGGATGTCTTTTCTTTCGTATAATATAATAACCTCGATTACCCCAGGACCGATGAACATCATTGCTATGAATGTGGCAGGTAATCAGGGCGTTCGGGGTGGTCGGTCGATTTATGCAGGACTGATATTAGGTCTCACAGTGGTAATCCTTTTGTGTGGTTTATTTAGCTCGACTTTAGTGGCAATCTTACCAAATTTGATTCAATATATGAGGTTTATTGGTAGTGCCTACATTATGTGGATTGCCTGGGTAATCCTACGGAGTCGACCAGAGAGTGTAGATGGTCAATCCACAGAACTTAATTTTAACCGAGCTTTTTTGTTGCAATTTATTAATGTAAAAGCATATATTTGGGCGATTACAGTTTATTCCCTTTATGTCCTTCCCACTAAACCAAATATTGCTATTATTGTTGCTTTTGCTGGACTAATGCTTTTCATTGCAGTTCTTTGCGCCATGATATGGGCTTTCTTTGGAGTTATTCTCAGCAGCTTTTTACAAAAATACTGGCGTGCAGCCAACGTCATTATGGCTGTTATGCTTTTTTATAGTGCAATTAATCTATTGAGCCCTCTATAAACATTGTGCAAAGGGGAAAACCAAGGTAATGATAAAGAAAGAGGCGAGGGGAAATCTTAAAAGTAACTTTCTTATGGATTAGAGTGCATTTTTTTAGTAAGGCTTTGGGATGCAGATTGCCATAACTGCTAAGAGGTAAATTTGTTGAGTCTGATACTTAGAAGGGGAACCACTTGACTCAACATGTATTAATTAAGACACTCTAAATTTGATTTTAAAGAGGGAGAGGTGGACAATGTCGAAATTAAAAATTAGTGATTCAGCGAGGTTGTTGGGGACGCTTAGGCTAGGAAATGGTGTTTATGTTGCTCAAGGCAGTATCCTGCGTTCAGTTAGAGATTCTTTAATCCTAGGTAATGATACTTGGGTATTGGAAAACTCGATTCTTATCGGAACACCAGAAACACCCCTTAAGGTGGGAAGTAAAACGGTGTTCGGTCATAAGTGCATTGCGATTGGAACTCAAATAGGTGATCTTTGCGAAATTGGGAATGGCACAATTTTCTTACCTGGCTCTAAAGTGGGAAATCGATGTATATTTGGAGAAGGTACTATTATTCCAATTAATGCTGAGATACCAGATGAATCCGTTGTAGTGGGGCGTCCAGGTAGGGTAATCCGAAAGCTTTCAAAGGCAGATCATGAAATGATTCAGCGAATGCGTGGAAATAATACCCAAATCAGTGAGTGGGTTGAAAATTTGATTGAAAATGAATCAGGGGGTAAAGCTAAAATGGGAAAGTTATATGATTTTAAAGATAAATCACCGCAGGTTGCAGACAGTGCAATAATCTATGATTCAGCAGAGATTACAGGAGATGTAATCATCGGGGAGCACTCAATTATTGGTTCCGGCGTCCGAATTGTTGGCGATACGCATGGACCGGTTCGAATTGGCAATAATGTTCAAATACTAGAAAATTCAGTGCTACACCTTCTACCGGATAATGAGCTAATCATTCACGATCATGTGACCATTGGTCCTGGTTGTATCATTCATGGTACGACCATTGGAGAGAGTACAACCATTGAATCCGGGGCGATTATTTGTGATTATTCTAGCTTAGGTAAAAATAGCTGGGTAAAATCAGGGAGCCTAGTTAAACAACGAGCTGTTTTTTCAGATCATGCTATTTTAGAAGGCTTCCCTGCGCAGGTTATTGGCGAAAACACTAATGCTAACACCCGGCCGGCTTGGGCCTTTAACTCAGAGACTGTGTAATACTTTAAGGGTCGTTTGAAAAACAGTTTTGAGGGATAAGGGGCAATAGCAAGAGTAACAAGAGTAAGATCAAGCGTTGAGAACAAGTTACAATACGTGATTCCGTTCATTTATAATTAATCCTAATAGAAGAAGGAAAAAAACTGAGGAAAAAGAACTGGGACTTAAAAGCTCAGTTCTTTTTTAATGAGTTTTTAGATGGATAGGCACTTTGTTTGATTTCAAGCCTGCGTATGGTTAAATATGATTATGTTTTCATAGAAACTACTGCCTCATGGGACAGAAGCATAATCGATAAATAGTTTAATTTATTGTTTATTGATTAATAATTGACGAAAATTTAGCTGATTTTTAATATATATGGAGTATGGTAATGGAGAATAACGAAAGTAAGATTAGAACACGTCGTAAAACCTTTCATAAAACCTTGAGTTCCAGTTTTTTTATAATGATTTTAATTTATTGCGCTAATATATTGAATAAGGCCTAAAATATTGTTATAGATTCATAAGTTCGCCGTCTTTTCTAGCGTGATTTATTTAACACGATGGCTATAGAGTTTGGTTGCCATAATAGGATTTGAGCACATAAAGGGTAGGATTGCTGAATGGATCGTATTAAAGATTACAAAATCATCTGGCTGTCTTTACTGATGATTTTCTTATAAGGAAGTGGAGTTTAATGAGAAAAATAAAAAAGTCTTTTAAAGTATTATGTGAGTACTGCCGAAATAATCTCATGCTTGTGGCACTGGTAATTGCGGCTGTGGTGAATGATTTTATTTTACGAGGCCTTACAGTGGGCAATGTTTTCAAAATAAAGCCCATCATAACAAGTATGGCAACAATCGTTTTATTTAGTATTATTGCAATTGTACTAGCAAATAAAAAAAGAAAATATTTTTACATTATTTTCTCCTGGGTATTTACCCTCCTAAATATGGCAAACTTCATGTACTATACTTACTTTAAGTCATTCCTATCGATTAGTTTCTTCAATCAGGTTGCCCATTTAAGCAAAATGAAAAGTAGTATTTCAGAAGCTTTTAACATAAAGGTTTTAATCTTTATAATTCCTACACTTGCATTGATGTATTTTTACAGAAGATTAAAACAAAAAAACTATTTTGAACGAGTAGATGACCAATACTCCTTGAGACATGAAATTAGAACGCCTTTTGTATTTAGCTTGGTACTCTTTTTGGCCGTTTCTGTAACTTTGACGGGAACTGATATTAGTCGGATTCAAAAACAATGGAACAGAGAGTATCTAGTGGAGCAGTTTGGTATTTATTCTTTTGTCGCAGCAGATGTGCTGAAAGCTGCTACCGTACCAAAACCCGTTGAAGGAGACTTTGAAAAATTTGATGAACGAGTAAACAACCTAGTCCAAAGGAATCAAAGTTTAAATCAAAACAATAAATACACCAATTCACTAGAAGGTAAGGATTTATATGTTATTCACTATGAAAGTGTTCAAAGCTTTGCAATGGATTTATCCTTTGCAGACGGTGAGGTAACACCTTTCTTAAACAAGTTAGCCGATGAAAGCTTATTTTTCAGTAACTTCCACCCACAAATTTCAGTGGGCACTAGTAGTGATACGGAGTTTACCTTTAACACTTCATTGTATCCAATCAATAACAGTACTGTGTTTATTGATCATGCCGACAAAGAGTTTGAATCGCTCCAAAAGCTTTTAAAAGAAAAAGGCTACTACACCATGAGTATGCATGGTAACAACGGAAGCTTTTGGAATCGGGATATGATGCATCCTAATTTAGGCTATGAAGAATTTGTTAGTAAAGAGGCCTATGAAATTGATGAAGTAACCGGAATGGGCTTAAGTGATGAATCTTTTTACAGACAGTCTGTTGAGAAGATTAAACAGAAAAAACTGTTACACGAGGGTCCAATGATGGTAAAACTAATCACACTATCCAATCACTATCCATTCAAAGACTTAGATTTCTATGGCCCGTTTGATACAGGCTATTTAGAAGGAACAGATGTTTCCAATTATCTTAAGTCGATGAACTATGCTGATCGCGCATTGGAAACATTTTTTATGGAAATGGAAAAAGCAGGATTATTGGATAATGCAGCAATATTGATTTACGGTGACCATCATTCCAATGTATCAACGGAAGATTATGAAAAAATATATAATTATGATTCAAAGAACAATCTTTTGATCCACAAATCATCCGACAACTTTAAGGAAATTAATAATGCTTACCTAAGAGATGCTCAAAGAACACCCCTCTTAATTTGGACAAAAGATGGGTCTCTTAAGGAAACTATTGATAAACCAACGGGAATGATTGATGTCATGCCAACCTTAGGGAATATGATGAATTTCAAAAACACTTTTGGCTTAGGCCAAGACATCATAAATGAGCAAGAAAACTCAGTGATTTTCCCGGATGGAAGTTTCTTAACGGAAGATTATTATTATTCTGCTTCAACCATGGAAGTTTTTGACATGAAGACAAATCAATTATTGTTTTCTGAAAAAGATCTTCCCCAGGAAATTTTGGAGGAAATTCAAATGGTAGAGGACGAACTTGAACTGTCCACTGATTTAATTGAGAATAATTTAATAAACCATTATAAGAGTTTTATTCAAGAGGGCATGAAAAGATGGCACAAGGTATAGGGATTTAGGCGCACCAATTAAAAACTTATGATTTAAAATCATATTATAATAAACCTCCTTGGTTCACCCGCGTAATAATGAGTGAACCAAGGAGGTTTTACTTGTGGTATAAAAAGGCTAATTAATACCTTTAACGAAAAAAACATTGAAAATAAGACGTTACAAACAGTCCATGAAAAAGGATGTTGCGAAAAACTGAAGTTTAAAGATTAGTGTAACATCATCATAAAGAGCTGGATGATTCCGGGTGGACTCGATACAGCCTAGCGATTCATTGCATTTTCTATATTTCTTATAAAGTCTTGGGCGTTGGTTACCATGGTAACGGCAGTTAATGTGCCACGATCGGATAGTTTGTTAACGGCGAATTCTTGGATGTCCACAGTATACATATAAATTGGACGAATGGTTTCATTGAATTTATTGTAAGAGGAAGTCATATTACCCGTGGCAATTGTATACAAAATGGAACCCATCATAATTAGAGTGGAGGTTTTTCGTGCATGTTTTCTCATGGCATCTTGTGCTTGATACACGTTGTTAATGGTTTCAGGTAAACTAAACTGGTCTCTGATCGTTGCTGGGATAACAATACTGACACCACATTCTAAAGCTGCTTTAATAAAACCGTCCTCAACTAAGCCCTGATCAATAGCAGCTTGCATGGAACCATGCTTTCGAATCAGATTGATCACATCATAAGCATTTTGGGCACTGTTTTGTTGTTTTGTAAACTTCTTCTGTCCCCAAGTCGTCTCGAAAATTCCTTGCTCTAAATCGAAAGCCGCAGTTTCTGTTCCGCAGAAAATAGCATCCACGTATCCATTTCGAATGATATATTCCAAAGCTTTTCTTGAGCCTTTATCCAAGGCAACAGCAGTGCCCACAACTAGTGTAACGTAGCCATTATGTTCCTTTTCATGTTTTAAAAGTTCATACAACTTGTCGTAATCAACTGAAAACGCTGTTTCTCTGGATCGGCCGGCTCTAAAGGCAAAGTTATCCTTAAGAGCGTCTTCTTCAGATAAAAAACCTTTGGTCCAAACATAAATTCCTTCTGAGGCATCCTCAGTTCGGCCAATGACTACTTTGTCGCCTTTTTTTAAATTTCTAAACTCAACAATATCCAGTTTTTCGCTGCCTTTGGTATCATCAACAACACAAACTGTATCCATTCTACTTTCAGTTGCTAGAAGCCATTGATTGTTGACCTTGAAATACTCAGGATACATTGATAGAGCATGATAATTCCTTGGACTAACTCCATCTTTTTCTACAATGCCTAAGCTGCAATTAGGAGCTTCTTTAAATATTTTTCCAGAAAAGTTTGGGTGGCTATATTCATGAATTTTAAATTTCATTTTATATCTCTCCTTTGTCTTCTACCAGTGCTCGCTCACAATTCACGACAAAGTCTTGCACATTGGTAATCATAGGACGAAATCCTATAAAGTCTCGGACGCCACCAATTTTATTTGTAACATTTTCTGTGATATCCACAGCATACATATAAACAGGACTGATCCGTCCATCTGTTCGGACACGATAACTTGGAGCGATATGAGCCGCAGATATGGTGTGAAGCATTGTCGCTAAGCCGATTATAACTGTGGCTTGATCAAGATGCTTTCGAGTCTCATCGAGAGCTTTTTCAGTATCCCCATAGACCTCAGGCAGAGGACCATCATCACGTATGGAGCCTGCTAATACATAAGGAACGTTCATTTCAGTTAAGGTCTTAATGAACCCATCCTTAACATGGCCTTGAGCAATAAATTCCTTGATAGAACCTGCCGAACGAACCTCATTTAATAAGTCTAAATGATTGTAATGACCTAGAGGGACATTTTCCTGGGTATAAATATTTTGGCCCAAGGCTGTTTGTAAAAAACCGCCTTCTAAGTCGTGGGTTGCCATAGCATTGCCTGCTAAGACGCAGTGAATATATCCGGCCTTTACTAATTTGTTCAAAGAAACCCTTGTATCATGATCGAAAATTACACTGGGACCTAATATCCAAACAATATATCCTCCATGTTCACGCTCATGCTTCATTAATTTAAATAAGACTTCATAGTCTTCTGAGAAAGACGTTTCTGCTGACTTTCCAGGTATACTTGGAACAGAATCAGGGAAACCATTGTGGTGAACAAAAACTCCGTTTGATCCATCAGTTGAGCGACCAATAACAATTTGATCACCCTTTTTAATATTCCTTAATTCTATTATCTTAATGTTATCGCCTTCTAAAACCGCTACGCAGTTTAAAGAATTTAGCTTTGGGAGAATCCATTCCTCTTTATAGTAGTAAAAAGTAGGCAAATGAGTTGTTAAATAATAATTATCTGGAGCAATACCATCTTGCTCAGCCTCTTTAAAAGAAACTTGTTTTGAATTTGAAAATTTATCATCCGTAAAATCCGGATAAACAAATTCGGGTAATTTAAAATCCATAAATAACTCCTTTGTATCTTGTTGGCTGTTTCAAGTAATTTATCTCTAATAAAGAATTAATGAAAATTCTTTATTAGGTTATAAAATTAAGTCTGGAAAATTAAGTTTGCAACCTTGAATGCTAGAAACTTAATAAAATATTTTCAGACTTTAAATGACTTAAAATGACGCATAATATAATAAATAGCAGGTGATTTTCATGAAAATCACCTGCTATTTATTATAACGCATTTATCCTTTTGATAAAGTTTTAGCGAAGGAAAACTATTTAAAATTTAAACTAGTTGATTGTTTGATTTTCAAAAGAACTAATCGGGGTAAAGTATTTGATCTTGTTGCTTTAATTTTTCTTCTCGTTCCTTGCGGTTAGTGGATCTAAATTCATACACAAGATATTTAGGGGATAAAAAATCAATTAGTTTTTTTCCTTGTTTTGAGTCAAGGATATCATGTTGATCTATTTTCAAAACATGTTCATAAGCTTGAGCAAAGCGTTTATAAAAATCAGCTTCAAAGGGTATCGGATTATTTAAGTTGTTTCTTAAATAATCGCCAACGATACTTTGATGAAGGTGTATGCCACGAACATAGGGAATTAATTCAAAGTTTTGTTGAAACCAGTTATAAATATAGTTGATCCCATCTTCGGAGCTTTTTATATTCCAATTAGTCGTCATCATATGGCCTGTGTCTAACATAAACCCCACATTCTCATAATGTATCCCATCAACTAGTTTTTTCGCTAGTCTAGAGGAGGTAAAGTTTAAACCAGGCCAAGGAAGGTTCTCTAAAAGAAGTTCAAAGCTGTATTGTTTTCCAGCCATCAGTATATTGATCAAAGAAATAGTAGCATCAATAACTTCTTCGTCAGAGTAATCAAAATCAAAGGAGTAGGTTTCGGAAATAGTGACATTACTGACGTGGAAAACCACATATTTTGCTCCGATCTCTTGGGCATAATCCATCTCTTGCTGAAAAAACGAAATTAATATTTCAGGATTTGAGCTACCATAAAAGGATTCCCAAGTCTTGGAACTTCCAAATTCTCTCATTAAAATCGCCTGATTGTTTAACCAAAAGCTTAACCAATCGGAATAAAAAGGGAGATGCACACCAATCACTTTCTCATTTCGAATATGTTTGTGGCCGTCGAATCCACAATGGATTAACTCGATGCCATCAACATAATCTTCATAGGAGGATTCTAGGTCTTGATGATCTTTGTATTCACTTAGAATGGTTTCTTCTGATATGAAAGGCAGAATTTTGTACATCGTATCACTCCAATAATTAAGTTGCTTACCCTCTAACCATATCAAAAAACATGAATATAATCCTATTTTTTGTCTTGAGATGAAGAGTTACTCTAAGAGTAACAACCTTAAGGGGTATTTAAAAGGTTTAATATTTGTAAATGAAATAGGAAAATCAATTGATATGACGTGTCTTTTTGAGAGTGCAAACCGTTTGATAGCTCAAGTAACAATTGTTCCATACTTATAAAAGGTCTTGTGTTATAACCTATATTTGAGGGCGAGAGTTATAAGTTAATTCCTAAATATTGATTTAATTACCAAACATACGAGTAATCATCCATTATAAGTTGGAGCAAAATAGTTTGTGAATCTAAGAACTAATTTTGAATTTTAATATGAGTTCTTAGATAAAAGACATTTAGGAAAACTTGTTACTAGCCTCAGACTAGCTAAATTTAGATCAAGTAAAGGAGTCAGGGTTATCAATAATTGAATGGACCCTTTGAGTTTTCTGAATTACGCTAAATTATATCTTTTATGGAGGTTATTTTGAAGAAACGAATTAAGTTATTAAGTTGGATGCTTCTGATGGTTATGCTTATAGGTTTAACGCCAGCACAAATAAACGTGTATGCGTCTACAGCAGATCAAGCGGTAAAACATGCATCTGCTGTACTCACCCAAAAGGAGAATGAAATTAAACCAGGAGGTATTATTAACTCCGAGGAAGATCTTTCAGTGCAAGTTTCTTTCCACTTGTCTGAGTTTGGTTTAGAATCCCAAACACTTCAAGGTGGAGCTACTGCAACGATTAATTTAACTAATGATTTTGTTCTCATATCTGAGGAGCCAGCCCTTCTCACAAATAAAGGCTTGCCAGTTGGACAAGTTAATATTGAAAGAGATACTCAAACAAAGGAATTGGTAGCAAAGGTTACCTTAGACAATGGCGATGAGGAATTGTTAGAATCCTTTAAGACCGATTTCTTTGATTTTGAATTTAACATGAAGTACGATACCGCAGACGATGCCGGCCTTCCCGGAGATCATGCGGTTACAGTTGTTGACGAGGAGTATCAGGTAATCATCGAATCTTCTCAGACAGATGACGTAAATGATGCTGAGTTAAAAACAGAGCTTGATGTAAATCAGCCTGACTCCGAAGTAGTAGAGGAGCCCCAAGAAGATGTGGCAGCTACTAAACCGGAAGCAGAGCCTGAGGACGAAGTAGTCCAGGCTGAATCAGCAACAAAACCTCAAGATAAACCAGCCCATGTTGAAGAAAATCTCGCAACTGAAATTGAGGAGTTAGAAACAGGAGCTGCAAAAGATAAACTTGATGTGACTGCTAATGAAACCGAAACAGTCAGTGAAGAAGAAATCCTTAATGAAGATGCACTGCCAAAGTTAGAAAATATTAGCAGTGTGGTTCGTCAAGATGGAAAAGTTGTTGAAGAAGGCGGCACTTTAAATAGTGAAGAACCAATATCATTGGAGGTTCATTTTGATATTCCAGTGGAAGGCGATGAGCCAACTCCGGAAAATCCAGTGAGAAAAGGGGATACCGCGGTATTTGTTATTAGTAATGCCTTTAATGTGCCAACACCATCATCCATTGAATTAAAAAACGGTGATACTCTAGTTGGAACAGTAGTTTTTTCTACCAACGACGATGGCGAAGTAATCGCTACAGTTACCTTTGATGGAGACGATGAGGTCTTTGATGGCACCTACAATTCTGTAGCAGCAGAGTTTAGTGCTGAATTTGACTACGATGATAGTGGAGACGCAGGCAACGTTGGCGATCATCTGGTCTCCATCTTAGATAAGGAATATACAATAAATGTACCTCCTCTGCCAATTGAATATAAAGTTGAAAAATCAGGTGATGTTGATCTGAGTTCAGGTAAAATCACCTGGACTGTTACAGTGACAGCCACTCAGGGAGAGGAACAAATTGATCTTGAAGGATATCAATTTGTTGATAATCTTAAAAATGTAGGCGAATTTGTTGAAGGTTCATTTAAAGTGAATGGAGCTAATGTAGCACCCTCAACAACATTACTTACATATGTATTCCCCGGAGGGTCACTAAGCCCTCAAACGATCACATTTGAAACTAAAATTTCAGACAACAAGCTTTATGAATCAAAAGAGCAGTCGATTGGTAATACAGCTCAATTAAAACTCGAGGATGAGACCTTAAAAGAAGGAAAGTCCACTGTTAAATTTACACCCCAATGGATTAGTAAAAAAGGCGAGGCCAGCGCCCAAGAAAGCAATGGAGTCTACGATCCGACAAATCGAACGATTACTTGGACGATCACAGCTAACCTCAGTGATTTAAGCTTGAAAAATGTTGTGATTAAAGACTTACTTCCAGAAGGATTAACCTTTGACTCAGCCACCTGGTCAATTTGGAATGGCACTGACTGGGTTAATGAAAAACCCATTACACCCAATAGTGATAGTGAGTACGCTATTGGTGACATTGATTCTAGAATCCTATTGACAATCGTTACTAAAGTACCGGATTCGGACTTTGAAACAGGCATCAAAAACTACACCAACTCTGCAACCATGACTTGGGACGGATCAACTGGCAAAGGGGCCGGCTCTGGTAATGCCACCGTAGGAATTGGTTATAATGCTGTTTCTAAAAAAGGTACTCAAATACCAAATGAACCCAAAATAGAATGGAATATGAAAGTCGATACCAAAGGTCAAATTATTCCTGATCTTAAGGTTTATGACTTGCTTGTTTATGATAGTGCTGCTTTAAATTTAGCGCTTGTAACTGGTATTCCAGCTGGAATTGACCGAAAAGATTTAATTCCTCAATATAATCAAAAGTATATTGAGGGTAGCTTCTCTGGTGATGGTTTATCCGTAAATGTAATTGCCATCAAAAAAGATGGAATTCGAGTAGCAGATTTAATTGAAGTAAGTGGCTTCACTGAAAAGAAAGCAAATCTTTTCAGAATTAAAACACTGGTAGTAAATCCTGCGATTTTTGCTGGGAACACTGAAAGTAATGTTAAAAATAACTTTACTTTACACAGTGCCAATAAACGCATCAATCAAGTCGGAGACACGGTTAAATACAGGAGCCAAGTGTTATCAAAAGAAATGCTGAAGCGTGAAGCAGGCGAAAATCCATCAGCAGGTGTAAATGACTTAATTACAACGAATGCTAATGAAGGCTTTAACTACCAAGACAAATCTGTTATTTTCCGGCTAACGGTGAATGCCGATGGCTTAAACTTAACAGAACTTATGGATGCAAACGGTCAAGCGTTGGGCAATGTAACCCTAACAGATACTCTTCCTGATGGTTGGGAGTTTATAGACCTAACAGAGTCAGATCGTTTCCAAATTTTCGAAGGGAAGAAGAAAGGTAATACGGTTCAAGCAATTGACACAACTCCTGATACAGTAGCAGGTTTAACGTCTAATGTTGATGGTGGAATTGCGACCTTTACTTTTACAAAGCTCGATAAACCCTATGTTATCTTAGTGCGTGCAAGACCTACTGACGCTGCATTAAAAGATTATTTTAAAGGAAATAAAACCACAACAGTTGCAAACACACTGGGTCTAAAATCTGAAACGGTGGAAGTTGGACCGACAGTAAAAAGAGAAGTAAAAATAAAGAGTGAGCTTCTTGGTAAAGAATTTGAAAAACTAGAGGATGGTGTAGTCCGCTGGTCAGTGGAATACAAACCCTATGAACTGGAAGGACCAGGAACAAAGTTTGAAGATACCATTCCAATTGGTTTAGATTTACGAACCGATTCAAACGGAAAGCTTATTTTAACCGATAATATTGAAGTCTATGAACTGAAATTAAATAAAGATGGTTCTCACACAAAAGGCGATGCGGTACCGCTTATACTTGGAGAAAATATTTCTTATAACAACGAGACGAGAGTTTTATCCTTTAAGATTCCGGATAGTAAAAAGGCATATGGCTTCAGTTACATCACAGATGTAACAGGAGAGCCAGGAACTGTAAAAAACAAAGTTGCTCTTTACAACAAAGATTCTGAAGAAATAGATGTATCTGCTGAATATGTAATTAGTAAAGCAGATGGGTCAGCCACCTTCAAGCGAAATGGCTGGATTGAAATTAGCAAGCAAAATGAAGCCGGCAAGGCAATGGCTAATGTTGAGTTCACCCTATTTGCTTCAGATAAAACAACAGTAATCCGAAAGGGTGTCACTGCAAGTAACGGTAAATTACGCTTAAAAGTAATTCCAGATGGGAATTATATTCTTAAAGAAACGGTAACTTTGCCTGGTTATGTGTTAGAGACTCGCGAACATACAGTTACAGTTAAAACTGTTGATGGTAAAATCACAACATCAATTAACGGACAAACTGGTGATAACTCGAACGAAATTACCCTTAAAAACTACCCTGAAAACTCTGTCGGTGAGCTAGTTATCAAGAAAACAGTAACCGGAGAAGGGGCAGACTTTGATAAAAAGTTTGAGTTTACAGTCACCTTTAAAGGCGCGGATAGCTCTTACGACTACTATGGTAATGGCGTACCAAACGGAAAAATTAAAAGTGGCGATATAATTCTCTTAGCTCACAATCAAAGTATTACCATCGTTGGATTGCCAGCCGATGCTACATATAAGGTCGTAGAGAAAGA
>LSQX01271718.1_pt2 | contig 13698 bp, 8 predicted proteins | sample 654561 | NCBI WGS metagenome assembly LSQX01 (sample SAMN04489861, study PRJNA283612) | anaerobic digester metagenome | isolation source: 4 biogas reactors fed with cattle manure at either 37C or 55C with and... | place: Denmark: Kongens Lyngby | collected 2014 | reverse complement strand
CCACCGATGAGCCAATGAGAACGCTTGATGAGGTAGTCGCGTTTGCTCCAGATCTCGCTGAGGAGGTCGTTACCCTTGTAGGTGTCTTTAAGGAGGGCTACGAGGTCGTCAGATGCCTTCACGGAGCCTGGTCCGTCATAGTAGTTATCCAACCAGTTCTGCAGTGCTGTCTTCAGCTCTGGGCTGAAGTCGCCCTTCAGTGCTTCGGAAGCAAGCTAGTGGATCGGCTCACGCTTCTGCTTTACGCCAAGGAACATACCGTCACCGAACTCGGCGTTCTCTTTGGACAGCGAGTTGTCCCAGGCTGGTCCTCTGCCATCTTCGTTGGTAGTGAAACCAGTAGCTGGCGCACTAGCGCAGTAGATGGAAGAGCAACCGGTGGCGTTGGCGATCATCATGCGGTCGCCAAACAGCTGGGTCGCCAGCCTCACATAAGGCGTCTCCCCGCAACCGGCACAGGCGCCGGAGAACTCCAGAAGCGGCCGCTCGAACTGGCTGCCCTTGACCGTGGTCTTGCTCATGGGATTGGGCTTCTTGGACAGAGTCTGCGCAAATTCCCAGTGGTCCGCTTCCAGCATATGATCTTCGAGCGGTTCCATGACCAGGGCTTTCTCCTTGGCGGGACAAACCTGGGCACATGATCCACAGCCCGTGCAATCCAAGGCGGAAATCTGGATTCTGAAATTGTATTCATCATAGGGTCTCATGCCCTTGAGCGTCTCGAAGCTTTCGGGCGCTCCTTCCTTTTCCTCATCTGTCAGGAGGAAAGGTCTGATGACAGCGTGCGGGCATACGTAGGCGCACTGGTTGCACTGGATGCAGTTGTCAGCGATCCACTTGGGAACATTGACCGCAATGCCCCGCTTCTCATACTGAGCCGTTGACTGGGGCATGGTGCCATCCACATGATCCATGAAGACCGAGACCGGCAGGCTGTCGCCCTCCTGACGATTCATGACGTCAGCGATCTCAAGCACGAAGGCCGGCGCGTCACGATAGACGAGAGGCGTGTCCCCGGCATCAGCCCAGGCAGCCGGTACTTCAATTTCCTGGACCTCTTCAATCCCGGCGTCAACCGCCCGGTAGTTCATATTGACAATGTCTTCGCCCTTATCACCGTAGGACCGGACGATGGCCTCCTTCATATGCCTGACGGCTTCATCGACCGGAATGACCTGGCTGATCTTGAAGAAAGCAGCCTGACAAATGGTATTGATCCGGCTTCCCAAACCGATCTCCTGCGCCATTTCAACCGCATCAATGATGTAGAAACGGATCTTGTTGCGGGCCAGGAAACGCTTGACCTGTCCGGGCAGGAAGTCGTCGAGTTCTTCCTTGGTCCGCGTCGTATTGAGCAGGAAAGAACCGCCTTCCTTGAGCACCTTCAGCATGTCGTATTTATCGATATAGGCTTGATTGTGGCAGGCGACAAAATCAGCGCTTTCTACCAGATAGGGCGCCCTGATCGGTGAATCGCCGAAACGGAGATCTGAGATGGTCACGCCCCCCGACTTCTTCGAGTCGTAGGAGAAATATGCCTGGGCGTACATGGGGGTATTGTCACCGATGATTTTGATGGAGTTCTGGTTGGCTCCGACCGTTCCATCCGATCCCAGGCCCCAGAAACGGGCAGCGTAGGTACCTTCCGGAGACACTTGGAGTGACTCTGTGACAGGAAGCGACAAGTTGGTCACATCATCCTCGATGCCGATGGTGAAGGTCAGCCTGGGCTGATCCTGCGCCAGCATGTCGAAGACCGCATTGATCTGTGAGGGGGTCGTATCCTTGGAACCGAGTCCGTAGCGGCCGCCCGAAACCAGAGCCGGATTGTCCGCGCAGGAAAGCGCTGAAACCACGTCCAGGTAGAGCGCCTCTCCCGGCGCGCCCGGTTCCTTGGAGCGATCCAGCACCGCGATCTTCTTGACCGTGGAGGGAATGGCTTCCAGGAGTTTCTCCGCGCTGAAGGGGCGGAAAAGATGCACGTGCACCACGCCCGTCTTCCTGCCATTACAGTTCAGAAAATCTACGGTTTCACAGATGGTATCGTAAACCGACCCCATGCAGATGATAATCTCTTCCGCCTGCGGATCGCCATGATAGACGAAAGGCTTGTAGGTACGGCCTGTCAGCTCGCTGATCTCATCCATGTAGTGCTCAACGACGCCCACAACTTCATCGTAGTATTTGTTGGGCGCTTCCTTCATCTGGAAAAAGATGTCAGGATTCTGAGCCGTGCCGCGGATGCAGGGATCATTGGGGGTCAAGCCGCGCTGACGGAATTCCTCGAGCGCCTTCTGGTCGACCAGGCCGGCCAGATCCGCGTAATCGAGCTGTTCGATTTTTTGGATCTCATGCGAGGTGCGGAAACCGTCAAAGAAGTGGATAAAGGGTACCCGGCTCTTGATGGTCGCCAGATGAGCGACTACACCCAGATCCATAGACGCCTGCACACCCGGTGACGCCAGAATGGCAAAACCCGTCTGCCGGGCCGCCATGATGTCACTGTGATCGCCGAAGATGGACAGGGCATGTCCGGCAATCGCGCGGGCGGAAACATGGAAAACCGCTGGCAACAATTCGCCCGAGATCTTGTACATGTTGGGGATCATGAGGAGCAACCCTTGCGAAGCGGTGTAGGTGGTCGTCAGGGCCCCGGTGGCCAGCGAGCCATGCACAAAGCCGGCCGCGCCGCCTTCAGACTGCATTTCAATTACTTTGACTGTCTGCCCGAATAAGTTCTTGCGTCCTTGCTGAGACCATTGGTCAACGCTGTCCGCCATTCCGGAAGACGGCGTGATCGGATAGATACCGGCCACCTCGGTAAAGGCGTAGGACGCGTAAGCTGCCGCCGTGTTTCCATCCATCGTCACATAGTTTTTCTTTCTCGTCATTATCTTTCCCCTATCAAATTATTAACCTGTATGACAGTTATTAAGTTCCAGTTAGTAAGTATATCACGGTCACTGTTTATCGCTTCCAGAGTGAATGTCCGGTCATCTCCGCGGGGACCGGCAAGTCCAGGATATCCAGCATGGTTGGCGCCAGATCCGCCAGGCGGCCATCGAGAAGCAGACCCTGTTCAAGGCCCGCACCGATCAGTTTGACCGGATTGGTCGTATGGGCTGTAAAGGAGCCGTTGTTGACCGGGTCAATCATCTCTTCCAAATTTCCGTGATCGGCAGTAATAAGCGCCACACCGCCCCGGCTTATAATGGCGGGGACGATTCTGGACATGCATTGGTCGACGGCTTCCAGAGATTGGACCGCCGCTTCAAAAATGCCTGTGTGCCCCACCATGTCGCCGTTGGCAAAATTCAGGATGATGACGTCTGTCTTCTCTTGCCCGATGACTTCCAACAAGCGATCGGTCACTTCAAAGGCGCTCATCTCGGGCTGGAGGTCATAGGTCGCCACCCTGGGCGACGGGACCAGGATGCGCGCTTCGCCAGGAAAGGGCTCCTCGCGCCCTCCGTTGAAAAAGAAGGTGACGTGAGCGTATTTCTCGGTTTCGGCGATCCGTAGCTGCGTCAACCCTGCCTGCGCGACCGCTTCGCCGAAGATCCCCGTCAGGCGCTCGGGCGGATAGGCGGTCTTGAACCCGTCAAACGATTCAAATTCCGCGCTGTATTCGGTCATGCCCACATAGAAAAGGCCTAGAGGTGACCTGACGACCGGGAATTCATCGAAATCGGGCTGACAGAAGGCCCGGGTCAACTCCCTGGCACGGTCAGGCCTGAAATTATAAAAAATGAAGCTGTCACCCGGCTTGACCGGTCCGACAGGCATCCCTTTCTGATCGACCATCAGGACAGGTTTAATGAACTCATCCGTCACGCCGGCGGCGTAGGACCTGCGGATGGCGGCCAGCGGGTCAGTGGCGCGTTCACCCTCGAAATCGCTTGCGGTAAGCGCGCGATAGGCCTGTTCAACACGCTCCCAACGATTGTCCCTGTCCATGGCGTAAAAGCGGCCATTCAAGGAGGCCACCCGCCCGATCCCTACCTTGTCCAGGTGATCCAGCAGGACTTCCATGTATCCGGCGCCTGATTCGGGCGGCGTGTCGCGGCCGTCAAAAAAAGCGTGAATGGCGACATCGGTAAGGCCTTTTTCCTTGGCCATATCAACCAGGGCAAGCAAATGTGTCAGGTGGCTGTGGACACCTCCATCGGAGAGCAAACCGGCCAAATGAAGGGTGGCCTTGTTTTCCCTGGCCTGCTGCATGGCCCAGACCAGGGCCGGGTTCTCATAGAGGCTGCCATCTTCGATGGCCTTGCTGATGCGAAGCAGATCCTGATAGACGATTCTGCCCGCGCCGATGTTGGTGTGGCCAACTTCGGAGTTGCCCATCTGCCCCTCAGGCAGACCCACATCGGGTCCGCTCGTCTTGATCACAGATTCGGGCCATTTTTCAGAAAGACTGTCAAGGAAGGGCGTGTGAGCCGCAAGGACCGCATTGCCTTCAATTTTGTCAGAAAGTCCCCAGCCATCCAGAATCAAAAGGGCGACGGGTCTTGTGGGTCGATCGGTCATGCGCTACCCCTTGGTGATCCGGCCAAATTCATCGGCTTTGAGCGAAGCTCCACCGACCAGGCCTCCATCGACATGGGTCTGGGCAAAGAGCCCTGCCCCGTTGTCACCATTCACGGATCCTCCGTAAAGAATCTTGACCGGCTCGGCTTCTTTTTCGCCATAAAGTTCATTCAGGATCGTCCGGATGAAAGCACAGGCCGCTTCCGCCTGGGCATCTGTCGCCGTCAGGCCGGTACCAATGGCCCAGACCGGTTCATAGGCGACCATGACCTGGCAAAGCGAATTGGCCGGAACACTCTCAAAGGCAGCTTTAACCTGCCTGAGCAAAACATCTTCTGTCTTGGCTTCCCGGCGTTCCTCCTCAAGCTCCCCCACGCAGACGATCGGCCGGACACCCCAGCCCAGCGCCGCCAACAATTTGGCGTTCACGGTCTGATCCGTCTCACCGAAATAGGCACGGCGTTCGGAGTGGCCGATGATGACGTATGGAACATGCATATCAGCCAGCATTTTCATGGATACTTCACCGGTAAAAGCTCCGCCGTCTTCCTGATGACCATTCTGGGCGGCCACATGGACAGGCGTTCCCGCCGTATGCTTCAAGGCCCGGTCGAGCACGGTAAAGGGGACGGCCAGGATCACTTTGGCAGGAGAGGCCTTGGCATAAGGTTGGATCTGATCGATCAGATCCAACGCCTTGGCCGGTTCGCCAAAATTCATCTTCCAGTTGCCGGCAACCACCAGGCCCCTGGCGTCGCGGTCAAGCAGGCAATCGATGCCCGGCAGAACCTTGCCTTCCAGGAACTCAAGCGAAGCGCCGCCGCCTGTGGAAATATGGGTCACCTTGTCCGCAAAACCCAGCTGTTCCATGGCTGCCGCCGAATCACCGCCGCCGATGATGGAGACAATGTCAGCATCGGCAATGGCTTGCGCCACACGGCGGGTTCCACCCGCGAAAGCGTCGAACTCGAAGACACCTACCGGTCCATTCCAGACAACAGTCCCTGATTCCTTGATCGCCTGGCTGAACAAATCTGCTGTTTGGGGCCCGATGTCAAGCCCCATCATGTCCTCGGGAATTTGGTCCGAGGGCACAGTTAAAACTTGTGCGTCAGGCGCGTACCTGTCCGCTACGATGGTATCCACGGGAAGCAGCAGCTCGACTCCCTTTTGTTCGGCGAGTTTCATCAGGTCCGCGGCCAGATCCACCTTATCCGTTTCACAGATTGAAGTTCCCACGGACCAGCCTTTGGCGGCCATGAAGGTATAGGCCATGCCACCTCCGATCAGGAGCTTGTCGACATGATCGATCAGGTTGCGGATGACGCCGATCTTGTCAGAGACCTTGGCCCCGCCCAAAATCGCTGTCAAGGGTCTTTTGGGTTCGCGGACGGCCCTGCCCAGCATTTCAAGTTCTCTGTTGATGGTATAGCCAGCTACGCCGGGAAGAAAAGACGCTACACCCGCAGTTGACGCATGGGCGCGGTGGACGGCTCCGAAGGCGTCACTGGCATAGAGCTCCGCCAGGGAAGCCAGACTTTTCGCGAATTCAGGTTTGTTTTGAGTCTCTTCCTTGTGGTAGCGGACATTTTCCAGAAGCAGGATCTCCCCGTCTTGCAAAGCACCGGCTTTTGATTGAGCATCCTGGCCGATCACATCTTCAGCCAGAGTCACGGGAAGGTCGAGCAATTCAGAAAGACGCCTGGCCACTGGAGCCAGGGAAAGAGCCGGATCGAACCCCTTGGGCCTTCCCAGATGAGACACAATGACAAGGCGGGCTCCCCGCTCAATCAAGGCGCGGATAGTGGGCAATGCTGCCCGTATTCGCCGGTCATCCGAGATCTCCTTGGTTGCCTTCTCAAGCGGCACATTGAATTCGGCTCTGAGGAGGACACGTTTACCTCTTACTTCTACATCGTCGATTGTTTTTTTGTCGTAGCTAACCATGATTCCTTCACTTGTCTTGATAGCCGGCCAGGCCGGTCTGTTCCTGTCATCTCGATACTGTTTAAGGAGGCCGGAAGACCCCCATTAATTTTACTGCTTCCCGCCAAAAGACGCAGTTGCCATTTCCCCGAATATTCTAACCTAAATCCAGCCTGTTCGTGACTTGAAGACAATTGTCATGAAAAGGGACGACTTTCGCCATGGTACATCTCCGCGTGTTGGTCATCTCTGCCGTGACTGTCAGAGCCTGCGGTACAGATCAGGTCGAGCCCCGCCGCGACCTTGAACATCAATTGTGACTGCCTCGAGCTTGATTGACCGTGGAAGCACTCAATCCCTTCAATTCCCTTCCCACGCAGTGCCTCGAAGTGAACTTGCAGCTCGCTGAGCACTTTTCCTTCATCAGGGTCGTCGCACCAGCCATACAGCTGTGGATGTGCCAGGACGGCCAGGCCGCCTGATCGTTTGAACACCTCCGCAACTTCCTCTACGCTCCTTCTTTGACGCGGAATGTAAGCAGGTTTCCCCTCAGCCAGAAGCTGATGAAAAGCATCCAATATAGTGGCGAATCCGCCTTCCCTGACCAGCCACAAGGCCATATGAACGCGACCTTTAATGGAGCTTGCATCCGCCTCATCGGCCAGATCCGCCGCCTGGATGGCATAGCCAAGCTGGTTGAGACGCGCCAGCATCCGGCGGTTTCTATCCTCTCGCTCCCAAGCAAGTTCCTGCAGGTAGGCCTGAAGATCCGCGGGATTATCCTCGGTAAAGTAGCCCAACACATGGACTTCCCGTCCCTGGAATTGCGCGCTGCATTCGACGCCGGGGACGAAGCGGGGCAAGCCAGGGCTGGAGAGCCTGTCCATCTCATCCCTGACGCCGGGAATACCAGCCATGGAATCATGGTCTGTCAAAGCAAAAGCTTTGAGCTTATTGGTGGACACCTGACGCACCAGCTGGGCCGGACTTTGCGCCCCGTCCGAAAAGTAAGAATGTAAATGAAAATCTACGCCGCCCGACAAAGAGGCCTCATGCAGGAAGCGGGCAAGCGGAATATCAGTCATATCCGCTTGCTTTCCCCGCCTCGTCCCTCTCAAAAGTCGCCTCAATAAAGTAACGTGGCCTGGCCTTGACTTCGCGGAAAAGACTGTCGATGTAAATGCCAATCAAACCCAAACTGATCAGGATGATGCTACCGATTAAAAGCTGGAGCAAAATGACTGTGGTAAAACCGGTCGCCGCCCGCCCTTGAAAATACCTGACCAATGTCTGGATGGAAAGACCGAAGAAGATCAGAAGGAAGATGGTCCCTATGCTGCTGATCAAAATCAAAGGTCGCGAGGAAAATCCCGTCAGCGCATTGATGGAAAGGCGTATCAACTTGCGAAGGCCCCACTTGCTCTTGCCGGCCTGGCGTTCTTCGACGGTGAAGGAGAACGAAACCCGCTTAAATCCCATCCAGGCCGAAAGCGCGCGAAAGAAGGTATCTTTTTCGGGTATGGTCTTCCAGTAATCAACCACCTTCCGGTCCAGCAGCTTGAAATCAGACGCGTTCCTCAGTTGGATGCCCGACATTTTCCTGAAGATTGAATAAAACAGCCGAGCCGCCAATCGATTCTCCGCCTGAGGGCCACGTCCGGTCTTGACGCCCTCAACGACCTGGTAGCCCTGCCGCCATAAATGGATCATCTGGGGGATGTAATGGGGCGGGTGCTGGAGGTCACCGTCCATGACGATGACGGCATCACCCAACGCCTGATCAAGGCCGGCACAGATTGCGGCTTCCTTGCCGAAGTTTTTCGACAGCCGGAAGGCCCTGATCCGTCCGTTCTCTTCAGCGCTATCCAGTAACAGATCCCAGCTGTCGTCCTCCGAACCATCATCAACCGCGATGATTTCGTAGGCCAGATCCTCCTGTTCCAGAACCCCGCGTACGGTCTCCAGGGTGAGGACGATCTGATCCGCTTCGTTGTAGAAGGGGATGACCAGGGAAATCACTTCCGAATTTCTATGACGCATGGCCGCAACGCTTCCTTTAATAAAAATGGACGCGTAATGATTACACGTCCACCTCTTGTTTCATTACCATCGGTAACGCTTAGTCGAGCACGCGATTGACACGGGCCGGAGCAGGATAGTTCATCAGGTCAGTCGTGATGACTCCTCCGTTGGCGCTGCTCGCGTGGATCATCTTGTTGTCGCCGATGTAGATACCGACATGATGATAACCGCTTCCCCTGCTGAAGAAGAGCAGATCACCGGGGAGCAGATTGGAGAAATCGCGCCCCGAGATGGACACTTTGGTTCCCAGTTGCCTGGCCTGCGGGTCGGATCCGTGCGGAATATTCTTGTAGCCGATGGCTTCGTAGGTATACTTGACCAGGCCGGAACAGTCAAAGGCGCTCATGGATCGTCCGCTCATCCGGTAAGGCACGCCCAGAGCCGATTTTGCGATATCAACCACGCGCTGTCTGCTGTCGCTGTTGGCGGCGCTTCCCGATGAACCTGTCTGGCCGGATCCGCTGCTTCCTGACGACGATCCCCCGGAACTGCTCGAAGACGAGGACGAAGAGCCGGACGAGGGCTTGGTCTTAGAGATCAAATCATTGGAGATATAGCCGGTCTTGCCGCCGGATGTCCTGATCATGGTCCAGTCCGGACCTGTCGCCAGGCTGGTGAGCTGCTCACCCAGGCGAACAACGATGACAATAGCGCAGCTGGTGTTGGGTTCAGATCGAATATTGGCGGCGCCCGTAGAGACATAGACTGACCCGGAAGACTTGGTAAATCCTTCGGGTGGCGGCTTGATGTTGGTCAGAAGATCGCTTCGGATAAAGCCGGTCTTGTTATTGTCAAGCTTGATCTTGGACCAGGTGTCATTGGCTTCCAGCTCGGTCACAGCCTGGTTGATCTTGACGCGGTCGATGACGTCAGAGTCGGTCGTCGGCGAACTTCTGACATTGACCTGGTCGGAAGCGACGTAGAGCGTCCGGTTGGTTTTGACAAAGGGATTGGCGGGAGGGGTATCACGCAAGAGGTGATTGAACACATAGGCGATGACTCCGCCCTCGGTCCTGACCTTGGACCAGCCACCGTTGTCGGAAATCTGATAAAGCCGGTCGTCCATGAAAGCGGCGCCGATGATCTCGGAGTCAGTCGAGGGCTCCTCGCGCAGGTTGGCCACCTCTGTGTCCACGTATTTGTAACGCCCCGTTTCGAGCTCTGTGATCTCGTCGGCGGGCTTGTCCGGCCCGAACAGGTCGTTGTGCATGTAGCCGCGAAGTCCGTGCTCTGTCCTGATATTGGACCATTCCTCCCCCGCTTCCAGGACCAGGATGGTCATACCCCGCAGGCCGAAGCCTTCAATGGGATAATTGGTGCCCGGACCCTCCCGGACGTAGACCTGACGATTTTGGATGTAATAAGTCTCACCCGTCCTGGGGACAAAATGGGGCACATCACTGACATCTTTACTGTGGATAAAACCCTCAATGCTTTTGTGCCTGACGGGAATCCAGTCATCGGCGTCGGCGGTCTGGAACAGAATATCACTCTCCCGGACCGTGGCCAGCAAGTCGGACGCGCTGTCAGGAGCGGCGTAAATACCGGCCGATTCGCTGATTACATAGAGTCTGGGATAGGATACTTCCCCGGAATCTTCGGTTTCCGGCGCCGTTTCAGACGGATCCTCCGGCTCGATCAGCACGATGGTGGGAGCGGGGCCGGTTTGATCCGTATCAACAGGGTCAGTCTCCGTCTCGATCGGAATGGGATGATCGCGGTCGATCAAGCCAACAGGCGCATCCAGGTCGCCGTACTCCTCAAGGGCAACTTCGACCTGTTTGGAGGAAGCGACCGCAACGATAAAGAGCGTGAGGATCAAGACAAAAGCAAGGGCGGGAAGGCCGTAGAAAATAATCCGTCCCCGATTCCCTGTGGCGGGGCGCCGGCGTCTTCTCACGTCGGGGCGACCACGCCGGACGATTCGCTCGGGCTTGATCAAAGGTTCTTTTCCGTTCCCCGTGTCAGGGGTCTTATCTGGCATGTCGTGTTTCCTTCCATAAGAAAGAGGCGCCGAATGCAAGTTCCGGCTTTTGGCCATTATAACACCCGCGAAAAGGGCATTCAATTGAAAGATTGTTACAAATCAATAACTGAAAGCCTGTTTGGCTCTTCCCCGAGACAGAGTGAAAAGAAGCGATCCACCAGACGGCTGGCCGCCAAAAGATCGGCCGCGCCGCCGCAAGTCAGTCTTTCGGCATCGAACTGATCCTCCAGCTGCTGATAGATGAAATCCAACTGTTCAGACGACAAAGCCCGCATGGCTTCAAGCGGACCGGACTTGGAAAAACCGGCAGATTCCCCGATAAACTGTCGGATCCGCTCCGCTTGCGCCTCCCCTCCTCTTTTTCTCAGGGTGGAGTCATCGGCAGTCGCCAGCAGCGCCAGGAGCGCGCGCCGGCCGGCGGCGTTCTCATCGTGTCCATCGACCAGGGCTTGACGGAGAATGGGCGCTCCCAGCTCAAAAACCGAGGGGAAACCCAGCAGGGCTTCCCTTCTGATTCCAGCCTCTTTGCCTTTGACGTCCAGGCTGCCGCTTAAATTTTCAAATAGGGGAGCCGCAGCCACACTGTTTTCCAGATCTTGCGCCAGATGGGCGGACAGGGTCGATAGGGAGAGGGGTGGCAGGGGGTTGCTTCCTTCTGCCGGAAAGAAAATGCGCGCGCAATACCGGCCGGCGGATGCCAGAAGAATACCCGACGCGTAGATCCAGCCCCGATGAGTATTGACACCCCCCGTCTCTTCCTTCATCGAGGCTTCTGCCAGGATCCCCTGCAGTCTGAGAGCAGAGCTGCCTTGATCTTCCCAACCGGCGAGGAAAGCCTGCCGGTAATAGGGAATCAAAGCCGCCTGGCTCCGGATGAAGGTAAACCGGTCCATATCCTGATGGGAACCGGCTTTGAAGGGCGTCACCAACCCGGGTTTGGGAGCGGTCATCAGTTCGAAGGATGACGCTTCCGCGGCAAGACTCACCAGCTTGTCCGTCAATGTCCCTTCAAGATAATCAGACAGCAATCCGCTCAAATGCTCATGCAGGGAAGCGAGCGGATGTGTCCGCGCGGCCGCGCAGACTTTGGCCGGCTGGTCGCAAAGAAAGCAGGAGCGTGAAGGCAGATCAAAATGGGAACGGTCGACAGGTTGGCCGTCCCGGTCAAGCACGTCCAGATCGAGGAGCCGGGAGGCCTCGCTCACATTTTCCAGCTCCAGGGTCAGCGATTTGAGCGCCAGGGTCGAAAGTCCCCTTACCGCGACAACCCACTCATCCCCCGTCGATTCCCTGATTGTCACCTGGTCGACAAGTTCGGCGCCCAAGCCCCGCAGCCCCCTCAACAAGATGGTCTTTTGACAGTCAAAAAAGAAAGAGGATAAGGCGATGCGCTTATACGCTCCCGGCAGGTTCAGCGTCATGGTAATCAAGGGACAGTCCGTTTGGTGCAACAGCCTGCTCTGCAAACCCTGCCGCCTGTCACGCGCCGCCAGAACTTCTTCTAGAGAAACCGGCACCGGCCTGATCGCCCGGTAGTCGTGAAGCGCTCGCATGGGTCAGATCAGGATTCGTTCTCAGGCTCTGAGAAAGTCATCAGCCGCAGTGAATTCAGATCAGCCAGCTTGTAATCGGACGGCAGATTGATCAAACCCAGGATTTGGGAGTTCTTCGTGATGGGATGAATCAAAAACTCCTGGTAAAGCTGGAAATCCTTGACCTTGCCCGTCGATTTCACATGCATTCTGGGACCGGTGCAATAATGACGCTGGTCTCCGATCAGAACATGGTTGGCATCCAGATAAGAGATGGGCAGATCGGCTTCAATCAATTTTTTCACATCAAACTCCAGCTCCTTCAGATCAATGTCCGGCCGGTCATGAAAAGAAAGGATGAAACCCGAACGGACGTCATAATGCTCGAAATGATAGACACGCCGGTCGATCAGGCAGTGCTCAACCAGATCTTCCGCAGTATGCGCCATGCGCCGGTTGTTAATTGAGGCGAAGACCACTTTCTTGATATCTTCCGGTTCAGGGCCGAAAACAGAAGGTCGCGTAATGATGATTTCCTCCCCGATTCCGATCAGGAGGTGAGCGTTCATACCCAGCTGCTCATAAATCAGGTCAAAGTGCTCAACAACCACCCGTTTGCCGTTGTCCAACGCCTTTCTGATGGCATCGGCCAGTTCATGGAGCTGGTAGAAGGCCATCTCGAAACGGATGTCCAGGTGGTAGGTATGCGGTTTGAAAAAACCCGTGTCGTCCTGATTGATGATGGGAAGGGGCCTCACATTCACACCTTCATCATCGTTGGTCAGCTCCAGACCGGGGAACATGCCCTGCAGGATCAGGCTCTTGCCTGATCCGCTGTCACCGATCAGGCCGATCAGAAGATCGAAAGGAGACAGGAACTGCTGGGCAATCTGTTTGCCCTGATCCACCATACGCGGGGCTCCCCGGGGCGACAGGAGAACACTGTAGAGATGGTTTCGCTGCATTCGATCTGAATAGGACATAGGCCACGCTCCTTGACTCTTCCCCTGCTTATCCGGGGCATGGGTCTTTATCTTGTCGTTGCTTTCATCTTCTCATAAAAGACCGCCGGGTGAACAGGGCTTGACGCGGGTCCGTTTTTGAAGATTTGACCTTTCAGGCTAAAATGAAAAGTAATAATTAGAAATGAGGCGTTCCCATGCCGACGCAATCACATACAGAAACCAAAGAGACCCTGACCAGAACCGCCTTGAACCGGCCGGCTGAATTGCCTTCAGTCGTCCAGGAGCGGTTGCGTGACTGCGCCCGGCTGTCCCCCGATGAAGTTCTTGCCAGAATGAAGACACGCCTCCAGGGTCTCAATCAGGAGGAAGTCGAAGACAGCCGCAAGCAATACGGGGACAATGTCATCGTGTCCGGCCATCACACCACCATTCTGAGCCGGCTGGTGTCAGCCTTTATCAACCCCTTCACCCTGATTTTGATTGCTTTGGCGGTTATTTCCTTTCTGACCGACATCACCCTGGCGCCGCCCGAGGATCGAAGCGTGATGACGGTCGTCATCATCAGCGCCATGGTCTTCATCTCGGGCGCCCTCCGCTTTGTCCAGGAACTGCGCTCCGGTAACGCGGCCGACCGACTGACCAACATGATCGTCAATACGGCGGCCATCGTCCGGGA
>LSQX01152003.1_pt2 | contig 13699 bp, 10 predicted proteins | sample 654561 | NCBI WGS metagenome assembly LSQX01 (sample SAMN04489861, study PRJNA283612) | anaerobic digester metagenome | isolation source: 4 biogas reactors fed with cattle manure at either 37C or 55C with and... | place: Denmark: Kongens Lyngby | collected 2014 | reverse complement strand
GAATAATCATTCCAGTCGTTTTTTCGTTTTGACAATCGTGACCGTCAACAGTAGCAGGATCATACCGGTCAGTATCACCATCTCCTGCCATACCATCGAGATGCCGAGTCCCTGGATCATCACCTTCCGCACCGCGTCGATGAACCAGCGTGCAGGCACCACCAGGGAGAGGTACTGCAATGCAGGTGGCATGTTGTTGATTGGGAAGATCATCCCCGAGAGCATCAGCACCGGAATCATCACGGTCATCGCCGAGACAATCACCGCATTGATCTGCTTCTGCACCAGCGTAGAGATGGTGAGCCCGTATGAGAGCGAGAGGAAGATGTAGAGGAGTGAGAGGAGTGTCAGCAGCAGCAGGCTGCCCCGGATGGGTACATCCAGCACGAAGTAGCTCAGCAGCAGGATGGAGATCAGGTTCAGCAGTGAGATGATCAGGTAGGGGATGGTCTTTGCCACGATCATGGTGGCCTGTTTCAGTGGTGAGGCCAGCAACACCTCCATGGTGCCCCGCTCTTTTTCGCGTATGATCGATACCGATGTCATGATGGTGGAGATGATCATCAGCACCAGTCCCATGATCCCCGGCACGAACATGTAGGCTGATTTCATTCTCGGATTGTAGATCATCCTGTTCTCCGTGCTGATCTGAAAGGGGATATCCGCCGCCCCTGTCTGCTCCATCCGGTATTGCGAGATGATCGCGGTAGCGTAGGTCGCGGCGATCGATCCCCTATTGGGGTCTGCACTGCTGGTGATCAGCTGCACTACCCCCTCGCCGGAGTGGAGCATCTCCCTCTGGAAATGGGGTGGGAAGACCACCGCCAGGTCGAGTTTACCCTTCCGCATCGACTCCTCCACCTCCTGCATGGTTTGCATGTTGCCCTGGTAATTGAAATATCCGTTTTGCCGGATCTTCTCCGTGACATCTTGTGTGAAGGCGTCGGGGGTGGGGGCGAAGAGCGCCACGCGGATATCCTGCACCTCCATGTTGATGGCGAAGCCAAACAGCAGGATCTGTACCACCGGCATCCCCAGGATCACCAGCAGCGTCCGGTTATCGCGGAAGATATGGTAGAACTCTTTTTGTACAAATGCGATCAGTTGTTTCATCTTACAGATGGTTTGTGTGAGTCGGGTGACGTTTGTTGTACAGTGCCCCTCAGTTTTCTCTATTCGTTTCTTCTTGCTCTGCGTGCCAGCTGCCGGAACACCTCATCAATGGAGGTGGCATGGTACTGGCTGCGCAGCGCTCCGGGTGTGTCCAGTGCATCGATGCGGCCATCCACCATGATTGATACCCGGTTGCAGTACTCCGCCTCGTCCATATAGTGGGTGGTGACGAAAACCGTGATGCCACGGTCGGCTGCCTCATAGATCATCTCCCAGAACTGCCGTCGCATGGCCGGGTCGACGCCGCCCGTCGGCTCATCGAGGAAGACGATGCCGGGATCATGGAAGATGGCTACCGAGAAGGCGAGCTTCTGCTTCCACCCCAGTGGCAGGTATTTCACCAGGGTGGAGCGCTCTTCGCGGAAATCGAGTCTTTCCAGCAGCTCATCCGTCTTTCTCTCGATCACCTTGTCCGAAAGGCCGTAGATGCCGCCAAAGAGGCGGATGTTCTCCCACACCTTCAGGTCCTCGTAGAGCGAGAAGCGCTGGCTCATGTAGCCGATGTTGCGCTTGATCTGTTCATTCTCACGGATGATGTCGAAGCCGGCCACGGTTCCGCTGCCCGAAGTGGGCTTGCTGATGCCGCAGAGCATCTGCATGGCGGTGGTCTTACCGGCGCCGTTGGCACCCAGGAAGCCGAAGATCTCCCCCTCCTCCACGTCGAACGTAATATGGTCGACAGCGGTGAAATGACCGAAGCGCTTGGTCAGGCCTGAAACCGCTATTACTTTCTTTTTCATCTACTGTGTATCTATTGCCATGAAACAATCCTCTATCGTTGGTGTGATGGGTGCGATGCGCAGATCATCGAAGCCCTGACCGACCAGCTCCTGCCTCAATACTTCCGGGTGAAGCCCCTCACTGACGGTGATGTGCAGCCGCTCACCAAATGCGAAACAGCTCTTCACGCCTGGGTGTTGCCGCAGTGTGGCCAGCAGTGCAGTGATGCGGCTTCCTTTTACCGACCAGAGGATCTCGCTGTAGCTGTCAATGATGCCCTGTGGTGTGTCGGTGGCGATGAAGGATCCCCCCTGCATCAGTGCGATGCGTGAGCACTGGCTCGCCTCATCCATGTAGGCCGTGGAGACCAGTATGATGATCCCCTGCTCTTTCAGTCGATGTAGCATGTCCCAGAACTCCTTCCTGGAAACGGGATCCACGCCTGTGGTTGGCTCGTCCAGGATCAGTATCTCAGGCTTGTGAATCAGTGCGCAGCTCAGTGCCAGCTTCTGTTTCATCCCACCTGAGAGGGCGCCGGCACGACGTTTTTTAAAGGGTTCGATCTGCCGGTAGATATCACTGATCAGGTGGTAGTTCTCCTTGATGGTGGTATGGAAGAGGGTGGCGAAGAACTGCAGGTTCTCCTCCACGCTCAGGTCCTGATAGAGGGAGAAACGCTCCGGCATGTAGCCGATGATCTGTCGTATCTTTTGGTAATCCGTCACCACGTCGTGACCGTTCAGTCGTGCCTTGCCGCTGTCGGGCAGGATGAGTGAGGCCAGGATCCGGAAGAGGGTCGACTTGCCGGCGCCGTCGGGACCGATCACACCGAATATCTCCCCCTCACCTGCGGTGAAGGAGATGCCGTCCAGGGCGAGGGTCCTGCCCTGCCTGCCATAACGCTTGCGAAGATCAGTTACCTCTACCATCTGTTCACAGTTTCACCTCCCCGTACATGCCGATTTTCAGGTAGCCGTCGTTTGTCACGGCTATCTTCAGGGCATAGACCAGGTTGGCTCGTTCATTCTTGGTCTGTATGGTCTTGGGTGTGAACTCCGACTTGTCCGATATCCAGCTGATACGGCCGGGATAACTGTTCATACCGCCCCTGCCGTCGTCCACCCGTACCGTCACGCTGTCGTTCAGCCGTATCCCTGACAGCTGGTCGTTGGTCACGTAGGCCCGCAGGAAGAGCGTAGATGTATCAGCGATCTTGAAGAGAGGCATGCCCATGGATGCCAGCTCCCCTGCCTCAGCAAAGCGGTTCAGCACCGTGCCGGTGATGGGGGAGGTGATCCGCGTCTTCTCCAGTTGATTATCCAGCTGGGCGATCTGAATATCTACGCTGGAGCTCTCTGCCGTAATCTGTTCACTGCTCTTCTGCAGGGTGGATGTTTGTGCAGAGAGCTGCTGCCGCAGGACCTCTATCTGCGAGGTGATGTCATCCAGCTGCTTCCGGTTGCCCGCATTGGCTGCGATCAGGCGCTCCACCCGCTCCTTCTCCCGTTCCAGGGTTTTGATCTGTTCCCGGATGGCAGCTGTCTGAGTGTCGATATCGGGTCTGCGGGCACGCACCCCCTTCGCACTGGAGAGAAGGCTCATCTTGCGGAGGTAGAGCTGGGTGCTGTCGATCGCCCCTACCATCTCACCCTCTGTGAGTTGTGCTCCTTCCTGCACGTTCAGTGACAGGATGCGACCGTTGGCTTCTGCGGAGACAATCACCTCGGTTGCCTCAAACGACCCGGTTGCGTCATAGTCGCCATTGCTCTCTCCACAGGAGGGCAGAAGAAGGATGCAGGACAATGTTGTTAGTAAACGAATAGGTTTCATATTTTATCTATTAATAATTATTTGAGTCCACTTGAATAAGTCTTTTTTTTTGAAAATAAGCAAAAATATAGATTGATAATCAATTTTTTACAAAAATACCTTCTTTCATTTTGTACTTTTTAAAGCAGGCTCTTATTTGAATAGCAGATCGCTGACCGCTGTGAAGCGGAGATTCCGTAAGGCTGAAAGGCTGATTGCTGATTGCTGATCGCTGAAGGCTCACTCATTCGTCGTATGTTTCAATGTGTAGAGCGACAGGAGGTACCGGATCTCATGAAGCGACTTTGCCCGTTTGGCCGCCTCCTCGGCGTTGATCGCCTGCATCAGCTCCGAGACGCTCATGGTGCCGTTCTCCACCTTCACCTCGGCCGCTTTGCGGATCAGGGTCTGATGGCGGATGATCTCCTCGTCGTCCTGCATCGTCTTCCGGAACTTTTCGATCTCCATCTGCTGCTGGGGGATCTGAACGGATAGGTTGTGCAGGAAGGTCTCCCGCTGGATCGCCACCGCCTGCTTCTGCAGATCCATCTGCTGCTGTTCATTCTTCCATGTGTAGAGGGAGCCGATGTTCCAGGTGAGACGTACCCCTCCCAGAAAGTAAGGTGAGAACTGGTTGTCGAACATGTTGAGGCCCGGCTTGCCGTACCCCCCCTGGACAAAGGCACCCAGCTTCGGCATCTTACCCGCTTTCATCATTTGTAGTTGCGACTCGATCGCCTGCTCCTGCGCGCTGAACAGCTGCAACTCGGGACGGCTGATCACCGGTGTTATCGGCTCCATCTCCGTCTCCGGTTTCAGGAAGGTCATCCCGGAATGGAGCGAATCGCCAGCCAGTACCGACAACATCTTCAGGTAGGCTTCCAGCGACGATTCCAGGCTGATACGTTGTTGTCCCGCCTTTAGCTGCTCCACCTTTACCGTACTCAGATCAGCCTCGTTGGCCAACCCGTTTTGCATGTAGCTCTCCACATTGTTGTAGTTGCGTTGTAGCTCCTTCTCCAGAATCTCCTGCTGCCGGAGGCTCTCCTGCATCAGCAGAATGCCGAAAAATAGGTTGTTCACCCGCTCCCGCAGGGCATAGATCTCTGCCTCCAGCTGTTTATTCTCCACCACTGCACCCGCTTCCAGGCTCTTTTTGCGGGCTGATAGAGCACCACCGTCCCAGATCAGCTGGTTCAGCTCCGCCACCACGCGGTACTGGTCCTGATCCGGTACCGGTATCTCCAGGGGGGGCATCCCTTCCGGTAACTCCAGGTCGAACCGGGTCACATCGCTCTGCCAGGTGGCCTGTGCACTCAGGGTGCCCTGCGGCAGATAGGCCTTCGAGGCATTGGCCAGGTCAAACTGTTTACTTTTCTCGATGATCTCATACCTGGCGATGGCTGGGTAGTGCGATGAAGCTTTTTGCTGTATCTCATCGAGTGTGATCGTCTGTGCCGGTGCCGACAAAGAGCAGGTGCACATCAGTGTCACGACTGCCAGTAATCTGAGTTGTCTGATCATTGTATCTGTTTGTTGATGATTGAAATAATCCATTCCGGTATCTTCTCTTTTCGTTCCGTCACGAACGCTGCAAACTGATTCTCCTCTACCAGTCCCGACGAGAGGATCAACGGCTTGGCAATAAATGGAAAGAGAATCATACCCAGCGTGTTGACGATCAGATCCTCTACCGTGATATCCATGCCATTCTCACTTAATTGTTTCCTGATGACCGGTTCAGCATGCTGACGCGTCTCCCGGATGAGATCAGTGAAAAGATTCTTGTTGGCAGACCACTCGTTGAGGATGAAGAGAGGAAGCTCCTCATTTTCGAGCATGAGCTGTGTATATTTTTCCGATATTTTTCTCACCTTCTCAACTACCGGTATGGTCTTGTCTGATGCAATCGGGTCAATTGCATTCAGCAGCATTTTCAGCTTCTGCTTCACCACATTTCTGAACAGGTTTTGCTTACTGCCGAAGTAGTAGTTCAACAAAGCCAGGTTGGTACCCGCCTCCTCGGCTATCTCCCTGGTGCGTGTGGCGGCGTATCCCTTCTGGGTAAATATCTTGTCGGCTGCCCGGATGATTTTCTCTTCGGTTGTGATCGGTTCCATTGTCTTAATTTTTCTGATGATGCCCCAAAAGTAAGCAACAATTTTGAATTAAACAAATGATTAAATCAAATGATTAAATCTTTTTGAAATTTTAATATATTTGTTTTGTGACACATACTTATGTTAAAGATACGACTCATGATGGTGGGGAATTTGTACCTTAGTCTATCAATAGTTATGTTATACAATATGGAATTGAAGGGAAAGATAGCCTTGATAACAGGAGCAACAAGAGGTATTGGTGAATGCATTGCCCTCAGACTGGCCTCGATGGGGATGAGACTGGTTATTACCGGAAGAGATTTGGATAAACTGGAAAAATTGAAAGTAAGCATACAAAAGTATGCACCCCAACCGCACCTGGTTGTTGCCGATATTACTGATCCGGAAACACCGGTGAGATTGATAGGGGAAACCATTCAAATGTTCGGAGGGATAGATGTGTTGGTGAACAACGCCGGGTGAATGGTAAAAAAACAAAAAAATGTCGGACCAATAAAATCAGTCCGACATCCCTTTGTGCACTTTCAAGCTATTGATTAACAGTTAATTGTGTTGTCTTGCCAGGACTCGAACCTGGACAAACAGGACCAGAATCTGTTGTGCTACCATTACACCACAAGACAGTTTCGGACTGCAAAAATAGTCAATTTTCCGAAAACAAAAAAATATCGATTAAAGATTTATCTCTTCCGGCTTCAAAATCACCATTTTTTTGCGGTAATGAGTCAGTAGCGATGCATAAACCGGGTGTTGCTGCAGGATTCGTGCGTTACCCACAAGGAACAGTTGTTGCCGTGCCCGGGTGATGGCCACGTTCAGCTTACGGTCCACCGTGCCGTCGTGATTGAGATTGCATAGGAACTGCATCTGATAGGGTCTGTTTACGCAAAAGGAGAGGAGGATCAGATCGCGCTGACTCCCCTGGAAACGCTCCACCGTGTCGATCATCACCTCTTCTGCGCCGGGGAAGCCGGCTGCTGCCAACCGGTGCCGTATCAGGGCAATCTGGTTGCGGTAGGGGGCGATGATGCCGACACGTTCTGGTTGGAACGTTTTTCCGTTGGCCAGGTAGAGGTTGCGGATTGAAGTGAGCAGTTGTACGATCACAGCCGCTTCCGGTTCGCTGGTCTTATCTGCTGAACTGTCATGCTGCAATTTCTCCGTGGATAGAAACGCGGTACGATGGGTTGCAGCTATTTGTTGTAGCGTGTCACCTATTGTGGGTGTCAACTGCCATCTTTCCAACTGCCACTCCACGGCGGGGAAGAGGTTGCCGGAATAGAACTGCCGGGCGGGGAAGGCCGCGATCTCCTCGTGCATCCTCCCCTGGTGTGTGAGCTGTGCCGTGGCATGATCCCACCCCTGATCGGCGCAGCGGCGAATTAACCTTTCAAACAGCGACTCACGGCAGTCGGTGATACCTGCCTCCCGCAGAGGGGCTTCTTCTACACGGGAGAGTGACGCTTGTTGCAGTACGATGGTGGCGAGCTGGTTATGGTCGCCGATGAGGATAAACTTTTCGAACCGCGGCAGAAGGCCGATGATCTGCGGTTCCGGGATCTGTGAGGCCTCATCCACCAGTGCCAGGTGGAAATGTTTCAGGGTGAAGAGCTCCATCCGTCCCAGGATGGAGGCCAGCGTTGCCACATAGATGCGGGTCTCTTCCATCTCCCTGCGCAGTGATTCCCTATTGGGTGCCCGCTCTGCCACCTTCTGCAGCAACCGGGGACGATAGGATGGGGCACAGGAGAGCTCCGTACCCACTCGGATGTATCTGTCGCACGCCTCCTCCTTGCATCCCAGGGCAGCGTGGATCGCTTCGCACAGCTCATCCACAGCCCTGTTGGTATAAGCCAACACCAGGATGTTGCTCTCCGGCTGGCGATGATACTCCTCGATCAGACGACGTGCGAAGATTGAGGTCTTGCCCGTACCTGGTGGACCTACGATCAGGAAGTACTCCTCTGCTTCAACAGCTCTGCGGATGATGTTTTCGGGGTAGGGTGGTTCTGCCTTCTTGCTCACGTGAGGTTTACCGGGGGGACGCATACCCAGCAGCAGCTCTTTCTTCAAGGGGGGAGAACCGAGAAAAGCGTATAGACTGCGGTACATGCTGTTATGAGAGCTGTCGATGCTGTCGTGCTCAATGGCCCATAGCTTGTTTTCGTTGAAGTAGTGCCGGTTGCGTTGCTTGTAGCGAAAGCGTACCTCCACACTTTTTTCGCTGATGCGTACCAGCGATCCTTTCAATATCTGACGGTTCAGCACAGTATCACCATCATCGGAACGGGGGTAGACGATGCAGATCTCTCCCTCTCGGAAGTTGGCGATCTCCCGGTTTGCTTCGTTTCGGGAGAAGTGGATGGTCATATCGCGATCCCTGTCATCGATCTCACGGATGGTGAGATCCTGCAACAGATCGAGTGCGGCGGCCCGCTCACTGAAGTCACTGTTCCAGAGCGATGCAAGTCCGGTGGGTGTCTCATAGGCCACGTCACCGATCTTCTGGAGGTAGAGTTCGCGGGTGACAAAGCGGACAAAACGGTAGAAGTAGGCTTTTTCCAGGTCGCTACAACGTGCCAGCAACTCCCGCATCTCATCTACGCGGCTGCGATAAAATGCAGGTGCCTTTTCTATCTCGGCAGCCGTCGCTAGTAGACTGTTGAACAACGCTTCCACCGTCTGGTTGTCTCCCCTGATCAAAGCCTGCTCATGGGCTACGATACGGTTGCGCATCCCAATGATCTGTCGCTCCAGGTCCTGCCATACCGCTGCAAAGCGCAGGTTGGTCCCCGGCCGGTTGCCTGCGGAGTAGAGGATGGCTGCATCCACCGCATCGTTGTCCAGCTTGAAAACTCCCTTGATCATCATCCGGTAGATTGCTGTCTGTACTTCGTGGTTGAGGGCGATCCTGCCGCTGTCACCGGGAGGATAGGGCAGTCTCCCCGATTTCAGTTCCACGATCTTTGCCTCAATATTCCCGGGCAGTAGCTGGAGCAGGTCGAGCCGTCCCTGAAAGCCATACCGCTCACTGAAGAAGGAGGGCTCCAGCGTACATTGATGCAGGTCGATACCCATTCGCGGGAAATCGTCACGCACCACCCGTCGGATGTTCTCGAACTGGCTTCTCGCCTTTTGCATGAACTCCCGGAATTCGGCATTCGATTGGATATCTGCGCAGCTGGTGTATTCGAAGGGTGACTGCTTGAAGGAGCGAAGAAAGACCTCGTCGAAGGAGAGCTGCTCCGGATCCGTGGTGAAGACCAGTTCGTCGAGGAAGAAGTTGGCCAGGTTTCCCATCAACAGGTAGGCGCGGTTCTCCTTTTCGGTGAACTTGTTGCGGAAGAAGTGAAAAGGTGTAACGGCATACTCCTGGAAACATTCTGCGAGGGCGGAGGCATCCACCAGGTAGTCCGGTTCCAGTACAATGAATCGGGGAGTGAAGATACCCTCCCTGTCGGTCTTGCAATCAATCAGGTTGAGTTGTGACCCCACACGGAAAAGTGTGCTGTTCTCTTCTCCCGGTACATCTCTCAACAGGTGTGTGTAGCGCACCAGGATCTCGGCACCATGAGGCTCCTCGCAGCTGCAAAGCAACTCGCCCCGTTCCGGAACGCAGTGCAGAAGCTGCACCCGTAGGGTGGAGGAGAGGGGGACGGGCATCCCGGAACTCGCTGCTTCGCTTTCTACAGAGGCAGATGCTCCATAACCCGGCGAAGAGACCCCGCCGGCAATCAACAGCAGAGCCTCTACCGCTTTTTCCGCTGACCGGTATTCCTGGCGTGCTGCCTGTTGATCCGGATTACGGCGCAGCTCCTTCTCGCGCACCCGGAAGTGTTGTAGCTGCCACTCCAACTGCCGTGGGAGTTTCAGTTTCTGAGAAATGAACACTAGTCGCGAGAAGAAATTGGAGAACTGCACCGCTTCATCGCGGGTTACCTCCCTGCTGAATCGTTCCAGTATCTTTTTCAGATGCTGCACTTTCTCAACGGCATCCGAATGTGATGCGGAGAGCTCTTCCAATTCTATGATATAGGGTTGGGTTTCGATCATGAAAAAAGATGAATGATTCTCGGGAGGAAGATGACAAGGCCAATAGCGAGTGCGGCAATAGCCATGATCAGGACTGCCGCGGCGGAGAGATCTTTCACTTTCCTGATGGTGGGGTGCATCTCTTTTTTGGATGCATAGTCGGAAAGATTTTCCAGGGCGCTGTTGATCGTCTCCATTGTCAGAACACCCCCGATCGACAGGATCAGGATGAGCCACTCAGCGTTCGTAATATGAAAAAAGAGTCCTGATAGTATCGCTGCTATTGCCGCCACAAGTTGAATCACAGCATTGGGTGTCTCCCTGAAAAGAGTTTCGATTCCCCAAAAAGCATATTTGAAGGAAAGGATTCTGTTTTTTATGTATTCCATTGTTTTGTAGTATTGTAGATGCTTATTTTAGTGTGATAAAAACTGTAGAAAAAGTGTTGGATGAAACTGCTTCTGATCATGCTCCCGGAGAGCCGGGATTCAGGATATCAAATGTACGAAAATATATCCAAAACATTTTTATCTTTGTGAAACAGGAATTATGTCTGAAAACTGATCACGCTATGTCTCACCATTGTCCCCTCTGTGGAAAAGAAAAAAAAGAAGAAGCACTTTTTTGCGACGCCTGTTCGAATAAGCTTCGTGCCGAATATGAGGTGGTTCTGCCCGAGTCGCTGCAACCTCACCCTAAGGGGGGTACCAATAGACCCTCAGGCAAGGAGATCGATCCGTTGACAGAACCTGTATCATCATTACAGGATTCGAATGAAATACCCACCAATGAGAAAACAGGGTCATCAGCAGATGAACTAAAGGGATCATTCCCCGATGCAAATACCGGTGAAGCAGTAAAGAGAAGCAGCAGCCGGAAAGCCGGCCGCCGTTTGGTACGGATTGCTGTGATTCTGCTGTTGTTGATGATCGCCTTTCTCCTTTACAACGAATTGATCCGGAAAGGTAACCTGGAGCGAAGCGGTTGGGATACCGCCATAAAGGCGAACAGTGTGACAGGCTATCTTCATTATATTGAAAACCACCCGGACGGAGCCCACTTTGAGGAAGCACAGGCGGCACTGATGCGACTGAAAGCCGATGAAGCAGATCGCTGGGAGGTGATGCGACATAGTGAACTGGTGACCGAACTACGTGACTTCCTGCTTCAGTTTCCGGAAAGCAATTATGCCCCCCTGGTGAAGCGACGGCTCGATTCCCTTACCTGGATGGGGGCCCTTCACTCAAACACCTCATCTGCCTATTCCGATTATATGATGATGGCTGAGAGCGGTGATTTCAACGGTGACTACCTGGCAGAGGCGGAGACTCGCTACCGGATGCTCTTTCAATCCTATCCGGTAGAGCAGTCCACCCTCGACAGCGTTCGAATCGTTGTAAACGGTTTTTGTTCCGCCTTGAGTTCATTGGATCATGCGGGACTGGAACAATGGTTCGCACCGCGCGTAGAACGCTATTATTTCAGTGGACCCTTGTCACGTGAACGGTTGCTGGGTGAGCTGCTGATTGGTGCAGCACGATCTGAAGAGCCTGCAATCACCTATATCCCCGACCTGGAAGAGGTGCAGCTTGAGAAGACCTTAGAAGATCGCTACCGTATCAATCTGCCGCTACTGAAGTCACTCGGTGGTACAGGAACGCGGGAGCAATTGCCGGGTTATATCCTTCATCTGGAGCTGAATCCACTTTTTCAGATCACCGCCGTTCATGAAACCAAACCCTATCCCGGTGCGCCTTGACAGGGTGCAGCTCATAAATTCGATATACCGATGGTAAACCAAAACAGGACCCGTTTGTTTACACAGTGACTATGCAGTTTCAACTTACCTCAGAATACAAACCTACTGGCGACCAGCCCGAAGCGATCAGGTCGCTTATGGAAGGGTTGCGCGACAAGATTCCTTATCAGACCCTGCTGGGTGTCACCGGCTCCGGCAAGACCTTCACCATTGCCAACGTGATTGCACAGGTGAACAAGCCCACACTGGTGCTGAGCCACAACAAGACGCTGGCGGCACAGCTCTACAGTGAGTTCAAGAGCTTCTTCCCCCATAACGCGGTGGAGTACTTCGTCTCCTACTACGATTACTATCAGCCGGAAGCCTACATCCCTACCACTGACACCTACATCGAGAAGGATCTCTCCATCAATGATGAGATCGAGAAGTTACGACTGGCCGCTACCTCCTCGCTGCTCTCGGGACGGAACGACGTGATCGTGGTCTCGTCGGTCTCCTGCCTCTACGGGATCGGTAATCCTGAGGACTTCAACAAAACCACCATCGAGGTCACCGTAGGGCAGACCATCGAGAGGGATCAGCTCCTGCGTTTGCTGGTCAACAGCCTCTACTCGCGTAACGAGACAGCCGAATACAACCGTGGCAACTTCAGGGTGAAGGGAGACACGGTGGATGTCTTCCTGGCTTACCACGACTACATCATCCGTGTCATCTTCTGGGGTGATGAGATCGAGAGCATCGAATCGGTGGATCCGCTCACCGGGGTTACCATGGAGCGGCTGGACAACTATCGTATCTTTCCGGCCAACCTCTTCGTTACTACGCAGGAGCGGATCAACCGTGCCGTAGATGAGATACAACTCGATCTGGGCAGGCAAGTGGAGTTCTTCCGGGAGATTGGCAAGCCCTACGAGGCCAAACGACTTTATGAACGGGTGACCTACGATCTGGAGATGATCAAGGAGATAGGTTACTGCTCAGGCATTGAGAACTACTCCCGTTACTTCGACGGTCGGGAACCGGGTACGCGCCCCTTCTGCCTGTTGGACTTCTTCCCGGAGGATTACCTCACCGTCATCGACGAGAGCCATGTCACCATCCCTCAGATCAGGGCGATGTACGGTGGCGACAACTCCCGCAAGAAGAACCTTGTGGAGTATGGCTTCCGCTTGCCGGCAGCCATCGACAACCGGCCGCTACGCTTCGAGGAGTTCGAAGAGCTGACACCGGAGATCATCTTCGTCAGCGCCACACCTGCCGACTACGAACTGGAGAAGTCGGAAGGGATCGTGGTGGATCAGCTGATTCGCCCCACCGGCCTGCTTGACCCGCCCATCGATGTGCGTCCCAGCCTCAACCAGATAGACGACCTGATGGAGGAGATTCAGATGCGCGTGGAGAAGGATGAACGGGTACTGGTCACCACGCTTACCAAGCGGATGGCGGAAGAGCTGACCGAGTACCTGGCAGGGAACAACATACGATGCAACTACATCCACTCCGATGTGGAGACCCTTGAGCGGGTGAAGATCATGTCGGATCTGCGCAGTGGCCTCTTTGATGTGCTGATCGGCGTGAACCTGTTGCGCGAAGGACTGGACCTGCCGGAGGTATCGCTGGTAGCGGTGCTGGATGCCGACAAGGAGGGGTTCCTCCGTTCCCACCGCTCCCTCACGCAGACGGCGGGCAGGGCAGCACGTAACGTGAATGGCAGGGTTATTTTCTATGCAGACAAGATCACCGACAGCATGAGGAAGACCATGGACGAGACCAACCGGCGTCGAGAGAAACAGATGAAGTACAACGAGGAGCATGGCATTACACCCCGCCAGATCAAGCGGGCCCTCTCTTCTGCGTTGAGCAAGGAGTACATTGCGACAGCCGAAGCCAGGGCTTACGTGGAGCCTGACTACTCCTCCATGGCGGCCGAACCGCTACCTGAACTGGCATCCCCCGATGATCTGAAAGCCAAGATCGAACAGACCCGCAAGGCGATGATGGCTGCCGCAAAGAAGCTGGAGTTCCTGGAAGCAGCCCAGCTGCGCGATCAGCTGATGATGCTGGAAGAGAAACTGAAAACTGA
>LSQX01330984.1_pt1 | contig 13701 bp, 15 predicted proteins | sample 654561 | NCBI WGS metagenome assembly LSQX01 (sample SAMN04489861, study PRJNA283612) | anaerobic digester metagenome | isolation source: 4 biogas reactors fed with cattle manure at either 37C or 55C with and... | place: Denmark: Kongens Lyngby | collected 2014 | reverse complement strand
GAGCTGCCGGGCCTGTGCCGGGTTGCCCCGGCTAGGCTGTTACAGTCTACTGCCGTTTTTTAAACGGTTATTAAGGGCCTCAAAACAGCTCTCCTCGTTGTCAAAACCCACTTCAACCGGGGCCAAAATATCCGCAAAAACAAACTTTGCATCTTTCGGCTCCATCCAGCCGACTCTATCGCTGGATTTGCCCGGAAGCAAAGTTAGCCTGAGTGACTCCTTAAATCCTAGCGATGTCCAGTCGCTAGCATGTCGCTCTACTTCCGTATAATAATACGGATAAGCGTGGGTGACGGTACAACCACGCCGGTATAACGCGCCTGCGTCAGTGGTCACGCGAACCACTTTAAGCTTATATCCCAGCTCCAATAGGAGCTGGTGCTTTTGTTCGCGGGTAAAATTATCCCGCAGGTTTTTAAGTTCCTCCATAATTTCCATTCTTTTTTTCCTCCTTATTTTGCCGGTATGCCTGTGGCTGTCCAGCGATAAACTCTGTTTTTAGCCTTAATAAGCCAAGAATAATTTGCCGGTTTGCTATTGCTCCGGAAAAAGATTTCTTCATAAAAAAAGCTCCCCGAAGGGAGCTTTGAGAGAGTTATAATAGGCAACTTCGATGATTAATGCAAATACTAATTACTTTTCTGCATTGTTCTTCATCGAAATATGCTATATGTGTAAGTTTTTTAGGGATACCCATTTGTTTTGCCAACCACGCATAAGCCTTTTCTCTAGGCATTCTGCCTGACTTCCAGAGTGGGTCAAAGAACCTATGGGCTTTCTTTCGCAGGGACCTCAGTTCTGCATTAGCAAGCCTACCAAGTGGCTTTAAAGATTGCTTGTGAGCCCCTACGAGGGCTTCGCAGGCAGGATAGTTGGAACACAAATAGATCATGCCGTAACTCCTGCCGTAGATAATTTTGCTATCGACTAATTCTGCTTTACCGCCACAATATGGGCAGATCATTTTTTTCATCAAATCACCTCTTACTATTTCGACTTAGTTTAAATACCCGGGATAAATATCTCGGGGGCAAGTTTGACGCCTTGCTTTTTCATAGCTAAACAGGCATCGTCGACACCTTTACCTAAGTCGGGGTTCCAGGAGGCACATATTACTTTTAGTCCGCTTTCCTCAAGATATTGTATAGCTTTCTTTCTAGCCTCGGCAGTGTAGGGGTTTTCTTCTATATCATAGGCAAGAATTACCCTACCTCCACGCAGAATATCTGTTGGGGTGGTCTTATATGTGTTGGTGCCTGGGATCCCAATACAAGGCACTTTGAGAAAACTATGAACAACGTAGCTTTTTAATATGCCTTCTATTATCCAAGGGGTTCCTTCTCCCGGAATAATATGGGCGGAAGATTTTAACTGGCCGGCGTAGGAGAAGAATATATATTTAGGGTTTCCTCCGGTACGCACCTGGCATGATGTTATTTTCCCTTTAATGTTCCGAACGGGAACCAGCATCCCGGAATTTATACAGTCCCAGTAAGGTTTATTTAATCTGGAAACTTTCTTTATAAATCCGGGTACATCATCCAGGTTGTATTTTTTTGCCAAATTGCTGCATATCCTCCACCGGGTATGTTTTTCTTCCGGAAGGGATCTAAAATAGTTGATATAACCAGCAGGAAGACCCCGGCGTACGAGGTCTTCCTTGTGTTCTTTACTGAGTGATAATTTATTGAGGAACTCCGAATATACTTGGTGGAGCTTCTCAACTGAGGCTTGTGGTTTTTTTCTTTGGGCAATCTCCATTGGCTTTCTTTGTGGAATGGTAACCGATCCAAGATTTAACATCTGCTTGTAGGCAGTTTTGGTATCGGTGTTGGTTAACATGGCCCACAAGTCGGTTATACTGCCCGATGTATGGCAATGGTGGCAGATAAACGTCCTCTTTTGGACGTTTAGATATAATTTCGGCCATTCTTTTTCATGTGAGCAGAACGGGCAAATAAAAATCTGTTCATTGCCATTATTTCTAAAAAGTTTTAACTGTAATGTTTGGACTACGGCCTCCACGTTAATTGGATTGGCCGCAAATAATCCCATTGAACCACCTCCCCTTCTAAAAATAAAATCAACTTGCTTTGTCTATAGAAAGTCGGGTGGTGGCGCGTCTTTTTGCGCCCAGCTTCAGGAAGTCATCTTCTGTCCAGCTATGCTTCTCTAAAAGGGCTTTCTGTGCATCGGAACCGATTTTTAATATACTGCCGATGTCCAGGTTTTGTTCTAACATCCTCTTAACTACGGCTTTGCGAGTATTCAAGTCAAATAATAAATACTCGTTTTTCTGCAAGGATGCAATCAAGGCGTCAGCCTGGACAGACCCACTATTTTGGATGTATTTTTTCAGATTATCCTCGCAGACTTTTAGGAATTGCTTGAGTTCAGCAACCCCCTGAAGGGTTTCTACTGCCTCAATAGGTGTCGTAATGGCTTCGGGGGCAGAACATTTCTGCAGGCACATATTTTTATACCCGCAGTATCCGCAAACGTCGCCGGGCTGTTTGGGGAAGTGAATATCCACATCTTCGCCAGCTTTTACTTTTTCAATACGAATATCGTACTCCAGGGCGATGTCCAAGGCCCACTGCCGGGATTTTTCTATTTCTTCGCGGGTGTATTCGTGAGAAAACACCCGGTCAAAACGGAGAAAGGCCAAATGGCCTATAACCGGCAGCCCATATTTTTTATTGAGGTAATCCGCATACAAGCCCAATTGGTGCGTTTCCCATGGTTTGTATGTGGCCCGGTTGGATTTCCAGTCATATAGATATATCTTATCGTCTTCGATAAAGTAATAATCTATATAACCTCGAATGGCGGGTGCGAAGGGCATATCATCGAGCTGTAGTTCGAAGTATTCTTCTACGTTGCCGCCCTGGGCCACTGCCTGCTTGACGGCAAATGCGTTGATACAGCGTTCCATTTCCGCCATATCGTCGTCTGAAAAGTCCATAGACGCCTGTATACAGGCAAGTAAGGCTTTCTGGACCGACAGGTCTCTTTCATTTATCATGGTTTCGATTACCCCATGGGTGGCCTTACCGAATTCCAGAGGGGGAGATGAAGCTCCCCGTAGACCTAACCCATACCGGAGCCAGGCTTTACGCCAGCATCCGTATTTTGGATCCTCAGATAAACTAAGTCCTGAGAATGAATACATAATACTCCTCCTTTTTTACTGCGCTTTTTACTGCGCTTTTTTACTGCAATAATACTTTTTTAAATACTTCTCCCAGCGTGCGGGGAAGAAAGTTAATATTGTTCACGAACACAGGTGTGTCGTACATGTAACGGAAATCCGGAATCAGATTATTGGTTCCGAAAAATAGCGATATTACCTGCATTCCCTTCTTTTTGGTTTCAATAACCGCATTTTTAACGTCATTGAGGGCTGACTTACCGTGATAGTTATTAGTGGCAGGCTGGCCGTCGGACAATACAAATAGTATTTTCCTGGACTCTTGTCTTAGATTTAGTTCGTTAGCTGCGATACGGATTGAAAACCCGTCGCGATTAGCAAATCTGCTACGGAGGCTGGGGATTTTTGATGAGTCTCCATCGTCCCATGTTACTGCTGGGTAATGATATGTGGATCTTCCACAATCATCAAATCCGGTGACTACATGGGGGATTTTTAATGTTCTGCAAGCCTCGGACAATACACAGGCTGCATTTTTCACAGCATCTATACGGATAATCCCGTTAGTGCGATTATTCATTGAGCCGGAACAGTCAACTAAAATGTAGGCAGCTAGTTCAGGTATATCTCCGGGTATGATTCTGCGAGAAAATATTGAAGGGTCGGGGACAGCCAGTTTCCATAAAGAGGATGAGTTTAACCGACCACGGTTTAATCCTCTAAGGTCGTAGGCTTTTCGGGTTTCGATAGCTATTTCTATTTCCTTCACTAAATTTTTAATCAAAACTTGGTTTTTATTAACTAAGTTTTGATATTCTTTAGGGTAAGGATTTAATGGTATGATTCGGAAACCCGTGTAAGACTTAATCCCTTCTAAAGGATCTACTTCGCGGTCTTCTTCTTCTAGGTTTTTTACTTCGCTGGTTAAAGTAGATACCTCTTCTTCCAGCGATTCGACTAATTCCTGAAAATCTTCTTCTTCATCGGGCTCATCAAAGAAATCGTCCTCGGAGTTATCTTTATCCCAATCTTTATTATTGGGATCTCCTCCGGGGGTTCCTTTCGATGAACCGGGATCGCCAGAATCGCTTGAATCGCTGTTGTCTATATCATCCGAATTGCCAGAGCTTAGGCTATCGTCTGCATCATCCGAATCGTCAGGTTCATCTGGATTAGAATCGTCTGATTGGCCTGAATTGTCTTCGCCTGAGTCGTTAGTGGAGCTATCTTCTGATCCGTCTAAGTCAGAATCGTCTTCGCCTGGGCTGCTATCGTCTGCATCATCCGAATCACCTGAAATTGAACTATCATCTGATCCGTCAGAGCCGTCAGAGTCGTCTTCGCTGTCCGGATCTTCAGATTCTTCGGATTTATCAGGGCCGGAGGTTGTTTCTGAATCACCTGATTTTGTATCGGATTCTTCGGATTCTTCTTCAGTATCCTGTGTTTTACTTGACTGAGATTCCTCGGTTGACTCGGATTTTTCATTTAACTCCGATTTTTCGGGCTTTTCAGAATCAGACTCACTTGACTGAGGCTTTTCTTTTTCTTCGGGTTTGCTTTCCTCGGGGTCTTCGGGTTTTGACTTGGCCCGTGGTTTGTTTTCTTCTTTATTTTCTTCTTCTGATTCCTCTTTTGACTTTTTGGCTTTCATGCGTTTTTTTAATATTTTCTCAGCCTTTTCAGCCCTTTCCTGGGATTTGCGAGAAGAACCTTTTTGGGGGTTTTTCGTTCCAGTGTCAGGCAGCATTATTGGCGGAGGCATTGCATCGATTAGGTCTTGCACTTCCGGTATAGCCATGATTTTTTCTACCTGGGGAAGTACATCCTCAGTGCAAGAAGCGGCTTTGCCTATATCAACATAGGGTGCGGCTAGCTTGATTGCATGAACAATATCTGGCGGCAAAAATGCTGGTATTTTCTGCAGCACTGAATAGATTATCAAGCCTCCTAAAAAAGCATTAAGTCCTTTGCCGTAGTGTTCGGGTGGACGGTTATCATAAATATAATTATTTTTAAACCGTATCCACTTTCCGGCTCCAGGGAGTCTTTCTGATATGAGGGTTTCTATTCTGCCGTCTTCGATAATGTTAGTAAGATGCTGGAATATCGGTCCTTTCGAGCTAGCTGTTTGCCATGCTGAAAGAGAAGTATATCTAATATGTCCTCCTTCGTGTGCGGTTGAGCCCTTGTATGACAGATATAACTCGACCAACGAAGGTGTTTTACCGGGAATAATTTCATTCCTGGCAGATAGAATCACTGTGTTTTTTATATCTGTGGCGGTTGTATCGCCATAGACAATACGGGCCTTGTAATTACCCGACAAAGGCCGGAGAATATTCTCCAGCCTATTTCGGAGGACTTCAAAGAAATATTTGTTTAATTCCATAGTTTCCCTCCTAACTCAAGTTCATCTCGATCAGGTCTTTGACTTGCTCGCGTTCCTGATCGGATTCGATTGATTCAGTCAGGCAGGACACGACAATACTTTTGAGGGTTCCGATTCCTATTGAGTACTCTTCTGCGGCTCTTAATAAGGCGCGCAGAGACAGACAGGATTCGGTCAGGGTGGCTCCAACCGGGGAATATACGCTATCGTAAAGTGTTTTATAGACCTTACTGAGTTTATTTGCCGTGTCATTATCGACCCACTGAGCTAGTAGGTCTAATAAGGTATTTTCGGTGATGCCGGGAATCTGGATGCCTCTAAATCTATCCCTAAAAGCTTTGTTTAGGGGCCGGGTTCCCATGTACCCGACGTTCATGGCTGAAACCAATCTAAAGTCGGGATGGGCTTTTACCTCTCCTACTCCTGAAACGGTAATGCTTCGCTGCCAGTCCAATAATGAATGGAGCAGTGAAGTTACTTCCGGAATCAAGATATTAACTTCGTCTACTAATACCATTTCACCATCGGTGACGGCCTGCAGCAAAACTCCCGGCTCATGTACTACCTGCATGGTGCTGGATTGAAGTTTTTCTTGGATAATTGAAAATTCTTCCGAGGTTAGAGGACTCCCGGCCTTGGCGGCACTGAGGGATATTTTGGCGGCTAATGTATTATTGACTTCCTGTGTAGGGGCCAAAGTTTTGGCTCCTAAAAGGTATTCAGCGTTTACATCAATGCCTCCCGATATTCTTCGAAAGGGCAGATGCAGGATTTCTGCCATGAGTTCTGCCAAGCTAGATTTTCCTGATCCAGCCGGCCCCATAAAAAGAGGCGGCGCCCACACATCGTATAATNNCCAGGAATCTATCTTCTTCCGGCAGAGACTCGGTTTCTTCCTCCGATAATATCTCTATTGCCCGAGATTCTTTTGCTTTTTGGGGATCTAATTTAATGATTTTAAACAGCCCGGGCTCTCCGGTGTAACTGACAGTTAGGTCTATTTCTGCAACTAGATTTGGAAGTGGAGAACATAATTCCAACTCATATACTTGCTCCGGAAGGGCATATAACCAGGTTATTAAACCCATGTGCCAGCAGCCTCTAGCATAATTAGATTTTTGAGCCGCACATTCGTGCCATACAAAGAGGTCATCGTCTTGTTTCTTAAAAACTATGGTTTCTAGCGTGTCTCGATCAGATATATATTCCAGCATAATCTGATCGCCCGCTTGGGCGATGGTTAGGATTTTATTTTCAACAGTCGCCTTATTAAAGGCCGTTGCCTGATTGGCTGGAAATATCTTAACCTTCATCTTTTCACTCCTTTCTAGCGATAAAAATAAGCGGGTTTCCCCGCTTATTTTGCTGCTATTTAAATTTTTTTTATTTTACGGCCTGCTCCAGCCGTGACGCTGACTCGATAAACAACATCACTTTGCCGTCCTTAGTAATGGAATCACTGATGTTGACGGCAAGAGTGTCGCCTTTATTAAAACCCGCCAGGGCTTTGCCAACGGCGAAAATGTTTTCTTTCCCCTGATACTCTACATAGGTCCAGGGCGCAACTATCTTTTCGCCTTTGTGACTAAACGCTCCCTCTTTCGGAGTATCCAGCAGCTTAACAAATTCGCCGCTTAACTCTTCTTGAACTTCAGCTTCTTCCAGCCCTTTTATAGAAGTAACAACGAATTTGTCACCCTCAACGGTGCCGGTTGCCAGAAGTGCTTTGCCATCAACAAGGAGTTCGCTATACTCAGTAGGAACTACCATGTCTAACTCTTGGGGTTCATCTAGGAATACGATTCCCCGGATGACTACCTCGGTTTCAGTCTGGCTTATCGGCTGGTTCATTACGACGATATTGATATATTCTGCCGGTTCAGGAGGTGCCTGGGTAGCGGCCTTTTCGGATGGCTTATCAACCGGAGTATTGTCAGTCGGCTTACTTTCCACCGACTCAGCCGGTTTTTCCGCAGGTTTCTCGACTGGTTTAGCTGGCTTCTCCGCAGGAGTTATGCAATCATTCGGTTTCTCTGCAGGAGTTTTGGGATTATCCGGTTTCTCCGCAGGCTTATTGGTATTTGCGGGACTCTTATCGGCTGGTTTTTCGGATTTCCCTGCAGGATTTTTTCCAGGTTTGGTTTCGGGCGCTCCGTTATCTAACAGGCCGGAGGAGATTTCCTCCTCCCCGACCAATCCAGTGATACTGAATTGGCGTTTCAAAGCCATTATTTCAGCGACTTTTTGAATCATCGCCGTCGGGTAGTTTCGCCATGTGTGAGAGGCGGAGTTGGCCCTAGCATATTCGTCATAGTCCGCCAGGCATATTATAGGGTCTCTGTCTTTAGCCTTAGCTACAGCCCAGGCCGACAGTATTTTACCTCGCTTTTCTCCAAAACAGTGGCGAAAATGCCCAGCTATGGGATCATATTCAACTAGGTCTCCCTCCCGGATGACGCCGCTGTTTATGCCGTTATAATTAGCGCAGCCCATGGCGGCCTTGAGATAGCCGTCCCGGGTGGTGATAATAACGGCTTTTTTCTCCCCGGTTTTGGTATTAGTCCTAATGTCAAGGACTATTTCCTTGGTTAAGGGATCAAGGCCGTATTTCTCAGCAACATATATAAATTGGTCTATATGTTCCTGGTTGGCAGCCTTGGGAATACAGGTTTTTTTAATTAATTCCAATTGTTCTTTTGAAAACTCCACTTAGTTCCCTCCTCTTTTTTTTATCCTGATAAGAAAAGACCCTGATTACAGGGCCTTTTTCTCAAAAACTATTGGTTTTTATTGACGTACTAGAAGGGGATTTCGTCATAGTCCCCCGGAGAATCCCAGTTACCTCCGCCGTTGCCGCCATTACTGCCGTTGTTGCCATTTCCACCATTACCGCCGGCTTTGGGCATAAACTGCACATTGTCGGCTACTATTTCAGTGACATAGCGTTTCGTTCCGTCCTGAGCATCGTAGCTTCTCTTGGTCAAACGGCCGGACACTAGAATCAAATTACCCTTCTTCTGGTAGTTGGCCAAGTTCTCAGCCAGCCCCCGCCATGCAACACAGTCCAGGAAGTTAACTTTGGGCTTGTCTCCCCGGTCCCGGGCTTCTTTTCCCAGGGGGTCGTTTACGGCCATAGTAAACTTGGCGACTGCGGTTCCATTAGTGGTGTACCGCAGTTCCGGGTCGGCGGTAAGCCTTCCTAACAAAATTACCTGATTGAAATTTGACATTATTATCATCCTCCTATTTTTTTATCCAACTTTTTATCCAACCCTCTTTTGGGGGGAAGTTCTACGCTGCAGTTCATTCAGGTACGTTTCAGTGAGCCTCTTGGTTCTTTTAATTTCCTTTACCAGGGACTCGTTTTGCACCTGAAGACCATCAATGGTTTTCTGAAGTTCCAGGATGGGGCCTAAATCGGCCTGTTCTGCCAAAAGTTTGGCGATTTGGTCCCGCAAGAATTGGTTCTCCTCTTCCAACGACTGGTTCTCTTTTTTAAGAGATTCGTTTTCTTTCCGGAGAGAATCAATCATAGTGGGAATCTGAGTCAGGACTTCTTTGGCTTTAGCGGGGCCTCGTACGCCAATCTCACGGTTGGCGGGAAGCCCTAATTCCTGACGATACCTTAGAACAGTGCTTCTGGAGGTATCTAGGAGTTCCGCTATGTCCTGATCTACCAGACCTTTGCGGTAATACCCCATAAATTGCTGATGAGGTATTGGGATTGGTGGACGGCCCGTTTTGAGTTCCGGGAAATTGTTAACGTCTACTATCGGCGCAGATAGGTCTTTGTTATTAAAAATCCGAAGATCAACATAATAATCTTCGGGATTTTCCTCCATAGCGGCCAAGAGATCATTAACTGTGTTGTACTTATTTACTGGTTTTTCTTGGCTAACCTGGTTTTCAGTGGTTATTTCTGAGGCATCGTCGAAGCTTTTACCCCAGATAACCGTGCGGGGTTGACCAAGTTTAATTCCGACTCGTTTGGCAGCTTTTGCTAGATTTTTTTCCTCCTCCGGGTTTTCCTTGAGGAATCTATATAGGCTATAGAGTTCACTGCTGCTGAGATTATAGCTAAGGCAAAATTCTAAGATAGTTATTGGATTACTAAGCCTGCTAAGATATTCATAGGAACGAAAGCTGTTTAGTTCGGGAATACGATATTCTGCAGGGAATGTTTTAGCGGATTTTACATAGGAATCAACGATCGATGGGCAGTGTCCAATAAGAGTAGCAACCTCAATTCGTGCACGAGATTTTCTTTTTATTAAACAGTAATCAGCTTTTTCCCAATGGGATTGATGCTTTGATTTAGTTTTTTGAGAAGCTTGCTGTTCTAATTTTTTCTTGTAAGATGCCTTCTCATAAATCGACAATGCTCTCTCCAATGGTTTCCCCCAGGAAAAATCTACTGGTGAACCCAATCCAACCCCTGCTTTTTCGGCTGCTTTCTCCAGGTTTGAAAAGAAGGGATTTCTCTTGAGATAATCATACAAACGATTGATTTCATCTGTACGAAGCCTATATCTAAGGCAGAACTCAAGTACCGTTATTGGCTCAGCCAGTCGTGATAATTTTACATATGAATCAAAACAGTTTAATTCAGGCTTGCGAAATTTCTCCGGAAAGGCTTTAGCAGCCTTTATACTGCTTCCAACCAATGTAGCGGAATAACCTAATTTTTCTGATATAGAAGCAACTGTTTCTCCACTTTGAAATAAAAACAGGCAGTGGTCCGCTCTGTCCCAGAATGGTTTATGGAGATTCACATGGTTTAACATAATGCCACCTCCTTGCGAGTCCATTCCGGACAATTCAGGGATTTGGCAACGATGTGGTATGACTTAGATTTGGAGTCATACTTAACTTGGGCGGGTACGCCAGCGTTTATTAACTGATCGTAGCGTGATTTGATTTCTGATGGGATTTCGGGGCGCTTGGTGCGCCGGATTTTTTTCTCAGGCATAGCCCGATAAGTGTCGGGAATGCCTAGAATGTCTCTGATATACATAGCTTTCCTCCTTTTTACATCCGTTTTACATCCGTTTTACATCCGTTTTTGTTATTTACAGCGTCACGGATAACCGCAGCCGGATGGCTGTGGTTATCAGCCATCCGTTGCGGATGGAGGATGGGACGCGGGTCCCCTAAATTAACTGCAGTTTATCGATGGGCACCCTTTTACTTGCCCATTCGTTGGGGTCATAATTATGGGGCTCTCCCCTTAATTTATCTCCCACTAAAAATCTTACAACCGCCTCCTGACCGTTAATGCTTTTAACGATTCCAAGGCATGTATAGCCTCCGGTTCTAGGGACTATTACTGTGTCGCCAGGCTTTATAGCCGGTTTGGTTATTGCCATACTATTCCTCCTGTTCTTCCTTTTTTTTGTTTTTTATCCTCCTTTATTTTTCTGCTGGCTATTACCAGCGATTATTTTTGCTTCTGGCTTGCCATGGGCTTTCCAGAAATCGGCCTTACGACCTTCTCTATCTGCTGTAGACAGTAAACAGAGAAGGTTGCAAGGCTTCAGATATTGAAACCTTATTAATAGATAACTCTAATAGATACTTACGATCACTTTTAATTGCTTTTCTAAGTAAATGAAAGTGATTATAGGAGTTTTGAGCATCTTTTTCTGGATTAAAAGCAAAAAAAGAACCTGTCAAACAACAGGTTCTTTTTTTCGAATATTCCAAATTCTCAGCTTCGTAGATATATGCCGATATTTGAATATTTATTATTTTAACCTCCCCACTAACGATCCTGGGGAAATTCTTGGATTTTAATACAATGCCTCTTTTATCTATATTATGGTTTTGAGCATCTTTTTTGTTTTTGAGGGGATATTTATACTGTTTTATTTCAGCGTTTTCCACTTATTGGTTTTGAGCATCTTTTTCGGCTTTCAGGAGACATTTGTGTCGGGCGTGCCCGTGGGTGGCTTGAGTTCGGTATGTCTATGACTATCCGACTATGAAGGACATATACCATAGTTGATATAATATTATATACAGTATAGCATCTTGGACTAGCAGGGTCAACACTAAGTTAGTTTCTATTTGGAGTTTTTATAAAATGCCCCCGCCCTACGCTAACACTTAGAGGTATGGGACTTCTTACTACACAAGGTTAAAAAGGACTCCGAAATGTCGGAGCCCTTTTACTATATAACAGCTTAACGCAGGAGCTGAAGAACTTGCTGTGGTGCTTGGTTGGCTTGAGCCAGCATAGCAGATGCTGCCTGCTGGAGAATGTTCATCTTGGTGAAGTCCATCATTTCCTTGGCCATATCTACATCGCGTACCCGGGATTCAGCGGCGGTCAGGTTCTCGGCTGATGCACCCAGGTTATTGATAGTGTGTTCAAGCTTGTTCTGCAAAGCTCCCAGTTTGGATCTTTCATTAGATACAAAAGCAATGGCGTCGTCAATTGCAGTGATCGCACTATTGGCACCTTCATGACTGGTGACTACCAAACCGTCAACTCCTAGCTGTCCAGCGCCCATTTGGTTAATAGACAGCGATGTGTTTTGGTTTTCATTGGCGCCGATTTGGAATTTGATTGATTTGTCGGCTACATTCATAGATAGTGCATCGCCGTTAGTTGCTGCGCCCCACCGTGCTTCGAATTGGAAACCACCAAGATCGATAGTCTCGCCTGCATAGGATGTTATTGCAGCCATATCAACGGTCTTATTTCCGGATAAATCAAATTTAATTCCGGCATTGGTCAAGTTAATATCCATGGTGCCATTTTGGTCAACTGCACTGTCATCAAGGGCAAAAGTTAAGCCGCCAATCTCTAAAGAGGCATTGGTTGCTTTACCCGACAGGGAGACAGAAGACCCACCCGGGCCAACTAATTCAAAATCTGCGGTCTTTGCAACGTCATTGTAGTTTGTGACATTCAGCTTGTAGGAGCCGAACTTGGTTCCGTCCGCCACTGCGATGTCTGTGTCGGCGATGTCAGGAGTGCTTTGAATAGTGTTAGCTCCTACCGTAATGGTGTCTGTTCCAGCAGCGGTAGCGGTAACAGTATATATCCCAGAAGCGATGTCGTTACCGGTTACTTTAACATTCTGCAAAGAACTGTCAAAATTATTGGCGGTGACTGCATAAGTTTTGCCCATGTCGCCATTTAATAACTTCTTGGTATTAAACTCAGTGTCGGTGGAGATTCGAGTGATTTCGCTACTTAATTGGTTCATTTCGTCCTGAATATTGGCACGGTCACTCTCGGTGTTGGTGTCTGACGATGCCTGCACTGCTAATTCCCTCATTCTTTGGAGTATTGAGGTAGTTTCAGTTAAGGCACCCTCTGCGGTCTGAATTAGCGAGATTCCATCCTGAGCGTTAGATTCGGCCTGACTTAGCCCTCTGATCTGGCCACGCATTTTTTCGCTTATAGCCAAACCTGCGGCGTCATCGCCGGCCCGGTTGATCTGTAGTCCGGATGAAAGTTTCTCTAGGGATTTACCTCCCAATGACTGGTTGATCGAAAGCTGTCTATAAGTATTTAGAGCAGCAATGTTGTGGTTTATTATCATTAAATAACCTCCTTGTTTTTTTCAATACGGTTTGCCGTATTAATATAACTGTCCCGGGACCCTAGGGTTAGTTACTCGGTTTTTAACCTCAATATTAATATCGTCTTTTTTTAAAAGTATTTTAGCTTTTTAAATAATTTAACTTAAATTGGTTGCTGAAAATGGCTTTTTCTTTCTTTAAGCATCTGAGTCCATGTTTCTCTTAACTCACCAACCATTACTAAAGCTTCCTCGGCCGGTTTTGCTTCTTTTTGTATGTTGGCCTGAATTAAGAGATAGTGTATATATTCATAGAGAGAATAAAGATTCTTAGCTAAATCTCCGGCCTCAAAATTAACACCTGCCATAAGTTCAGCTAGAATATTTTGGGCTCGCAGAAGATTATGGTTAGCCTCCTGGACATTGTCATCCTCTAGTGCTTTTATGGATTTGTTAATGAATTTGCGCGCTCCATCATAAAGCATGGTCACTAGATTTTCTGCAGAAGTGGTATTGATTTGGTTTTTCATATAAAGATTAATATTTGGATTCAAAATTTTTCACTCCAAATTCTTAGTGTTATATAAAAACCCTCCTTTGGGGCGGGTTTTTATACTTTATATTAG
>LSQX01306658.1_pt1 | contig 13702 bp, 13 predicted proteins | sample 654561 | NCBI WGS metagenome assembly LSQX01 (sample SAMN04489861, study PRJNA283612) | anaerobic digester metagenome | isolation source: 4 biogas reactors fed with cattle manure at either 37C or 55C with and... | place: Denmark: Kongens Lyngby | collected 2014 | reverse complement strand
TATCCCGCTGGATGTGTTAACGAGCCAGGTGGAACGGGTTAAAAAAGGTGTTCCCGTGGTCGCGGTGTGTGAAAGCGGAGCACGAAGCGCGTATGCCGCCAGATTTTTAAAAAGTCAAGGAGTCGAGGCTTACAATGGAGGCAGCTGGCATTCGTTTTGAAGCTTTACCGGTTTTGGTTGGTAGAAATGGAGGGTTTTTGTATATTCGCGTTACGATAAAAATCAACCATTCAGAACAACAAAGTTACATGGATTTACGTAAATTTCTCTTGGTGTTGGCAGCCATGTTATTTGCTGCCGGCCTTCTCACGAAACAATCAATAGTTCAAGCTCAGGAGGTTCCCATTTCGAGTAGTGAACGAGTATTCGAGAACCCCGACATAATCCCGATGTACACGGGTGGAACCTCGGCAATGCATGCTTTTATTTCGAACACGCTGATTTATCCCGACGATGCAAGGGAAAGGGATGAACAAGGATTGGTGGTTTATACCTTCGTGGTGGAGAAGGATGGCTCGCTTTCGAATTTTAATATCATTCATCGAGCCGACCCGCTGTTGAATGATGAAGCGTTGCGCATACTTGAAGCCATGCCACCCTGGCGACCGGCCCGGCATAACGGGGAGATTGTTCGCGCGGAGACCTACGTTCCGATGTATTTCAGACTTAACAAGAACGCCGTAGCGAGAACAGGAGGCCGTGCAGCAGCACCGGGAACGAATGTTTACGCGAAGACTGACCTCGATTTCATAGAAAATAACGTGATTTACACGATCGTAGATCAAATGCCCCGTTACACGTATGGCGAGGAGGGATTAGGGAAGTTTATAGCGCACAATATGCGGTATCCCGTCAAGGCGAAGCAAGAGGGCATAGAAGGACGCATTTTATGCTCGTTTATCGTGGCGGCGGACGGGTCTATTTCGAATATTGAGGTGGTTGAAGGAATTGATCCTGATCTGGACAGGGAGGCGATACGGGTACTGGGGCTGATGCCTAAGTGGATTCCGGGCGAGAACAGGGGTGAGAATGTGAACGTGAAATGTTTGCTGCCCATCGATTTCACGATTGATGAAGAGCCTATTCCTCCTTTTCCTTGAAAATATGCCTGTTCACGGTAACTCGAGCGCGAGTTGAAAAACACGTACCCCGCTATACGTGTTGATTGAAAGCTTAAAAGGTAGCGTTGATGTCTCATTTTCCGTCCTTAAATTGGCCAACGAAAATGAGGCGTGCATCACTTGAGGGGCACCGGGAGGATCGTCGTTTTTGGAATGACCAAGGTATAAATGAATATCGGGGGAAGTGAGATCGCGGAACAGCCTCATGCTATGTGGCCGGCTGTGATACTCGATTTCCATGATCAGGTTCAGGTAGCCACCGCTCACCCACACGCTTTGTACTTTCAAGGGGTCGTTAATATACTGTTCCGGAAAACCGTCGGGCTCGATCGCCCCGGTGAAAATAGGAGATACAAAATTAATACGGATAGAATCGCCCCGTAGGGGAACGTAGTTGACTATCACTCGTTGATCGGGGGTGCCACTTACCTTTTCTTCGTTCACCGGAATCAACAGACGCCCGTTGTCGATGCGAAACCGGTAGGAATTTCCCTCTTTTAATAGAGTAGCAAATTCCACCAGGTAATCGTCCATCCGTTCAGGTTCCTTATCGCAGCCTGTTACGATGCAGCTTGTCGCGAACAGGCATACTACCAGAAAAACGATCGCCACATTTCTCATTGCTAATGAATACTTTTTTCGTGTGTCACCTTAATGTCAATTGCCCTTTACGCGTTGTTGTCGACTGACTCCAAGTGATTTTTAACCGTGTTCCCGTACATCTCGATTATTTTGGCACGTAAGAAGTCCAGGTCTTTGTCACTTATGTCTATTTTGTCGACTTGCTGTTGCAAGTAAATATCGAAATTTTTCTGATCTTCATCGCTGTACTCTTTCGAAAACAGGGTGGTGTTGTTCATTCGGTCGTACGCGATGTAGTTGATGGGGAAAAAGGTGTAGTTTTGATAAATCTCGTTATCGATGAGCGAAGCTGCTTCATCTAACACCCTGTTCCGGCCTATATCGGGGGTTACATCGTTCAGCCGGTCATTGATACATCTCCCCAATTGGAAAGATACCCGCCCCTTGTATCCACTGATGCCTGTAACCATGTTCTCGATATCATCGGCTTGCGTTTTCTTGTAGTCCGGCTGATCACGCTTAAGCTGGTACTCCTTGGCCTTCAGGTAATCGCATGGGTCATACTCGTACGAGATCGATAATGGTACCACGCGCAGTTGTTGTAGAGCCTTAAGAGGATGCGAGCTGTCGTGCAGGGTAAACATTTTCAGGAGACCCGTTTGCGTTTTATCGTCTGAATCTTTGGCCCTTCCTTCTCGTTGAGCGATCCAGATCGATTGTTTGCGCTGGTTTATCGTGTGATGGATATAATTGGAGAGGTGTTTCGATACCTCCAGCATCTGACGGACCGATACACCGCGTTTCACGATAAAACTTTTGTTGAGTCGCACCAGATCCGTGATCCATGGATAGATAAGCAAGTTATCCCCGATCGCGATCTCGGTGGTTTCCATTTCCCGATCGAAGAGGAGTATGTTAAAAAAGGCGGCGTCTAACACGATATCCCGGTGGTTTGAGATGAAGAGGTAGCTGTTATCTTGCTCTATGTTTTCCCATCCAGAGCCATCCAGGCTGGTCGTGGTTTTTTTTATCAATTGCTTTACCAGGGGATATACCACGTGCGCTTGAAAATCGTGCTTCGTCTTACAGCGGCTCATCATTCCCGCGAACTGTTCAGCTGAAAGCGGTTGCACGATAGTTTCGGCGGCACGTGTAAATCCTTTATCGGCAATTAACCGAGTGATCGTGTCGGGCACCTCGCTATCGAGTAAAGGCCGAATGTCATGAAAACGGTCGCTTGTTTCGGTTAGGGTAGTCATTTTATCTATTCCTCCTTATTGGATAATTTATTGTACTCTCTTTCGATGATGTCCGACAGCACGCGGCCCATTGATAGGCCGCCCGCTTCTACTTGTTGAGGTATAAAGCTGGTGCCTGTCATTCCCGGCGTGGTGTTAACTTCTAACAGAAGGGGTTTGTCGCCCTGTAGGATGTAATCGGTGCGGATGATTCCCTTCGCACCAATTAAGCGATAAATTTTTTTCGTTTCTTCTTGGATGGCAAGGGTTACTGCCTCGGGAATTCGAGCGGGCGTTATCTCTTCGACTTCACCGTTGTATTTCGCGTCGTAGTCGAAAAATTCGTTGGAGCTGATCACTTCAGTAAGGGGGAGGGCCACAAGCCCTTCATCAGATTCGAAGCAGCCACACGTTACCTCGGTACCCGCTATAAATCGCTCGATAATTACTTCCGGTGCTTCTTGTAATGCCTCTTCGATAGCCCCTTGTAGTTCAGTAGCAGCCTTTACCTTGTTCGTTGCAAAGCTCGATCCACCCATGTTAGGTTTCACGAAGACCGGTAATCCCAGTTTGGCAATAATTTCCTCGGGGTGGTAGGGGTCATTTTCGCGTAACACGAGCGACTCGGCCACCTCAACGCCAAAATTCTTAAGAAAGTTGTTGCAGATAAATTTATTGAATGTAAGTGCCGAGGCAAGTACGCCGCAGTTAGAGTAGGGGATGCTCAGCATATCGAAATAGCCTTGAAGAACACCATCTTCACCGGGAGTTCCGTGTATAGTGATGTAAGCGAAGTCGAACCGTTTAGTTTCATCGTCGACGATAAAACTGAAATCGTTTTTATTAATTGGCACGGGGTTGCCGCGATACTCCACCTCCCATGAATGGCGATCGATTTTCACCTTATACAGGTTGTATCTACCCGTATCAAGAAAGGAGTAGATGCCTTCCGCGCTTTTTTCGGAAACCACAATTTCGGAGGAGTACCCTCCCCACACTATTGCCACGTTCTTTTTCATCGGATCATTTGTCAATTAATTATAGTAACACTTTTTGTCGCTCGCTGATCGTTCGGTACGTTTAATAATGAAATATATGCCGCTTAGCAGAGACCTGTAAATGTTTCATGGGCTTCAATTATACCGATCGGCGATAGTTTCGCCACTTATCGATTACATCTTGCATATCCTTCGGTATCTCGCTCTCGAAGTAAAGCTCTTCCCCGGTCTCCGGATGCACGAATCCAAGCGTTTGAGCATGAAGGCACTGCCTGGGGCACAGGGCAAAGCAGTTGTAAACAAATTGTTTATATTTAGCAAAGCGAGTGCCCCTCAAAATATCGTCACCCCCGTATCGCTCGTCATTAAACAGGGTATGGCCGATATGCTTCATATGCACCCTTATCTGATGGGTGCGCCCTGTTTCGAGCTGGCACTGTACGAGGGTTACATAGCCAAAGCGTTCCAACACTTTATAATGGGTGATCGCCGTTTTCCCCTGTTCACCGTCCATGAATACTCGCATGAGCATGCGATCTTTCGGGTCTCTCCCAATATTTGCTTCAATGGTGCCTTCCTCCTCTGTTACATCGCCCCACACCAGTGCCGCGTAAAGACGTTTGGTCTCTTTTCTGAAAAATTGGCCTGCCAAGTGTGTTTTGGCTTCAGGTGTTTTGGCTACTAACAGGAGTCCCGATGTGTCCTTATCGATGCGGTGGACCAGCCCCATGCGGGGATCATCCATTTTTATTTCCCGTTCACCGTTCAGGTGATACGCTAAGGCATTTACCAGCGTATCGGTGTAGTTGCCATGCCCGGGATGTACAACCATACCGGGAGGTTTATTGACAACCAACAGGGAGTTATCTTCGTGTATGATGTCAAGCGGGATGTTTTGAGGGATGATCTCGAGTTCGCGTCTCGGCCGGTCCATCACGATGGATATCACGTCCAAAGGTTTTACCTTATAGTTCGATTTAACCGGATTGTCGTTCACGAGGATACAGTTAGCATCCGCCGCTTGTTGAATCCGATTGCGTGAGATACCCTCTATACGGGCTGCCAGAAACTTGTCGACGCGCAACAAGCCTTGCCCTTTGTCCGCTACAAACCGGTAGTGCTCGAATTTTGGATCTTCGTCGCCATAGTTTACAACGATCTCATCCTCCTCTTCTTCTCGCGTATAGCCATTCTCCTCCCAATCACCTTTTGTCACGAAATCAATAGTTAGAAAAATGAGTCATCAATTCGTCCCTCCTCGCGCCTATCGGTCCCTGGCGTGAGGATATATTCATCGTCGATATTCAACGAATCGGCAAGCGCGCTGCTACTAACCACGAGTTGTAAGGGCGATCCCGCGGGGATTTTTTCTTCCGGTGCCAAGCGCTTTCCGCGATATTCCACGGCAAGCACCAACCCGGAATACTGGGAGGGAACCTCTTCGATGGTCAGCCGTGTGAATCCAAGTGAGTTCAATAGTGCCACCGCCTGTCGCGTGGAAAAATCTTCCAGTCCGGGTACGGCTACCTCCTGGGGACTCTTGGAGTATATCGTGATATAAATGGAGCGCCCTTCCTTTACTTTATTGTCTGCCTTGGGTGTCTGGTCGATGATTGCTCCCGGTACCGCGTCGGCCCTGTAAATAGAGTCCACTATCTCGGCACGTATTCCCTTGGCGTTTAATATAATATCTGCCTCCTCAACTTGGAGGCCTTCGAGGTTGGGGACCACCACGTTATGCCCATGTCGCGTGTACACGTGTAGGAAAATGAGAGCCAAGGCAATCAAGATGCCGCCGGTGGCAATAATTGCTACCAGATTTTTGAGGATGCTGTTGCCGAATATCGACTTTGTAGATTTTTTTTTGCTCATATATATAGCTTAAGTAAAAGAACAAGTTTCACGTTTGCAAATTTACAAAAAAAAACAGGAACCTGGTACCCCACGCTCCTGTCTTTATAATAATTAAGAGGTTCAATATCAGAATTCATCCGATACCGATAATCTAGCTCTTCTTTTGGCACGGCGAGAAGCCAGCACCCTTCTCCCGTTCTTTGTTGCCATACGGCTGCGAAAGCCGTGTTTGTTTTTTCTCTTTCTGTTAGAGGGTTGAAATGTTCTCTTCATATGATTGTTCTTTATTATATTTCAAGTACACTTTTCAAATACACTGCCCCACACGCACGATGTAAAACGCATGGTGGGGACTAAACTATTATTCGCTACTATTATGGGCTTTACTCAACCAGCTTTGAATGAATTAAAGCTCCTTTTTTCGGGATGCAAAATTAGACAAAAAAAAATTAAGAACCAATTTTAAATGGTGGAAAATGTGTTTTTACTTGATATTTAATAAGATGATGCTTTCCCGCGAAATAATATCAGGTAAAATCGTGAAAATATTTTGTGCTTTTAAAAAAACATTCTATATTTGCACCCGCATTCAGAGATCAAGTTCTTTTGCAAGCGAAAATAAACAGAGTTCACGCTCTACAAGGCCCATTCGTCTATCGGTTAGGACGCCAGATTTTCATTCTGGAAAGAGGGGTTCGATTCCCCTATGGGCTACCAATAATAACAGACAGGTCAACAAAATGGCAAATCACAAATCAGCAGAAAAAAGAATAAGACAAACCAAGGTTCGTCGTTTATCAAACAGGTATGTATCGCGCACCGCCCGAAACGCGGTTCGTAAGCTACGTGCTACCACTTCGAAAGAGGAAGCCAAAAAGATGTATCCAGAGGTTTGCTCCATGTTGGATAAGATGGCTAAAAAAAATGTGATACATCAGAATAAAGCCAATAACCTGAAATCGAAATTAGCGGCTCACGTGAATAGCTTGAGTTAGTTTTTTTGGTTTCTTGGATGGAATATTAAAAGGAAGTCGGACCGATGGTTCGGCTTTTTTTACGTGATTTATTTTAACCTAAACCCTTCTCGTGAAAATAATAACCGTTGGATGCATTTTTCTGTAAAAAACATCTTCCAGGATGGCTCAAAAAAAAACAAAAAAGGGTTGGCAAAGAGGCGTTTTTTTTGTACATTTGTTCGGTTTTATACAAGCCTTATTAATAACCCTAATTGGTTAATTTATAGAGACGTAAAATAAAAAAATAAAATAATGTCAGAAGAGGAAAAGAAATTGGGAGGAGGGAATTATTCCGCGCAAAATATCCAGGTACTCGAAGGGCTAGAAGCAGTTCGTAAACGTCCGGCCATGTATATTGGCGACGTGAGTGAGAAGGGGCTGCATCATTTGGTGTACGAGGTGGTGGACAACTCCATCGACGAGGCATTGGCCGGGTATTGCGACGAAATAGATGTTATCATTAACGAGGATAACTCTATTACCGTAATGGATAACGGGCGAGGTATTCCCGTGGACTATCACGAGAAGGAGAAAAAATCGGCTCTCGAAGTAGTGCTTACCGTGCTGCACGCCGGGGGTAAGTTCGATAAAGGCACTTATAAAGTATCCGGTGGACTTCACGGGGTGGGGGTATCGGTGGTGAACGCTTTGTCGATTTACTTGAAAGCAGAGATTCATCGCAACGGTAAAATACATGTTCAAGAGTACTCGAAGGGGAGACCATATAGCGATCTTCAGATCGTGGGAGAAACGCTCAAAACGGGTACGATCGTTACGTTCAAGCCCGACGATTCGATTTTCACGGTAATGGAGTACCGTTACGATATTTTGTCGACCCGCCTTCGCGAGTTGGCTTTCTTGAACGCCGGCATAACACTTTCACTCACCGACAAGCGGTCGCCCCGGGAGGATGGCAGCTTTAAAACGGAGCGTTTTTACTCCGAAACCGGCCTCGAGGAGTTTGTTCGATACATCGATAAAAATAAAGATTCGCTCATTCAGGATCCCATACATATAGTTACTGAAAAAAACGGTATACCCATTGAGATCGCGATGACCTATAACGACACGTACAACGAGAATATTTTCTCGTACGTGAACAATATTAACACGGTGGAGGGTGGAACGCATCTTACCGGTTTCAGGAGAGGCTTGTCGCGTACGTTGAAAAAATATGCCGAGGACTCTAAGATGCTCGAGAAGGTGAAGGTGGAGATTAGCGGAGATGACTTCCGTGAAGGTATTACTGCCGTGCTTTCGGTGAAGGTGGCGGAGCCCCAGTTCGAGGGGCAGACCAAGACCAAGCTCGGGAACAGTGATGTGATGGGTGCCGTGGATCAGGCTATCGGTGAAGCATTAAGAAACTATCTCGAGGAGCATCCAAGGGAGGCAAAGGTGATCGTGGAGAAGGTGATTTTGGCAGCTACTGCCCGGCAAGCTGCCCGTAAAGCACGCGAGATGGTGCAACGAAAATCGCCCCTCTCGGGAGCTGGACTTCCCGGCAAGTTGGCCGATTGCACGAGCAAAGATCCCGCGAAAAGCGAGATCTTCCTAGTGGAGGGTGATTCCGCGGGAGGAACTGCCAAACAGGGGCGTGACCGCATGTTTCAAGCCATTTTGCCCTTGAGAGGTAAAATTCTGAACGTGGAAAAAGCGATGCCTCATAAAGTACTGGAAAGTGACGAAATTAAGAACATTTATACCGCGCTGGGTGTTTCAATCGGAACGGAAGAGGATTCCAAAGAGCTCAATATCGAGAAACTGAGGTATCACAAGATAATCCTGATGACGGATGCGGATGTGGATGGTAGCCATATCGACACGCTGATTCTCACGTTTTTCTTCCGTTACATGCGTCCCCTTATCGAAAAAGGGTACGTCTATATCGCCACGCCGCCTCTCTACCTTATGAAAAGGGGGAAAATCGAGGAGTATTGTTACGATGAACGGCAACGCTGCGCATTTGTTGACAAGTATGCCGAAGGCAACGAGAACGCGGTGCATACACAACGGTACAAAGGGCTGGGTGAAATGAACGCCGAGCAACTTTGGGACACGACGATGAATCCTGAAAATCGGACCCTCAAGCAGGTAACAATTGAAAACGCGGCCGATGCTGATATTATCTTCACCATGTTGATGGGCGAAGAGGTNNAGAACAGGCTGTTGAAGCAGGTGACAATTGAGAATGCCGCCGATGCCGATATCATCTTCACCATGCTGATGGGCGAAGAGGTGGCGCCGCGCCGCGAGTTCATCGAGGAAAACGCCACCTACGCGAATATCGACGCGTGATGACGACCAAGCGGCGCGAGATGAAATCAACCAAATTAATAACGATGTCAAGCGCATGCCCCTGCCGTGATGGCGGGTAGGCACGGCAGGGCCTGTAAAACGATAAACAACGTGAAACTTCCCCCCTCGCTAAAAAGCAACGATAAGGCGGTAATCCTCTCCCCCGCGGGGAAGGTAGACCGCCACATCGTGGAAGGCACGGCTACCGTGCTGGAAGGGTGGGGCTTGCAGGCCGAAATTTCGGGGCACGCCCTGGGCGAAAGGGGCCGGTTTAGCGGGACCGTGGCCGAAAGGCTGGGAGACCTGCAACGGGCGTTTGACGATCCCGGCACCAAGCTTGTCCTTTGTTCTCGAGGAGGATACGGGACGATGCACCTTCTCTCGAAACTCGATTTTTCCACTATTCGTAAAAACCCCAAGTGGGTGGTAGGCTATAGCGACATCACCGCGCTTCATGCCGCCCTGCAGTACCACGGCGTGGCTTCCGTGCATGGCCCCATGGCAGCCCACTTTTCGAGCGAGGGCGCCGAAGACGTCTCGGTCCGCTATACCAAAAGCGTGCTGGCAGGACACCCGATAGACTACACGATTCCCGTGCCACCGGGAGAAACCTTGAACCGGAATGGCGTCGCGCGGGGAAGGCTCTTCGGCGGGAACCTGTCGGTCTTCTGCGGCATCATCGGTTCGCGCTATGCTCCGGTCCCCCGGGGCGGGATCCTCTTCATCGAGGATACCGGAGAGTTGCCTTACCGGGTGGACCGGATGATTTACCAGCTCAAGCTTGCCGGGGTGTTCAACCGGATCAGCGGAATGATTGTTGGCCGGTTTACCGGTTACGAGGAGGACGACCAGATGCGTGCCCCGCTACTGGCATCGATCCGCGAAGCGGTAGACGAGTATGCTTTCCCGGTCTGCTTTCACTTCCCGGTGGGGCACACACGCTTGAATTTTCCGCTAATCATGGGGCGAGCCGCCCGGTTGAACGTGAATAGTGAACGTGTCATTCTTAATCAATAAAACAAATCAAAAAGTATTAGATAATGGAGATTAGTACAGAATTGATGTTGCTTGTAGGATCGGTTTTGTTTTTTATAAGCATGCTGGTAGGGAAAGCGGGCCACCGTTTTGGTGTTCCCGTGTTGTTGCTTTTCCTGGGAGTGGGCATGATTTTCGGGTCCGACGGCTTCGGCCTGGAGTTCCAGAACGTGCAGACCGCGCAGACCATAGGTACCATTTGTTTGTGTATTATCCTCTTCTCGGGTGGGTTAGACACCAAATTCTCGGAGATCAAGCCGGTGTTGTGGCCGGGGGTAATACTCGCTACCGTGGGCGTGCTGTTGACAGCGGTCCTAACCGGGATTTTCACCTACTGGCTCTCGGGGATGATGTTCCCTTCCATGGGAGTGGGCTTCGCGACCGCGATGCTATTGGCTTCTACCTTCTCGTCCACCGACTCGGCGTCGGTGTTCGCGATCCTGCGTTCCAAGGGATTGTCGCTCAAGAACAACCTCCGGCCCTTGCTGGAGTTGGAAAGTGGTAGTAATGACCCCATGGCCTACATGCTCACCTTGATGTTCATGAGCATCATCCAGTTCGGGAGCAACCCCGACTACGGGGCGGTGGTCGTCAACTTCGTGGTTCAACTGGTAGTAGGAACCGTTGCCGGTTTCCTCATGGGACGGGGAGCGGTGATCATTATCAACCGGATAAAGATGGGAAATACCGCGTTGTATCCCATCCTCCTGCTCACCCTTGGCCTTTTTATCTTCGCGGCCACCTATTACCTGAAGGGGAACGGTTACCTCGCGGTTTATATCGCCGGGCTGGTGATCGGGAACCACAAGTTCACCCACAAGCGCACCTCGATGCGGTTCATGGACGGGTTCGCTTGGATGAGCCAGATACTGCTATTCCTCACATTGGGGTTGCTCGTGAACCCGAGCGAGCTGGTGCCGGTGTTGGTGCCAGCCCTCCTTATATCGGTATTCCTTACCTTCTTGGGGCGCCCCCTCACCGTGTTTCTCACGTTGATCCCCTTCCGGAGAGTCGGGTTTAAAGATAAGCTTTATGTCTCGTGGGTAGGATTAAGAGGGGCCGTGCCCATCATTTTTGCTATCCTCCCGCTGGCGGCGCGAATACCCCATTCGCGTTGTGTCTTTAACATCGTGTTCGTTATTACCCTCGTATCGTTACTCGTACAAGGAACTTCGTTGCCCATGGTGGCGCGCTGGTTGGGACTCGCCGAAAAGCCAAACGACGATAAGGCACTGGAAGAGTTCGACGTGGAATTTGCCGAAGATATCAAGTCGGCCATGACGGAGATACTCATCACCGAGAAGACCTTGGAGTACGGGAAAAACTTGATAGAGATGCCATTGCCGGATAAAACGCTGGTGGTGATGATAAAACGAGGGAAACGCTTTTTCGTGCCCACCGGCCAAACTGAACTTCACGCGGGAGATAAATTACTGGTAATCTCTGACGATGAGGAGGCATTGAGGGAAACCTACCGGAATATCGGTATTGCCGACTACTCGTTCCAGCGCAACACGTGAATTTTAAAGTTGATAAATACACTTCTCCCGTTGTCGGCATACCGCTTAGCGACTAATTTTGGACAGCAAGGGATGCAGTACAACAACTAACGAAGATAAATCTGGAACCGGTAACGTGGAATATCGAAACATTCTGGGATTCCGTGTGACGACTAATGACGATAAATATAACGAGTATGAATCGTGTGAGATTATTCTCATTATACATAATGCTTTTAGTGACCGGGGCACTGCTGACCGTATCGTGTAACTCCTGCCAATCTTCTAAAAACGTGATAGCCCCTGAACTTTATATACAACGCTCTCCTCGTTTTAATACCGACAGTGCCTACACGTTCGTCGCCGCGCAAGTGGCGTTTGGGCCTAGGGTGCCGGGAACAGCCGAACACGCCGCCTGTGGTGATTGGTTGGTGGTCAAGCTCAACGAGTTTGGAGCCGAGGTGATAGAGCAAAAAGCTGAGGTAACACATTACGATGGTCGAAATTTACCCCTCCGCAATATTATCGCTCGTTACTTTCCCGAGAAAGAGAAGCGGGTATTGCTTTTCGCGCACTGGGACTCTCGCCCGTACGCCGACGAGGAGGCCGAGCCCACGAGGCAGCATCAACCCATTGCCGGGGCCGACGATGGAGCGAGCGGGGTGGGAGTACTTCTCGAAATTGCCCGTCAACTGCAACATCAACCCACCGCGGTAGGAGTAGATATTATCTTTTTCGACCTGGAGGATTGGGGCCAACCATCGTTTAGCGACAAGTGGGTGCAGGGCGATTGGTGGTGCGTGGGATCCCGCTACTGGTCGGAGCAACCCCATGTGGAGAATTACACGGCATCGTATGGCATCCTGCTCGATATGGTGGGCGCGGGCGGGGCTACCTTCATGCAAGAGGGCTACTCGGTACAATACGCGTCAAACATCGTCGAAAAAGTGTGGAGTACCGCCGCGAAAATGGGATACGGTAATTATTTTCTCCCTAAACATGGAGGATATATCACGGACGATCATTTGCCCGTGAATCAACATAACCGGGCCCCGAGCGTGAATATTATTAATTTAAAAACAGATACCCGTACCGGGTTTGGCCCGCATTGGCATACCCTTCGGGATGATATGCGAAATATCGACCGGAATAGCTTGAAGGCATCCGGACAAACAGTGATGGAGGTGATTTACACCGAATCGCCCGGGTAAGTTGGGTGGACCTGTTCAAACCCGACAGTTATAACTTGTTTTGGACTGGTTAAATCCATGGCTTGATGGTTCGAATGCCTCTTAAAAAATAGTAAGAAAATGCAAACAATAGACCAAGTACAACAAGAGATTATAGACGAGTTTAGTATATATGGCGACTGGATGGATAAGTACGCCTACATCATTGAGCAGGGCAATGCCCTTGAACCACTTGATGAAGTGTACAAGACGCCAGAAAATATAATAAAAGGGTGCCAGAGCCGGGTATGGCTGCAGACTGAATACCGTGAGGGGAGGCTCTACTTTCACGCCGAGAGCGATGCGCTGATTGTTAAAGGATTGCTGGCGTTGGTGTTAAAGGTGTTCAGCGGGCGTACTCCCGATGAAATTATCAATACCGACCTGCGTTTTATGAAAGAGATTGGACTTACCGAGCATCTTTCGCCTACCCGTTCCAACGGACTGCTTTCAGTAATCAAGCAGATCCGCTATTATGCCATTGCTTTTAAGGCAAAGGAGGAGAAAAATTAAACAGTACGCGAGTATCCACGTCCTATACCGCTGTCTCCTCCCGGCTAAGTTAATTCGTACATATGTTATCCGGATGGTTTAACTTAACCGTTGCCGTTGCGGCTCATTTCTGCCGAGCGGTCACGGGCAGCATCAAGCACCCCTTCAAAGTGTTTCCCTATCTCGTGGGTGCGGAAGTACTCTAACCCTGCTTGGGTAGTTCCTCCCTTACTCGTGATGTTTTGAATAAGCTCTTCGATGCTGTACTGTTGCTGGTTTTGGGCGAAATAGTCGGTGGTGCCCCGGGTGAGTTCCAGTAAGAGCTCATCAAGGAGGGAACCGG
>LSQX01144767.1_pt1 | contig 13702 bp, 11 predicted proteins | sample 654561 | NCBI WGS metagenome assembly LSQX01 (sample SAMN04489861, study PRJNA283612) | anaerobic digester metagenome | isolation source: 4 biogas reactors fed with cattle manure at either 37C or 55C with and... | place: Denmark: Kongens Lyngby | collected 2014 | reverse complement strand
GCCGACGTTTGCATAAGACTTAAATTGATACGACACTGCACGCTGTCCTCTCCGTGTCCAAAGGGGGCATTCACGGGATCATACCCTGCTTTTTGGGCACTTACACCCACTATCAACGCGATAGTCATTATTCCCGACAACAATAATTTTCTCATATTCCTTGATGTTATTTAATTTGTTCTTAAAGCTGGACTACTTTGAAAACAGTAACACGATAAAAATGTTTTCTATGCCTGCTTAACTAAATAGCTTCTGCCTTTTCCGTGGAGGTTAGACAAAATGTTAAAAGAAAAGTTTAATCCTTCCTGTTTTATCGCTGCCCCAGTTGCTGCTCTCTGAGTTGCTGCTCTCTGACTTTCCGAATTGAATTGTCGAATTCGATTTATCCGAGATCTCATGAATAACTCTTTATCAATTAAATTGACGTTTAAAGAACCACATTTCATTTATGTTCATGCCAATTGATATCTTAAACATGTCTTCGCTAATCATAAAATTGGTATCGGGATGCTGCCTACTATAGCCAAAACCGATATTCAGCATCGACACGTGACCCGTTCTTAAATCGTGCATCGGCAGGCCAAGCCCCACGGTTACTCCATATTCACGAAAGCTGCCCACTCCAATTCTTCCACTTTCGGTGTCATTCGGGTTAAAAACGTTCACGTTAGTGTAGGAGTTGCTATAAGAAAGCCCTCCCCTGAAACGAATGCGGTGAAAAAAATTCTGACTATAGGGGTCAATCGAGTATTCAACCCCCGCGTTAACCCGGTACATATCGTTGAAACGTTCATTTTTAGTAAGGCCGTCCAGAGCATCCGGGTAGGCTGCACCCTTCCACCCCTGATAAGTTCCATCAACGCCCACCAATAGAGTATTGGTCTGGTAAGTTATACCAAGCCCCACGGTCTGCGGCAAACCGAAATCAGCACCCCACAGCGTGTCGGTCGTTAATATTTGAGAAGGGGGATAACTCGGATTTTGATAAGGATCGCCGGCATACAATAGTTCCGAGGGATTCACATCGGCCTTCGTTTTAATTTTAGGAGAGTACACCGCACCCAAGGTAAGCGATCGGGTTCGATCGATTGGATAAGTGAATTGAACACCAAAATCGTACTTCACGTCGCGAATGGTATACATTTGTTTAGTTTCACCCACCAACGCTGAAGTAGAAATCGGTACCACAACGCTGCTGTGTGAAAAATTACCGAATAGATAGGAGATATTGGCACCGAACGATACATTGCTTAACGGCTCCCACGCGACTCCCCCGTAGACTTGGCTCAATCCGCCCGTTCCCCGATAGGTTTCAAGGTATTGTATGTTCGAAAGCGAACGGCTAGTACCAAAATTATAGCCCACCTTGGAATAGGGTAAAAGCCCTATGCTGGCTCCCCAGTTGCGAAACAGGGGAAATTGAATGGCCACGTAATCGAAATTACCGTTATAAAAATCTTGTTTATTCAACCCATCATCGAGCCGGGCGTAATGGCCGGAGACCCCAAAGTCGAAAATGAACGTGAGCGAATCAAGTTCGGAGTAGGAGGCGGGGTTGCCCGGGTTTACGTGTTGGCTTCGCCTCACGCCATAGCTGATTCCCCCCATACCTTCGGATGCTCCCACGGCAGGGTGCGACAACAAACCATAACCGTATCTCCCGTACGGGGAGTTAGACCCTACTTGTTGAGCGAAAATTACAGGGGTAATCGTGATAAAAGCGATCAGCAACAAGAGACGTTTTTTCCTAATATTCATCTGCATCGGTATATAAACCAGCCTTGAGCCGCTTTGTTCCATATAAAAAATTAGTTTACAAAGATGAGATAATTTCGCGATGCCACCAACAAAGATACCTCGTCGTCGTGTTAAAAAGATTAAAGTTTAATGATTATAAACTATTCAGTTGGCTATTTTCTGTACCGGTTAAACGAAACAACCTCCTCCATTGGTTTGCGTTTTTTGGTCCGTAGCGATTGAACACTGTACCCGATCGCGATATCAAGCCACACTCTTTTCGTATCGGGAATAGAGAGCAGTGAGCGCATCTTAGGTTCGTTAAACCAGCCGAGTATGCACGAACCCAATCCTTCGGCATGAGCAGCAAGCACGATATGGGCAGCAATAACTCCCAGATCCATTTGGGCGTAATCTTTCTGTTTTACCCACCCGCCAACACCGGAGGTTAAATTCACCTTCTCTTCCACCAACACGATGTGAACCGGTGCTTGCTTCGTGAAGTGATTCATGCCTAAAGCCCGTGCGGAGGTGGCATCGGCTACTTTGTTTTTTAATTCCGGTTCATCCACCACGATCATATGCCATGGTTGCGCGTTACACGCGGAGGGAGCCAAGCGCGCGGCCTCCACGATGCGCTCTATCTTTTCTTTTTCAACCGCACGCTCGGGATCGAAAGCACGCACGCTCTGCCGAGTAGAAACAAATTCCAGAAAATTCATAATATTACTCCTTATCCAATGCCAGCAATCGGCTGATGTATTTACCAATAATGTCAAACTCGAGGTTGACCACCGTGCCCGCTTTAATTTGATGAAAATTGGTGTACTCGTACGTGTACGGTATAATGGCTACTTTAAATGAATTCCGCGTGGGTTCCACCACGGTAAGGCTCACGCCATTGATAGTTATCGACCCTTTATCTACCGTGAGATACCCTTTTTTTGCCATCTCCTTATTAAACTCATACTCGAACGTGAAATACCAACTACCCCCCGCTTCGGTTACATCCGTGCAAATCGCGGTTTGATCCACGTGGCCTTGCACGATGTGTCCATCCAGTCGACCATTCAACGGCATGCTCCGTTCAAGGTTTACCTTGCTCCCCACTTTCAGGTCGCCGAGGTTTGACAAACTCAACGTCTCTTTTATAGCAGTTACGGTGTAAGTATCATCCTTGATGGAAACCACCGTAAGACATACCCCATTATGAGATACGCTTTGATCGACCTTCAACTCGTTAGTGAAAGAACATCGTAGTGTAACATGGAGGTTTTCACGCTCTTTGGCGAGGTTTACTACCGTTGCCGCTTCTTCTACAATTCCAGAAAACATATATTATTTAGTTTGAATATGATTGTTGCGAATAATGTGCTAATGTGAATAACCGGGACACTTAATTTCATACAAAAGTACAAAATTATTTGGTGCAAAGTGCTATCTTCCACGTACCCTCCTTTTATTCACCTTGCAAATTTAGAAGAAGCTCTCCGCTCGACCTAAACAAAGTATCAGAACATGGCCTAGTTAACTATCTGAACTTCGAAAGCTCTTGTTTAATTTGAGCGTGTGTTTTTTCACTCACTGGAACCAAAGGTAGGCGCAAGCAATTCGCGATCATCCCTTTCTGGTAAAGCATACACTTTACACCCGACGGATTACCTTCTACGAACATCAGGTGAAAGAGTTCGTTGTAGTTTTCCTCCATTTCGCGTCGCGCATTTACCCTATCCCCCTCTAAGGCACTGTGCACGAGCCATGACATTTCTTTGGGAAAAGCGTTGGCGAACACGGAAATGACGCCTATTCCTCCCATCTCGATCACCGAAGTGGTAACCGCATCATCACCGGAAATAACATGAAAACCTTCCGGTGCATTATCAATGATGGTTTTAATCTGGGCAAGGTCGCCCGAGGCTTCTTTGACGGCCACTACATTCTCGCACTCCCGGGCAACGCGCAAAGTAGTCTCCACCGTCATATTAACTCCCGTTCTTCCCGGAACATTATACAATATGATGGGCAGTGGCGAATGATTCGATAAAGTGTTGTAATGTTGGAACAATCCCTCTTGCGAAGGCTTATTATAATAGGGCGTAACCGACAAAATTGCACTCACCCCGGTAAAATCAGTGGAGCGAAACTCTTCCAGCAGTTGAGCGGTGTTATTTCCACCCACTCCCATTACAACCGGCACCCTCCCTTTTGTTTGTTCCACGATGTAACGCACCACTTCTGTTTTTTCCTTTTGCCCGAGCGTGGGCGTTTCAGCCGTGGTGCCCAAGGCAACAAGGTAATCAGTTCCATTTTCCAACTGGTATTCAACCAGTCGCCCGAGGGCATCGAAATCGATGGAGTTATCTTCTTTGAAAGGAGTAATTAATGCCACTCCAAGGCCTTTTAAGTCAACTGTTGGCATGAAATATTATATTTGACCGTTCTTTGCCTTGACAAAATGCTAGCAAACTCGCGTTTTTATCCAGCAGGTTTATCAGAATAGCGGCGCATTTTTTTCTTTTTACTTCTCGAGCCTCATTTTGCAGATCAAAATGAACCCGAATCGCAAAGTTACATATTTTTCGAAGAGCGGCGCAACATCCGCGACCAAAGTTATAAATTTCTCCCACGACAGTGTGAATAAATCATTCTGATAAAGAAATGAGTACAAGCAGCCTTCATGCATGGGGTTTTCGGAAGAGCTACCCGGGTTTTTGATAAAAGAAGGGACGACTTGCGGTTTTTTCCGAATGAATGATCCACACCCTTTCCTATGAGGCGACTATTTTTCACCTGCTCCCTCGAAGGATAGGTTTTTAAGGATCTTTTTTGTACTTTTGTGGGTTTAAAGGCATTGTCCGCGTGCCCCTCGCGTGAGGAGTGGCATAGGCAAGGATAACTGCAAACATTCAATTTATGTTATGCACAATTTAGAACTTAGCGAACAGGAGATTATACGGAGGCAAAGTCTCGAAGAGCTTCAGAAGCAGGGAATAGAACCCTACCCCGCCGCGCTCTATCCGGTGAACGCCTACTCGACCGATATAAAGAAAGAATTTGACGACGATGCAGAGCGACGCCCGGTTAGCATTGCAGGCAGGATTATGAGCCGCCGAATCATGGGAAAAGCATCGTTTATCGAGTTGATGGACTCGAAAGGCCGGATACGGGTATATATTACTCGTGACGATCTCTGCCCGGGTGACGACAAGGAACTTTATAACACGGTATTTAAGAAATTACTGGATATAGGTGATTTCTTGGGGATCACGGGTACCGTTTTTCGCACGAAAATGGGTGAAATATCGGTACATGCCGAAACGATGACGCTATTGTCGAAGTCGCTGAAGCCACTTCCGGTTGTGAAGACGAAAGAGGGAGAGGTGTACGACAAGTTTTCGGATCCCGAGCTACGTTATCGACAACGTTACGTCGATTTGCTAGTAAACGACGGGATAAAAGATATTTTCGTGAAGCGAACGCGTATTTTTGACGCGATGCGAGAGTTTTTCGATCAACGGGGCTACCTTGAAGTGGACACGCCCGTTCTGCAAAGCATTCCCGGGGGAGCCGCCGCACGCCCGTTTATTACACACATGAACGCGTTGGATATCGACCTTTACCTGCGAATTGCTAACGAGTTATACCTGAAGAGGCTCATCGTGGGGGGATTTGACGGTGTGTACGAATTTTCACGCAACTTCCGCAACGAAGGAATGGACCGGACCCATAATCCCGAGTTCACGGTAATGGAGATCTACGTGGCTTACACTGACTACAAGTGGATGATGGAGTTCACCGAGCAGATGCTGGAGCACGTGGCCCTAAAAGTATTGGGAACCACGAAAGCAAAGGTGGGCGAGCACGAGCTTGATTTTAAGGCCCCCTACCCAAGGGTGACAATGATTGACGCTATAAAAGAACATACCGGCATTGATATCAAAGGAATGAATGAATCGCAACTGCGAGAGGTGTGTAATGAACTGGGGATAGAGCAAGACGATACGATGGGTAAAGGGAAGCTGATCGATGAGATCTTTGGCGAGAAGGCCGAAGGAAAGTATATCCAACCTACCTTTATTATTGACTATCCCATCGAGATGTCGCCCCTCACCAAACGTCATCGCGACAATCCCGAATTAACAGAGCGATTCGAACTGATGATAAACGGGAAGGAAATTGCCAATGCATACAGTGAATTGAATGACCCGATCGATCAACGTGCGCGCTTTGAAGAGCAGCTCCGTTTATCGGAAAAAGGGGACGACGAGGCGATGTTTATCGATCAAGACTTCCTCCGTGCATTAGAGTATGGAATGCCTCCCACCTCTGGGATGGGGATCGGGATGGATCGGCTCACCATGTTGCTCACGGGACAAACCGCTATTCAAGAGGTGCTCCTCTTCCCGATCATGCGCCCCGAGAGGAAGGCTTTAAAGGATCCTGTTTCGCGTTATACAGAAATTAAAATACCCGAGGAGTGGGTGAGCGTGCTGCAGAAAGCAGGATACACGCTTGTGAAAAATATGCAAGGTGTAAATCCCAACAAGCTTCACCAAGAGGTATGTGGCTTGAACAAGAAATTGAAACTGGGCCTGAACAATCCTACGCCCGAAGAGGTTAAAACTTGGGTAGACAACGCGTCGGTGCTTTAATGCCTACATTTCAGAAAAAAAAGATGTAATGGATTCTATCGGCAAAATTTGTATCCTGGGAGGCGGGACATGGGGAACCGCACTCGCTAAAATGGTATTAATGAACCAAAAGCATATCAACTGGTTCATGCGGCGCGACGAGCAAATTGAAGGTTTCTATAAGCTGGGGCATAATCCGAATTACTTGCCCAACGTGAAATTCAACTTGGCTCAAATTACTTTTTACTCTAACATCGAGAAAGCCATCAAAGATTCCGACACGGTTATCATCGCCATTCCCTCACCTTACGTCAAGCAATACTTCAGGAGAGTTTGGAACAGCACCTTTCGCGGAAAATTTATCGTGTCGGCTCTCAAAGGGATTATCCCCAACGACAACATGGTTATGAGCGAGTTTCTCGCCGACAACTTCAAGGTCGCTCTAGAGAATATTGGCGTGTTATCCGGGCCGTGCCACGCGGAAGAAGTGGCACTTGAGCGACTTTCGTTTCTCACCGTATCAAGCAGAGACGAAGTAAAAGCAACGTTGCTCGCTGAAGCAATCTCGTCGAGAATCCTCAAGACCCGCGTTTCGAACGACGTGGTTGGCGTGGAACTAGCATCGGTACTCAAGAATATTTACGCTATCGCGGCAGGTATTTGTCAAGGTCTGCTGTATGGCGACAACTTTCAGGCCGTATTGATGAGCAACTGCGCGAAAGAGATGGCGCGCTTCCTTGATGGAGTTGTTCCCATGGAACGAAATATCACCGAACAGCAATACCTGGGCGATATGCTGGTAACAGGATATTCACAATTTAGCCGTAACCGAACGCTTGGTACGATGATCGGCAAGGGCTATTCCGTTCGAACCGCGCAACTGGAAATGGAAATGATCGCGGAAGGGTATTACGGCGCGAAATGTATTTACGAGCTCAACGAACGCTTCAAAGTAAAAATACCGATCGCCGACACCGTTTATCAAATACTTTACGAGAAGTTACAACCTCGGAAGGGTATTCGAAATCTAATTGATTTTTTCTAAAAAACAAGCACGATGAACAGTATTCAACTAAACATCAACCATGTATCCCCGTTCCTCGCGGAAGAGGATATTTTAAAGAAATCGGAAATTGCAACCGCTTGCAATCAAGCACTGCACGATGGTTCGCGTGAAGGAGGTGATTTCCTAGGATGGGTGAGCCTCCCCTCCTCGATCACCGAAAGTGAAATACGAGAGATCGAAGATGCAGCAACCGTTTTACGCACACGATGCGAAGCTGTAGTGGTAGTGGGTATAGGTGGAAGTTACTTGGGGGCTCGTGCCGTTATCGATGCGCTCTCCGGATCCTTCGATTGGCTGCAGGAAAGCGATAAACGAAAAAATCCCGTGATACTATATGCCGGGAATAACATCAGCGAAGATTACCTTCACGAAATGATCGATTACCTAAACGGTAAACAGTTCGGGATAATCAATATTTCAAAATCAGGTACTACTACCGAGCCGGCAATTGCCTTTCGATTACTGAAAGAACTTTTGGAGAAAAAAGTGGGCAACGAGGAGGCGAAGGATCGCATCGTGGCAATCACCGATGCATCGAGAGGGGCACTCCGAACGCTAGCCACCACGGAAGGATACAAAACATTCGTTATACCCGACAACGTGGGAGGGCGCTACTCGGTGCTTACCCCGGTTGGATTACTTCCTATTGCCGTGGCAGGCATAAACATACGCTCATTGATATCCGGTGCCTTGGAGATAGAAAAAGCCACGGGGCCCTCGACATCTTTCGACTACAACCTTCCGGCTATTTACGCGGTGATCCGTAACGAGCTATACAAGCGGGGCAAAAAAATAGAAATACTGGTGAACTACCACCCCAAGCTTCATTACCTCGCGGAGTGGTGGAAACAACTTTTTGGTGAAAGCGAAGGAAAGGAGTTGATGGGAATTTTCCCGGCAGCCGTTGATTTCACGGCCGATCTCCACTCGATGGGGCAATGGATTCAAGAGGGTGAGCGCACTATCTTCGAAACGGTGATTTCTATCAAGCATCCCAACGAAAAGGTATTGATCCCTCGTGACGAGAGGGACCTGGACGGGTTGAACTACCTGAAAGGAAAGCGGGTAGACGAGGTAAACAAGATGGCAGAACTGGGTACCCGAGTGGCCCACGTGGACGGTGGCGTACCCAACATCTTGATCGAAATCCCCGAACTGAACGAAAAGTACCTGGGACAGCTTATCTATTTTTTCGAAAAAGCATGCGGCATTAGTGGTTATTTATTGGGCGTAAACCCATTCAATCAACCGGGCGTGGAAGCTTACAAGAACAACATGTTTGCTCTCCTCGAGAAGCCCGGCTACGAAGAGGCAACGAAAGCTATCAAGGCAAGGTTGTAACTAACCTCTGATAGCTTCCGAAGAAGGTCGGGCAAATTCAACGTTTGTTCGATCTTTTTTTTTTATATTCTACAGGTGCAACATATTACAAAATCAACCCCCACGTGCTTGGCGTTATTTCAGGCACATAAATGTATATTAATTTTTAAAAGGCCAATTAGGCCTAGAAGTAGATTTGAATATGAAAGAACTTTTTACACTTTATCTTACGAATAATCAACATCAAAACTTTGATTTAAAAGCAGTAATCTTTGATATGGATGGAGTGCTTTACGACTCCATGCCCGCGCACGACATATCGTGGCGAAAAACGATGGATGAATTCAAGCTTGAGTATATCCCCAACGAGTTTTACCTTCAGGAAGGAATGCTGGCGAAACGTACAATCGACAAAATACTCCAACGCAATGTAGGGCGCGATGCTACCACCGAGGAGGAGAAAAAAATTTACGCTCGCAAGTCGGAACTATTTCAACAACACAACACGGATGGAGCCATGCCGGGTGCTCGTGAAACATTGGAATATGTAAGAGGAGAAGGGCTTACCACCGTCTTAGTCACCGGATCGGCACAGCCTTCGCTCTTGAACAAACTCGACAGCCACTTCCCCGGCGCGTTTAAGCCCGAGACGATGGTCACGGCCTTCGATGTGAAGCACGGCAAACCGCACCCTGAACCTTTCCTGATGGGCTTACAAAAAGGAGGCAATTTAAAACCCAACCAAGCCATCGTGATCGAAAACGCCCCGTTGGGAGTGGAAGCGGCTGTGAAAGCAGGCATCTTCACCATCGCGGTTAACACGGGGCCCCTATCCGACTCAGTCCTCACCGACGCGGGTGCCGCGGTAGTCTTCCGCTCTATGACAGCGTTACGTGAAGCAATGCCCGAGATACTGAATCTGGCACGAACAGCGCGGGCTTAAATCAGTTTTATCCAGCCCGAACCGCTTCATTCACAATTTATTTATACCTTTGTGTTACACGATTTATCGCGCAAATGGAAGATAAAGTAAAATATTTGGCTGGCTTGTCAGATTACGATATGGAGATAAACAGATACGGATTTATACGCGTGGCGGCCGCATCGCCGATGTTGAAAGTGGCGGATTGCGATTACAACACGGCCGAAATAAAACAGGTAATAGAACGGGCTCAACAAGAGAATGTACAAATCCTCTGTTTTCCCGAACTGTGCATCACGGCCTATAGTTGCGGCGACCTGTTCTTCCAGAAAGCATTGCAGGAAAAAGCATTGGAATCGCTTCACGAGTTGATTCATTTCATGAAAGAACGAACATCGCTTATCGTTCTCGTGGGGCTGCCCCTCCGTATTAAAAACAGCCTTTACAACGCGGCTGCCGTTATATCGCACGAGGGAATACTGGGGATCGTGCCCAAGAGCTATCTGCCCAACAACAACGAGTACTACGAGAAGAGATGGTTTACGCCCGGAAATAAACTCAGCAGTTGCATGGTTGAGATTGAAGGAGAGGATGTACCCGTGTGCCCCGACGGAATGATCTTCCGTACCCCATTTGCCAATTTCGGGATAGAGATTTGTGAAGACCTGTGGATGCCTATTCCCCCGTCATCCCAACTGGCCATGCAAGGAGCCGAATTAATTTTTAACCTCTCCGCGAGCAACGAGCTGGTCAGCAAACACTCCTATCGAAAATCGTTAGTGACACAGCAATCAGGCCGGTGCCATGCGGCGTACATCTACGCTTCGGCCGGTGTGGGCGAGTCGACCACCGACATGGTATTCTCAGGGGCTTGCCTTATCGCGGAGAACGGTGCTTTATTGGTGGAATCGGACCGGTTCTCGCTCGAGAGCGGAATGATCATTGCTGATATCGATGTTGAAGCATTGCGTCACGATCGGCTACAAAACAGCAACTTCGAGGCGATGGCATCGGACAACGCGACGGAAGTGGATGGGCGGATCGACGCTATTTCATCCTCCAGTATGCACAGGGCATTTAATCCTCATCCGTTTATCCCCTCTGCAGCAGAACGCGATGAACGCCTCTCCGAAGTATTCAATATACAAACACACGGGCTGGCGAAGCGACTGGTTCATACCGGTATACAGAAAGCAGTTATCGGTATTTCTGGAGGATTGGATTCTACACTGGCACTTCTGGTTGTCATTAACGCGTTCGACCGGCTGGGCATTCCCCACGAAAACATCCACGGTATCACCATGCCGGGACTCGGAACGACGGATAGGACCTATAAAAATGGTATCGCACTGATGGAGTCATCCGGTGTGACCGTGAAGGAGATCTCTATCGTGGAGGCGGTCACGAAGCATTTTCAAGATATTGAACACGATATCAATATACACGATGTCACCTACGAGAACAGTCAAGCGCGTGAGCGGACACAGATCCTGATGGATTATGCCAACAAGGTGGGGGGGCTGGTGGTCGGTACCGGGAACATGTCGGAGTTAGCCTTAGGGTGGGCTACTTACAACGGCGACCATATGTCGATGTACGCCGTGAACACGGGAGTACCCAAGACGCTGGTGGCCACGCTGGTCCGATGGATTGCTGACTCCAGGATGGATCAACCCGCGCGAGATATCTTGCACGATATACTCGACACCCCTTTCAGCCCCGAGCTGTTGCCGGCCGGCAAAGATGGAACGATCGCGCAAGAAACAGAACACTTCGTGGGCCCCTATGAATTGCACGATTTCTTCCTGTATCGTGCGCTACGATACGGTGATACCCCAAAACGTATCCGATTTATGGCCGTACAGGCGTTTAACGGAAAATACTCACCCGAAGAAATTCTGAAATGGCTAAAAGTATTTTACACCCGTTTCTTCGCCCAGCAATTCAAGCGATCGTGTCTTCCCGATGGACCAAAAGTGGGATCAGTGAACCTCTCCCCCAGAGGCGACTGGCGCATGCCGAGCGACGCGTCGGCCGAAACTTGGTTAAAGGAACTGGAAACTCTTGATACCCCTTAAAGAAAGTCTTGATTTTATATTTCAATTAAAGTTCGTAATGATGCCGAAATTATATGAATATCTGGGATTAATTATTTTATTTTATTCCACTGAACACGAACCTATACACGTTCATTGTAAATTTCAGGACACAGAGAGTAAAGCTGAAATAATTTATGAAGATGGTAAATTTGTTGAAGTACGAATATCAGATGTTACAGGGAAAAAACCCCTAAACATCAGAAACATGAAACATTTCAAAAAACTGGTGGAAGTTTATAGAGATGATATAGTTAGGAAATGGGTTGACTATTTTGTTTATAATAAAGAAGTTCAATCAGAAAAAATCACAAAAAAATTATAACATATGGTTATTTCAATTTCAAAAGCAGAATATTTAGGAGAATATAAGATCAAATTTTCCTTCTCGGACAATACGGAAAAGACTATTGATTTTAAGAATTTTCTCATGAATGCGAAAAATCCGATGACAAAAAAATATCAGGATAAAGAATTATTCCAACAGTTCTCGATTAAATACGGGGACATCCAGTGGAATGACTTCGAAATGTGCTTTCCTATATGGGATTTATACCAAGGAGTAGTTTAATAAAGGTCAGCTCTATTGTATTTTAATTCACAGGCCCTATAACCCAAATGCAACAACTTATATCCCTTTACACTGCGCACACGGGAAAAGCAAATCCCACCCTGGAAGCATTGCCTTCATCAGGATCAAACCGGAGGTATTACCGGCTTAAAAGCGGCGGCCTCTCGTTGATTGGTGTTCACGGCGAATCGCGCGACGAGAACCGGGCGTTTATTCATTTGGCACGCCATTTTCACAAGACAGGATTAAATGTCCCCGAAGTCCTCGCTGTTTCGGACGACGAGATGTTTTATATCCAGCAGGACCTGGGCGACACCATCCTGTTTGATGCCATCAAGGGAGGAAGGCTTACCGGGGTATTCAGTCACGACGAGAAGGAATTGCTGCACGAAACCATAGCCGTGCTGGCCGATTTTCAGGTGAAAGGAGCGAAGGGACTCGACTTTAATGCCTGCTATCCCCTGGCCGAGTTCGACAAACGATCGGTTCACTGGGATCTGAATTATTTCAAATACAATTTCCTGAAAACCACCGGCATGGACTTCAGGGAAGATCTGTTAGAGAACGATTTCGAGAAGCTGGCCAAGAACCTGTTGCAAGATCAACCGGATACGTTCCTGTACCGCGATTTTCAATCGCGCAACGTGATGCTGGTGGATGGCACTACTCCCTACTTTATCGATTTTCAAGGAGGAAGGAAAGGCCCCGTCTATTACGATGTGGCTTCATTCCTCTGGCAAGCAAAAGCCAATTTCCCAAAAGATTTACGCGACGAACTTGTTCAAACCTATATTTCATCGCTTCGCAAACACCGGCAAGTTGACGAAGGCAGCTTTCTGAAACAGTTACGCCTATTCGTGCTTTTCCGTACACTCCAAGTACTGGGTGCTTACGGCTTCCGCGGATATTTCGAGAAGAAGCCTCATTTTATTCAAAGCATCCCTTTTGCCCTAGATAACCTGCGAGACCTTTTGAAGGAAGGCATAGGCGACTACCCTTACTTGCACAGCATATTGACTGAGATGACGGAGTTGAAACAGTTCGCCGACTCACGAAAAAAAGCACTGGCGGTTCGCGTGTTCAGCTTCTCGTACAAGAAGGGAATTCCGAACGACGTGTCAGGGAATGGCGGCGGGTACGTGTTCGATTGTCGGGCAATCAACAATCCCGGTAAATTTGAACGGTATAGCAACGTGAACGGGTTGGATGAACCCGTGATAAAATTCTTAGAAGAAGGTGGCGAAATGGTGAAATTTTTAGACAGTATTTACCCGCTGATCGACCGCCACGTGCAACGGTACGTCGATCGGAACTTTACCGATCTTATGATCTCCTTCGGTTGCACGGGGGGCCAACATC